>Ga0209427_10009605_pt1 | contig 10772 bp, 11 predicted proteins | sample DeeMarSWOR136_30_FD_187465 | JGI IMG/M metagenome (GOLD analysis project Ga0209427, IMG submission 187465) | Marine sediment microbial communities from White Oak River estuary, North Carolina - WOR-1-36_30 (SPAdes) (version 2) | ecosystem: Environmental > Aquatic > Marine > Intertidal zone >...
ATCGTAACAGTTTGTGCTGTTTTCGTTTCTATTCACCTCAATCATAATTTTGTCCCCATTAAAAGTGAGACGTTTCTGTTTTAACTCTTCAGTGTCTATTATACTTTACGACTTGGAGCTTCTATTCTTCAAAGTTTCAAGATAGGTCGCCAAACCCTCAATGTCTTTGACGTCTCGTCCGACCAGACCTAAAAGCATTCTCCAGAAAAGAAGATTGGGAGTTATTTTCATCCCTTCCAGGTAACGAGCCATGCGGCGAGTCCATTCTTTGCCAGATCTGTCAAAGTCAAACAGAAGGATAACTTCACTTCTTTCTTTTCTCTCTATTTCGCTGAGAACATCGAGGAAGGATTTTCCTGAAGTTTTCGCCAAGATTATGTCGCCAGTTATCCCCAACTTATGGAGAGCTTGGATGTCGTTTCTTCCTTCTACAACGATCGGAGTGCCTTTTGCGGATTGCTTTGCGAGTCTCTCCAAGAGCTTTTGGATTCTCTCTAGTCTCTTCTCTGTTTTTGTTGACAACACTTCTACCTAGTTATCTCTATCTTCAACATTTTTTCTAGCGTCTGTGGATGTCTCTGGAAATGTTCTCTAACTGGTTTTAGGATTTCAACTAGAGCTTCTGTAACGCCATTCTTCAGGTCTAGGGGATGTATTTTGCCTTCGCTGTAGGTGCTTTCTAGCTGCTCGAAGCTTTCAAATGTTTCAGGACCGCCATATTTGGATGGTCGCGGTATCTCAAGGCTTTCTTTTTCGAAGAAAATCACTTTTTTCGCCAATTCGAGTATGGGATTTCCTTTCACTACTTTGGGGGGACAGTAGGCATTTTTTATTTTTGCGGCGATTTCTTTGGGAGTGTCATGAACGAGTATGCTGCTTTGGGGGATACTTTTGGACATTTTGGAGCTGATCTCCACGTTCAAGTCTGCGTTTTCGTCAAACGTTTTTTCTGTGGTTTCGGGTCCTTGGAGTCCAATAAGTAACGGTGTGTGGACACAAGAAGGTTTTTTCCATTTGAGTTTTTCCGCTGCGTCTCTTGCTAGCATATGGGCTTTTCTTTGGTCTATGCCAGAGCAGGCTACGTCGAGGTCCATCTGGAAAATGTCTGCCGCTTGCATGCACGGATAGAATACCCATGCTGTTTCAATGTCGGTCATGCTCGTTTCGCGACCCATAACTGGCAGGGCACGCCATGTTCTCTTCACTGAGACGCTTTTGGCTATGCGGATGACTTTTTCCCAGTATTCAACTTTGTCTGTTATGTCTGATGCCCAGCGGAACTCCACTTTGTCTGGTGTTAATCCTAAGGCTGTGAAGATTTGTTTCAGGTATTCTCCGCATGTGCGGATGTTTTCCATGTCTCCGCCCAGTTTGTTGTTTATCCATGAGTGCCAGTCGGCTAGGAAGATTGTGAACTTGAAGCCGGCGTTTACCATGTCTTTGATTTTGGATGAGCAGACTAATCCTATGCCGATATGTAATAGTCCAGAGCACTCGAAGCCCCAGTAGGCTTTGGGGCTAACATTTGTCGCTAGTAATGTGCTGATTTCTTGAGGAGTCACAACCTCTGCCGTGTTTCTCATAACGAGGTCGATTCGTTTTTGCAGGTCCAAGTCGATTGCCCTCTTATCTTCTCATCTTATTCTATTAACTTAAAAGTTCTTGTAGCGAACGCCTCAGTATACAAGGAAAAGTGCTCGCGTTAGCTGTTTTATTCGGTGTCTTCGTCATCAAAAACGAATAGGTCATCTATTGTTGTCTTCAGAGCCTTGGCTACGTCATGTGCAAGCTTTAACGACGGATTGTATTTTCCCTTCTCCAGGTACAGTATAGTTTCTCTGCGTACTCCAACCATCCTTGCCAGATCGTCTTGAGTGAGATCGTGTCTTGCTCTCAGTTCTTTGATTCTTGTCCGCATCAGAGGTCGCCTTTTCTGCTGTAATACCATTGTAACAAAGCATTTGAGATACCAGAGACGAGCATTATTGCAATTATGGCCCATCCAGCGTCAAGTTCAGGCAAATCTAGAAACTCTGTTCCGAATATTATGAACAACGCCAGTGATATCATGAAAGCGAGACTGATCCAGTAAGTCCCAATAGCTGCTTTTCCACTGATCTTTATGGTGCGTTCATCTTTAATAGGATAACCCGATTTTCTGTCTTTATGAAGTTTCCACAAAACAAACACTCCAACCAGCAGCACGAGGACCGCATTCAAGATTAATATTATTGGCCACACAAAACCTGTCATTGTCTGTTTTCCTCCTTTTTCCTTCCTGCCAGCAATGTTGTATTTGCTGTACTTATTATGCCGATTCCAGTTATGCCGACGATTGTTGCGATGCCTGTGTGGTCTGGGCCTACGATTGGTTCTCCGAAGGCCATGATGTATGCTCCGATTAGGCATGTTGCTATTCCTAGGGCGAGGATGATGTAGCTCAGGTTTTTCAACATGTGTTTCCTCCGTTGTTTATTTATCACATTTTGTTGATTATTTCTAACTCTATGTTAGATATAGTTAACATCTGATATTTAAGCATAACGGCACACTCAAACAAACAGAAAATACCCGACAGCATAAACAACAACACACCAAATGTTGGTGTGAACTTTTTTTGAAAAAGCGTGCAGTGCAGAAAATTTCTGAAAAAAGCTATTTTTCAACAATGAACTACTATTAGGAAACTAATAGACCCCAAATAGACAACACAGAAATGTGAATTTTTACCGTTAGTTTGCAAGTATCGCGGGCTTTGTGTCCCACGCAACTAACTCTCACCCTCACAGACGGAGCATAAGCGCTCTTCTCAGACGAGCTCTCTCAAACGTGGGTTGGTTTTGCCCGCGCCCACCGTGTCCCATGCCTGGGTAAACCCTCCGTCAACAGTAGGTGAAAGCCACCAGCCTCTGTCGGGTCCGTCTGCATGAGCCCATTAAGGTTCCGGCGGGATTATGCTCAAGCCCACTATCATCGCAACATAATAAACGCACAGCAAAGAACATTAAGCTTTTCTATTCAAAAACTGAGCCTTCACTTGGCGGCGTCTATGATTTTTTGGAGGTCTATTTCGAAGGCGCCTGTCGGATTTTCCAGTTCAAAGTTGTTGAGGACTTCCGGGTGAATCTCTCCGACAACACCAAGTTCTGTGCCCTTGAATGACACTGTGGCTGCTCTTCCCGCCAAGAAACTTGGATGATTTGTCTCTTTCACTGTCCAGTTTTTCAAGCCAAGGTTCATCAACAAAGCTTCTAGAATGGACTTGATTTCAGTGAAGTTAGCTATTGAATGAGAAGAAACTCCAGCAACATGTATTCTCCGTTCTGTGCGGCTCTCAGACTCTTCATTGATTCTTATCACGTCGGAGACCTCGAACATTCGCTGAGGAAAAACTTGATGTTTGTTGTCCGCCAAGTTCCTCATCAGACTCGGCAACAGGTCATTTCTTATTATGGAATATTCGGTGGAAACTGGGTTCGCCAAAGTTACTAATCCTTCAGCTTTTCGTTGCATCTTCTGGTAATGGTCAACTTCGTTGGCGAGGATGAAGTTTAAGGCTTCCACGAAACCTAGCCCCACCATTATCTGCCGAACGGTGTTTGCCACCTCATTGACTCGATGTTCTTTGCCCGTTGTCACCGTCGCCGGCTTCGTGGGCTTCAACCTGAAATATCCGTAGCCGATGGCAACCTCTTCAACCAAGTCAATTTCATGCATTATATCAGTTCGGTAGGCGGGAATCGTAACCTCCAAAACTCCTTTTTCAACCTTTTTTGCGCCCAGCCTAGACTTCTCTAGCGCCTCTACCACTTTTGATTCTGATAACTTTAGACCTAACATTTCGTTGGCGTAATCTACTCGCATCTTCATCTTCTGAGGCGTAAGGTCTGGAGTAACCAAGATGTGATCAGAATATTCGACGCGGGTACTCTCTATGGTGCCTCCCATGTCCGCTAGGGCAGTAACAAGAACATTCAAGCTTCTAGATATCGCATTAAGCTCTGTGCCCGTAACGTCGATGAAAAGGTTCCGCGTATTATTATCCACTCGCGTCAGTTCGCCGTTAATTATGGGTGGGAAGGAGAGAACTTGCCCCTTTCGGTCCACGATAAATGGATACCTTGAAGTCCAGTCCACTTCACTCTTGTATGCCATGCCTTTCTCATGTTTTTCTAGGATCTCCTGCGGAGTCATCTCTTCAGTCTTGTCTAGAGGAACAAACTTGATTTCGTTAGGAGCACATGTGATGTACGAGAAGGGAGGTTCAACGGCATCCAAGTTGTGCACTCCGATGGAAGCCTTTTTTCTGTCCCTGCCAACCATCCAGTGGAGGTCCTCCTGCATCTCCATAAGCTCCCTGATAATGTCATAGCTAAGCTTCACATCTCGGACAACAGCAGACACAACGTAGGGTCGGACCTCAGCCACACTCTTGTCCACTTTCAGAACAATTTTTCCCTGTTTCACCTCGAAGTTGGGCAAGCCTGTCTCCCAACCCATGAGCCCCTGAAAGGCTCTAGCCACTCCACCGTAACTGGAAAAGTCCACACGATTCGGATTATACTCGATTTTCACGTAGTCTGATCCGACTTCTTCGGTGTCAGTTCCCAGCCATGGAAGCCACTTGGCCATCTCTTCCACGCTAAGGTCTCGCCCAACAAAAGCTGAGAAACGGTCTCTTTCCAAGGTTATCGTTGGCATACCGGTGTCCTCCTTATCCAACCTAGATCGTTCTTGTATAGAACCCGTATATCTTCAATCCCGAGCTTGAGAAGTATCAATCGTTCCAAGCCTCCACCCCAAGCCAATACAGGATGCTTTATGCCAAGAGGAGCCAGAACTTCGGGGCGGAAGATCCCCATTCCGCAGAGTTCAACCCAAGTTTTGAGTTCTGGAACGTAAACTGTGGACTGCATGGAAGGTTCGGTGTATGGGAAGTAGCTAGGCCAAAACTGTACTTTTTTTAATCCAAGTTTTAGATAGAATTCTTTAAGCGTTCCCATGAGGTCTCGCAGGGTCACCTTTTTGTCCATTATTATTCCTTCGATCTGATGGAATTCAGCAAGGTGCTTATAGTCCAGCTTCTCGTTGCGGTACACCCTGTCCACTGAGAAGACCTTAGCTGGCGGTTTCTTATTTTCTGCTAAGTAACGGATAGTTGCAGCTGTTGTATGGGTTCTAAGCACCAATCTTTTAGCCTCTTCTGGGCTCCAAGAGTATTCCCAACCCCTTGAACCTGTATTCCAGCCGTTCTCATGGGTCGCAGCAACTGCTTCCACAACCTCTTTTTCGGGTAGCTTCCCCTTTTTTGGTTGAGCCAGATAGAAGGTGTCCACGACGTCTCTGGCTGGATGATCCTGAGGCTGGAACAGTGCATCAAAGTTCCAGAAGGCTGTTTCAACTATGGAGCCTCGAATCTCAGTGAAGCCCATCTCCAAGAAAATTTCCCTGATATGCTGAATTATCTGCTGAGCTGGATGAATTTTTCCAAGACTGACTGTAGGTCCAGGAGCCTTCACATTGAACCTTCTAAGCTTTACCTTTCGCCAGTTTCCTGTTCTGATAAGCTCTGGGGTTAGCTGGCTAATTTCTTCCTGAACTTCAATTCCCTTCTTAACCAGATTCCAGCCGTTATCCGTTAATTCTAGTTCTCTCAGAGTCTTCTCTTCGATTTCCACAAGTTTCCGTCCTTTCAGAACAGAAACAGTCTTCCGCAGTTCCTGATTTAACTCCTCAACGGTCAGAGACCCTTTTTCAGATAATAGTCGCAGAAGTTTTTCATCTTCTCCAAGCTGTGGCTTCTTCAATGATTTTAGTGTACCTTTTTCTATGATCGCCCAGCCCTTTCGGTTAAGCCATCCCAACGCCACGGATAGAAACTTCTTTTCTAAGCCTGCTTCTTCAACAGCGGAGTTAACTTTTGCTTCGCCGCCAAGCTTGATCAGCGAGTTGAGGAGTCGTCTCTCTGGGAGCCCTATTTTTGCATAACTTCTTCCTTCTTCGCTTAACGAGATCAAGGCTTGCTTTCTTTCATATGTTCTTATCAGTTTGTTTTCGGTGAGGGAGAGGACGGCACGCATAACTGCCGCATGAGCCAAACCGCTAGTTTTAATCATCTGATCAACTGGGGCTCTTCCTTTCAGCTTTTCTAGGGCAAGCAAGGTTTTCTGTTCATTTTCCCGAAGTTCAGGCATCTGTTTCTCCTCCGTAATATCTCTAGTTTGCAATATGGAATTGTGAACTTGGTTTAGCTTTATAATAAGAAGGCTTTAAAGGTTTCAACGTTGGAGAAGGAAGAAAAGAGTCAGATATTGAGTGTCTGACCATTTTTCGGCTAGTTAACCCCTAATATTTCCCGTGCTTTGTCAACAAGTTTCTCTCGTTTTCTTTGATGATCCTCAACAAACTTCAGAATAATCTTTTTTGTCCGAGCCTTGTGCTCTCCACATAAGAGGCTTCCGCATTTACAGCATTTGTAAACTTCCATTACATCATTGTCGTCTTCGACGAAATGGCACATCTCAATCTCATATATGGGGCAGATCTCCGGAACTCCCCCCAGTTTCTTCTGTTCTTCCACAGTAGCTCTTCCGCCAGTGAAGGCATTCGAAATCTTCTTGCCTATACTTTTGGGGCTCTCGTTCAAGGTGAAGTAGCTCATGTGGTTTCGTTTAGACATTTTCGGAGAACCATCCAAACCTTTCAGAATCTTGTGATAAGTAGAAGAGGGAGGAACAAACTTGAATTTGCGGCGAAACTTGTTAGCTAAATCCCGGGTAAAACGAAGATGCGCATCTTGATCTACTCCCACAGGAACCACAGTCGGTTTAGGTCCACCAAAATCTTTGAGTTGAGGCATAAGTATGTCTCCCGCCTGCACAAGAGCTGAAAGATAGAGACCAATGTGCCGTTCACCGTAGATGGCTTTCATCGTAGCTAAAGTCACGCCAGCCCCGAAATGAACCGCTAAGTCTCTAACCCGCTGCTCCCTATACTGCCTGTAAATGTAACCCTTTTTGGGGTCGAAGCCTAACGCCAGCAGATCTGCAACGTTGCCAACAGCGATTTTTTTGGTTTCTTCAAAGGGTAGTCTGTTGTCTTCGTATGCTTCTATGTCTGCGATAGCGTAGAATGCTTGGGCTCCCTGCTGCTGAAAATAGATGATTTCCTTGGCGGTCATGAGGGTTCCTAAATGAAATTCTCCTGTGGGTTTGATGCCACTCATCACCGCAAAGTCTCCACCCTGCTTCATGGCTTCTAGAACGCAGTCAAAGTCCCTGTGACCGAAGATGACGCCTCTCCGCATGTACATGCTCGGGTCAGCTATCTTCGGCAGAAGAGAGTCAAACTTTTGTATACCAAATTCTTCGTAAAGGTGATTGTAGTCTTCAACCACAGTTGTTCCCCAAGGGTCAAGCACAGACTTCCGATCATCAGCGTTAGCCAAATTATGTTCCACCTTTGCTAAACCGTATAATCTACAGGTTTAAAGGTTTCCGGAAGAAAAATGTTCATCTTGAAAGTAGCCTCGGCGTCCTAACTTTTTTAACTCTCCACATGCTTAATGAGTTTGTGCACGGCTATGGCAGTTCCTGAAGAAGATTTACAAAAACATCAGCGCGCCTGCAAAATTGCAAGAGAAGTTCGGGAAGAGATGCGGAGAACCGTTAGAGAAGGAATGCCAATCATTGACATTTGCGAGAAGGCAGAGGCTTTAACCAGAGAAAAGGGAGGCAAGCCAGCTTTTCCCTGCAACGTCTCTGTTAACGAGATCGCTGCCCATTACACGTCGCCCCCAAACGACAAGCAGACCATACCTGAAAGATCCATAGTTAAAGTAGACATCGGCGTTCATGTTGACGGTTATATAGGTGACACAGCAGTGAGCGTCTGTTTCGATCCAGAATATGTTGACATGGTTAACACGGCGGAAGAGGCTCTAGAAAAAGCTGTGGAGATACTTCGACCCGGACTCTCCATAACTCGCTTCGGCTCAGCAATTCAAAAAGTAATCAAGACCCGAGGATTCAAACCAGTCTCAAATCTCACCGGACACCTGATCAGACGATATATAATACACGCCGGAAAGTCTCTACCCAACGTCTTTAACATCTCCACATCCAGAATAAAGGAGGGAGAAGTCTACGGCGTTGAGCCCTTCGTAACAGTTGCGAATGCCGTAGGCAGAGTTGAGAACTTACGGGAAGCCTACATCTTCCATTACTCGAAACACAAGTCCCTGAAGGAGCCTTACGCTAAACAGATTTTGAAATATATTAAAAATAATTTTAAGACCCTGCCTTTCACTGAAAGGTGGTTAAGTAAATTCGCGTCTTCTAGTCGCTACAAAAGCGCCTTCTCTGAGCTTCTTTCGTCTAAAGCTTTAATAAGCTACCCTGTTTTTGTTGAAGCAAGCAGAAACCTCGTGGCGCAAGCAGAATACACTGTTATGATAGTGAAAGACGGGTGTGCTGTGCTAACCTGAACGGTTAACTTTAACTCTTTTTTTTAGCCTCACGATAGATTGCGGTTATTCTCATCGTTTCGTTGCATTTCTGGCAAGGCACTGTTTCTTTGAAGATGTAGTCTTCTTTCTGAAAGTCTCGAATATTTTTGAAATCGCACTTCGGACACTCTAGCGTGGTTACCACTTTTGGCAGCTCAAGGGTTACGTGCATGGGTTTTCCCCTCGTCTGCAACAGCATGTATACTGATAGAGCTAGTCCAAAGAAGCCTATAGCCAAGAAAGAGTATGAATTGAGGATGTCAGTTTGATCAATAATGGAGTTCACTGCGATATAGAGGGCACTCAATGACAGAATAAAGGCTATCAGTATTATCACGAGAAGAAAGGGAGAAATTTTTCTAACAGGCTCAACACTATCAGTCATCTTTTTTCACCTACTGTCCAATTCCTATAGTATTCCCGATTCCCGCTATTATGACGTTATCCCCCTTCTTGGTCCTTTCCAGAATCAGACGCTTTATTCTTTCGATCACAGGATCAACTGCGTCGAAAATTTCTTTCCGCATTGGGGAAACTGCGTCTCCGAGGTCCTGCTTGACGATAATCGCATTCACAGGAATCTTGTTTTTAAGTATTGCATCTTCTATCTTGAACTGTTCGACTCCTGGTCCACCGATTGCAGCGCCTACTCCTTCAGCTATTTCCCCTGGTTTTTCTCCTTCAAGTTTCAGCGCTGCGTCTATCATGATGATTGTAGAAATCTTCCCTTTTTTCTCTTCTATGATCTGTCTTATGCCGTCTCCCGGCTTGCCCACGTTTCCTCCTGGACCTTTAGCCTTCAGAACATAGGCTGTTCGACCATCTATGGGTACTGTGGCTGCAACCACATCCCTAGCTATTTCTTTTGTTTCATATCCTTGCATTAGTTTGGCGGCGACTAATGCACCAGCACCGTCACCGATGGGTTGACCGAGTGAGAAGGCTCTTAATGCTTGGGCATAGGCTTCTGCTTGTTGCATGATGAGAGGTAGAACCATCTGAATTTGCATGATGACGTATAGGCTTAGAGTTTTTTTGCCTAGGAGATAGAAGTGTCGAATAACCTTGTAGATCAGGTTTAGCGCCATGGCAGCCTCCAAGGTGTTCTCCAGATTGTTCAGTTGCGTTTCATCTGCTTCAGGTGCCATGAGCTTCACTTCATCTTTGAAGCGGACGTCTCTAACGTCAAGGACATGTTCCAACTTCCAGACTATGCCAGAAGGATCCATGCTCTGGGGGGTTATGGCTATGTATTCCAGAAATTGGTCGATCCTCTCGGTGGGATCTCCTACGGGTTTCCCTATCTCCTTTATCGTCTCCATGGCTATCTTTCGACCATCGTCTCTTATGAACTTGAGACGGCGCAGATGACTTTCAACTTCTCTAAGCATTACTATCATTTGGACGCGCTGGCCGTAGAACATGAAAACGACGAAGATACCAGTGAATACCAGTTGAAAAATTAATGAGAAAATATTGTCTCCGCCGCCAAACAATCCTGCAAGTTGGGGAAGCATTTACATTCACTCTTCCTCAAAAAGCACGAGGTGTGTAATAAATTTTGAGTATTTCCAAGAAATGTTTTCCGAAAATGTTAGTGCGATAAAGCTAGAATGTTTCGCAAAGAGCAGATTATAAGTTCCTCTGAATAAGGTGGGAACTCGATTGTGTTAAGGTTATTTTGTTCTAGCCCTGCAGACATGAAGAATATGGTGCTACTGTTGTTTGTCTAGAAGGAGGCTCTTTGATGTTTAGGTAGATTGCCAGCTTTCCCAGCTTCACGTGGCCGAAGACCACACTAACACCGGAAACGGAGCGTGGTTTAACTTCTGAGTTCGGAATGGGATCAGGTGGGTCCCACGCCCTATGGCCGGCAACCCAACTATCTTCCTTAACTTTGCTTCTTTAATGTTTCGCTTGTTGTCAAGAAACGTATATATTGGGAATTTGTGAAGTGATGTTGGAGGGGCCGTAGTCTAGCCACGCTCTATCTTTTGATGGGGCGCTAGAAAGGGATGACGACAGTCGTACCGACAAACGGTGCAAACCGTTAAGGGCTCCAGAAATAAGCATGGGTTTGCTGACCACTCTGGGATGAAGAGATTCTGGAGCGAGGAGAAACCCGTAGGGACGGGGATGAACTGTTCCGGGTAAAGGTCGTCGGTTCAACTCCGGCCGGCCCCACCATTCACCTTTCTAGAAGGTTCTTTTTCATTCACGTGTTCAAAGATGAAAGTTAACATTCGATTGTGTAGTCAAAATATTT
>Ga0209427_10009606_pt1 | contig 10772 bp, 8 predicted proteins | sample DeeMarSWOR136_30_FD_187465 | JGI IMG/M metagenome (GOLD analysis project Ga0209427, IMG submission 187465) | Marine sediment microbial communities from White Oak River estuary, North Carolina - WOR-1-36_30 (SPAdes) (version 2) | ecosystem: Environmental > Aquatic > Marine > Intertidal zone >...
ATCAAATTTGGTAACTGATATTCTACAGGCCGCGTCTCTGTTTGCTGGAGTATCTAACTGTTCAATGTCTAATTTGATATTGCCGGACACACTTGTGGGCCCTGTTATTTTCACTGGATCCCTTACTCTGCTTTTCAAGCGTACTTCTACACTTGGCTCGTGTCTGGAGAGCAAAATCGCTGAAGGCTCTGCGTAAAAATCGCTTATCACTGTACCCTTGAAAATAACACTGCCTGAATTGAATCTACCCGTTTGGTTAGTTTCGATCAACACTTTTCCTGCGAAAGGACCTATTGGAGCATTGGGGCTTATTTTTAATTGAAAATCTACTCGGTAATCGCCAATTTTAACTGGATATCTCGAGATCGGATGTTTAGGCATATTACTTGCTTGGATTGGTGTATTTACAACTTGACAATTAATATATTCATCCAACTCTGTTTCATCATCTAAGACGACGTTCAGAACATTAATCTGTAGAGTTTTATCGCCACGATCTTGAACATAAAAAGATTTGGTTAAAGACGTTCCCCTATGTAATTCACCAAGATACAGAACATCAAGCGAAGTTAATATCGGCTGCAATACACCTCCAGATACCCTGATTATAGATTTGTGAACTGAAGGGTCATTGGTATTCAACAAAACAAAGGTTGAAAAATATCCCCGTTTACTGGACATATCCACAGATACATTGACAAGCCCCTTCTTGCCTGGCTCTATAATGTTCGGTTTAACTTCGGCTTTCCCACAACCGCAGCCGATTTTGGCAACTGTCAATTCTAATGGTTTATTCCCAGTGTTTTCAAAGACAAACTCAAATTCACCTTTTTGTTCAGGGTTGACAAATCCACAATCTTGCAAACAATTCTTCCACTTTAATTTTGGCCCATCTTCTGAAATGGTGGGTTGATTGTTATGAATGACCATAGATTCTCCCGTCCATTGGCTTTCCAGTTTCGAACGTGACCACCATATTGCAGGAGACCCATGATCATATATGCGCACCATATTTGCATCTTCAGGATGTTTTTCCCTTGGATCTATTGTAAGAAAATGATTCCCATTTACCCAAAGAATTACAGGAGTATCAATTTTTACCAGATCATCACAAGAAAAACGACTCAGTTCAGTCAAGAATCCCCTTTTCTGAGCGCACTTTGAAAGATCGCCAAACGAGACTCCTCTGTCCGTGATTGGAAGTTCACGTGCAATTTCCATCAAGTTATTTGATACACCTAAGCGATTTATTGCGACGTAAAGAGCATGAGGTCCACACATATTTGGTTGTCTTTGTTTAGTTTGGGACGGACTGGAAAGATTCGTAAGCCTTCCGTTGTTGGCATGATAATGATATACAAAGGCAACGACCGCACACACCAGTAGAATAGCAACAGTAAGAACAGAAATACTTCTATGAGTTATTCGTATCGGCATAGTCATAGGTTATGATTTTCTCCTCCGCATACGAAAACAAAAATAACATATTCCTACTGTGAGCGAAAGAAACAAGATGAAACATGCGGCAACTCTCTTAATGTCAAATTTATTGATGGTGTTTCTGGCCAGGGGAAAAGATTGGTTATTGCGTTCAGACTTTGAAAAGGGTTCACTATCACGAACGCTGCTTTTGGTATCTTTTGCACTTACGACTTGCGACTTTCCATTCTGTGGAGGATCTTGTTTTTGTGACGTAAATGCCTGCGGGTCCGTAAGAACACTTAGATCAAAATCTTCATCACCTTTTCGCTTACCTTTCGGGAATAATTTGCCCGCATTGTATTGCATCATCATTTCAGGATTCATTCTATGGTCCGTAACATCGGTATGTAATAAATAAGGACTCTTCATCGTCATTTCTGCATGCCTTATAAATTTCACATCTGCTTCGGATGAAACAGCTTTAAATTCAGAAGTTGCTATATTCCCACCTAGATAATTATCTCTCCACGTACTTTCGTTAGGAATACAACGAGAGCCTTCCCATTTTATACCTGAATTAACAATTGAAATAATTGGCTTCTCATTTCCCATCTTAAATAATTTTGCAGATCGAACCATATATGCGGCGTCAGGATCGATTAAGAGTTCCCACTTCGCTCCTTGGCGATAGCTAATGTCAGTACCTTCGGCAATAACAAATATTAGTCCATCTTTCTGCTTTTCTATCTTGGTGATGTCTGCTATATGTTTTGAATACCCTCGACCCAGTGTCCACAAAGTCCTTTTGATCTCAAAATTATATGTAGGCGCATCTGGATCATCGAAATCTAAAGAACCTGCTGTGGCTAATCCAGGAGATCCTTCCGGCCATGGAGGCAACTTCCCTACTGGTGGAATTTTCCCCACGAAATCGTATTTTGCCTGCATTGTTGGTCCGAATAGATAAGTACTTCTCAAAACAATCGCTGGCATAGTTTCTTTTCCTCCCCTGAGAGAAATCCGAACTTCCTTACCCTGCTTGTTATTGGCCCATGTAACATCTTCCCATTTAAGAATCTCAATAACATCCTCCTCATATGCGATTTTTCCATCCGACATACTTATCTTCCACTTCTTTTCTTGGGGAGGTATCTCACGCCGAACAGGAGATGCGAAGAGACGAGTACCTGTTGCAGTGAAAGCTGCTTCATAGACGGAATCAAAAGACTTCAATTGTTTAAGCATTTCAAGGCCATTTACTTCCTGGCCGAATACTAAGCAATAGTTCCAAAAAACAAATATCAAAGAAACAATACAAAGCTTTTTCATAACACACATCCTTTCTACAATTTACTCTAATTAACAGCCTAAACCACCGGCTCTGCCGGTGGTTGCTAATTTAAATTAGCCCTAAAACTGTATTCCCTTTGTCGTTCTTTCCTTCAAAAGAGTTTCAAAATCGCACAGCAACAACTTCACGCTGTTTACGTTATTCAAATTCTTTCTTGATTTGGAAGGATGTAAATGTAAAATCAAACGTATCTAAGCTTCGTTGACACTGCAATCGTTCACATTGCTCATCTTTAAGAATAATACATTCTGGCATAATTGAGTTAAAATATATTTCTATTGCTTTCAGCTAAATACCTTACAACGAAACGAACCTGCTCCACTTTGTGGAGCAGGTTCGAGATGTTTATAGATCACACACTGTCCTACTGAAATTTCTGTACATTTGATAAAATGTTGGGGGTATCAGTGTTCCAGGACATGCTGTTGATACTACACACCAATATTTGCCCGACCACGGTCTACAGTCAGTTCTCACATATTCAACTAACGAATAATCAGGAGTGTTACAATCATCTGGAGCATCATTCATGAGTTCTTGCTTAATAATATACAGATTAGGGTCTATTCTGTAAGGGCAACTGCCAGCATTTGGCTCCTCTGGACATTCAGCGTAATAATCCGTATTTATAACGCAGTATTCTTTTGAACAAGCAGTACCCGACCAATCATTAGGTTCTGGAGGGTCGCCGTTAGGATCAGGAGGCGAGGACGTATGTAAGCATTCGTACACTATTTTTGATGTATTTCCACATTCTTCGCAATCACAGGTTACCGAGCCTTGTAACTGGGACAAAGAGTTGAAGTGGTCGGCAAAAAGAACTCCGAAACTCCAAATCATTGCAATTCCCAAAACAAAACATATTGTCAATTCTTTATTTCGATTCATGATAGAATCCTCCAAAAATTCGTTTTTATGTTTCTACGTAACCAAATCTTAACTAACAATATCTGAAAAGCTTCTCCAGTTCTCCACTTCGATAATTTGACTTCCCCATAATAAGAGGAATGCGAATGGCTTACTACCCGAATATGTTCGGATCACATATCGACCTCGGATAGTTATAAAGCGTGCTTGTCACGCTGCCACCACATGAATTAGTGGGTATTACGCATTGATAGACAATCTCATTATGAGGACCACACTCAGTTGATGGAGGCCCATTCACATCAGTGGTGCTGGCTGTAGCACAAGCAGCAGGAGCGCCGTTCTTATATTCTATTTTCCGCCAGTAGCTATCAGATTTCTCTACAAGTGGGCAATCAGCACCGCCTTTCAATTCTGGGCATTGTCCCCAATAGTGCCTTACCACTTTACAATCGTCTGTCGAGCAATTTGGATCTACAGTAGGGCTGTAGAAACATACATCTTTACGGCGAATTTTGTTAGCACAGGTTTGGCAGTCACATTCTGCAGTAGCACCTTTCAACTTTGCTATATCACCGGATGTATCCGCACTGATGACTATTCCAAGTATGCCAATAAACAGTATCAGCCCCGATAAAAGAGTGATATCTATAATTTTATTCTTTCTCATTTTGTTATCTCCTTTTATAAAAGTGTACTTATTTTTTTGTCATCATGATTGAATTTTCCTTGATTTTACATTGTGAGTTTACTTTTTTACCTCACAAAAATAATTTAAAAATCCACAAAAGGGTAACTTTAAACAAATAAAATATAAATACTTACAATCTCACAATCATAGACATCACCCCCTTATATTATGCCGAACCTGTTCATTGATTTGTTGATAAAAAAACGCAAATTTTCTTCTGCTTTTCTGTATTTTTGTTAGTTTTTGGAGAATTGTTTCAAAATCCGGGGCTTCGCCCTCCCACGCCGACGTAATCCGGCTGTCGGTCAGTAAAGCCACCACCGGTGTAGTAACGAACCACTCTTTCACATCGGCCAATCGGCCGAGTGTACAAGGTGATTTATCACTTATTGGCCGTTGGCCGTAAGGCGGCACTTCTATCAGGGCTATCCGCAGGAAATCTTCATTCCCGGCCATATCCCGGGCGATTCGTTCGTATTTTGGGATTGCCGCTGCACAGTCAGGACAATCGTGGTGATACAGCAAAACGAGCCAGATACCTGTTTCGAGCTGTTCGCCGATATCAACATGTTCGAGAATCGGCAGTTTTCTGCCGACCCAGGCTTCGGGTTCGAGGACTTCATAAGAGGATGTAATACCGGCAGGTTTGTTAAAGGCCAATACGGGAATAGTTACGCCGAGAGCTACGAGGCTGACGGCGGCAGCAGTTGCGAAGCGAGGGGTCGAAGGCCAGGCGAAGAGCTTTTCGCCTTTTGGACGAAATACGGCCAGGGCCATGACAGCGGGCAGGTCAATTGCAAACAGTGTTATCCAGGGATTTACGTGTACGGAACCGAAGCAGCCGCAGGATTCGGCACTGCTAAGACCTTTATAAAGCGTAATAAACGAGAACAGTGAAAAACAACTCAGTGCAGCCAGCCAGGCTGACTTTTTGAACAGGCCTGATAGTAACCACATACTCAAGCAAAGTTCAAACTCAACCACAAAAATTAAAAATGGTCTATACGACCAGATGTCATTGTTGGCAACCGGCTCTGTCAAAAGTTGCCGGCCTTTTAGAACAGCCGCTGTCAGCAGCAGTATCCCTGATAACTTCATCACTATGTTACTTGCCGATTTCATATTCTGTGATTTTTCCCTCAACGTCCATTATTGCTTGTATGTTTTTAGCAATAACACCAGCCCAATTGTACCATTTGTCTTCCTTACGGGTGACTGGATCACAAAGCTGCTCCTTTTTGTTTGGCTGGTGCAGCGTATTTTCCCGGCATATGCTTGCAGTATCTACTTGCTTATGCAGCAGGGCTAAAACTTCGGCACGCTCTTTATCCGTTAAATCATATTGGCCATCTCTTATGGCGAACCAGAGCAGGCTTCTTGTTTCAGTTAAATACACGCTCGCATGAAATAAAGAGTACTGGTCATCATAGTCCACCCAATCCGATGAGTTCTGTGCGTTTATAAAACTGCTGTTCCATCGCTCGAATGCGTTTAGAACGGCAGGGCCGTTTTTCAACAACACCGGCTTTCTCAGTGCATACCCTGCAGCGGTAACATTTTCCACTAACCACTGCTCGTCAAAACCGTAACCAGAGGCTGTTTTGAGCAATGAATCGAAACTAAGTACAGAGAATCGGTCTGGCCGGTCCTTTGTATATACAAACTGCCAGAGGTCACCGCTTTTGACCAGAAGTTCCGGATATTCAACTTCAATGCCTTCTTCATCTAATGCATGTTGAAGCTGGAATATCTGTGGAAATTGCAGTCTGAACCAGCTTCGTTTTTTCTTTACCCAATAGTTGTAGTCAACCTTTTCCAGAGCGGACGGTTCTTTCTCATTTGGCCATAGTGTCAAAAACTCGACTATGTCCGAACGGGACTCATCTTCAGCCAATTCAGGTTTGGCCTTATAACCTGTTGCCCACGCTGTAAGTTCGGCCGCGTCACACAATACAGGCCTTGACGGTGCAGATTCCCCAACTATCTCAGATGTTTGACCTGCTGCCACCTTTACAACGCCATTCTCTGACTTAAACTGAACTGTTCCTTCCCTGACTACCAGTGTTGTGCCGGTATCCGTAGCTTTAATATCAAAGGTAGTGCCGGTAATTACAGCTTCACCATAAGCGGTATCAACAACAAAGGGATTGCCGTCATGTTGGACATTTGTGTAAATCTGGCCCGAAACCAGTTCAATCAGACAACCGATATTACCGTTCTTCACCAACGGCTCTATCGAAAGTGACGTATTGGTATTTATCACCATGCGATGCCTGCCGTTGATTACAAGTGTTTTTAACTCATCGCGGGAGGTTATTTGTTGATTGGCAGGAATGAGGCCACTGCCACTTTTCGACACTAACTCTATCTTTAAAGAAGGTTTTGGAGCAAGAGCAACCTGTCGGTGAGCAGGTTTTACGGCAACTTTCGACTTCGAATGAATCGAGAATGCCATCCAGGTTAATACACTAACAAATAAACACGCAGCAACGGCAGATACTCGAACAAGAATTCCACGGAATTTGGCCTGTTTTCCTTGTCTTTTCTGGACTTCAAGTTCATCCAGTCTGGTTTCAATACGTCTCCAACTGCGCTCAATTTCTTCCTGCTCAGCGGCTTTCTTTTCTTCCGGTGTCATTAAGACCTCAACAAAAACCGCCTTGTTTCGCCTAATAAGTTCCACAGTTTGCCTGCGGATTTGATATTGCTCTGCACAACTCTGACATGATGATATGTGAGTTTCCACCTGACGGTAATGCCCCTCACCAGGCTCCAAATCATCCGTGATATGTGGGATCATCAATATTTGTGCTTTTTCACAATCCATGAAACATTCGTCCTTACTCAACTTTGAGACTCAAAAAGTATCCGTCTCCATAGAGGTAGTTGCTCAAAATCGGAAAATTGGAAAAATAAAATTTGAAACTTTTCGGGTTAACCTCGTAACTGCTTTATTAACAGCATGTTAGAGATTGAAAATTTTTTTCTCCGCTCTATGCTGATCAGCCACAGTAATCCAGGGTTCCAATGTCTCGTTATTCCCCGTCGATTGACCGCCACGAAAAACACTCAGGGGCCACAAGATTTTGTAGAGGTAGAAAACTACATTGTGACAAAGGACTAACGGAACCAGACAGAGGTCATATCGACTTGGCAAAAGGAAGCCAGCGTTGTAGCTGCTATTTGCGGTAGACCGTCACAGGAACATCCAGCACCACCCCTTCTTTTAGCTGGAAGTGTACAGCCGTCTGAACCAAGCGCCGCTCGGCGTTACTTATCACGGGTATCTGCCTCTATTAGCTTTCTAACTATCTGTTTCGGTGTGTGAAATTTACGTTTCATAAGAGCATCCTTTCATTAAAAGCCTACTTTTCTTATCGGATACTCTCTAATTAATACTGGTACAGTTTTGGGGGAGTATTATAGGCCAGCATATATACTCATAATTATAAACTCATTTGAAACGGGGTCAACTATTTTTACATGATATATTCCTGGCTTTTTAATTTCTACCATAATGTTTTTCTCGTGGTCGGAATCGTTGGGTATTAGGTTTAATTCTATATTCTTTTCTTCTGTTGTAAACTGTAAATTACCTAAGTCTAGCGTCATATTGCTGTTTTTAATAATCTTAAATTGTCGATTATTACGATCTAAAGTACGTACTACTAGAGGATTTGGGACACATCTGAACGACCCCATAAATTCACCTGTTATTGGAACATTTATGGCCCCTAGATTTGTTTCTATTTCTATGAATTCGCTTACTTTACCTATTCTGTACAAAGGTGAAAAGTTAACGTTTATTTGGCTGTTCGCCACATCAGTATGTATCCATGATACAGACGGCTTGCATGACTTGATTTCAGGAATTACATCTTTGGCTGCTTTAAGAACCTCAACAAGTCTTGGTTTCAGAGATTGGTTTGAATAAAATCTGCCTAAATCCAAAGAAGCAGGTCTTAATTGAATAAGTGGGGTAACATGAAATTTGAATTCAAGAATTAGAGGTTTAACTTCTGAGTTTAAAATTGGCACACCTATCGAATACTTCTTAAGTCCAGAGTCGTTTAAATATGTCACCTTAACGTTTACTACAATTTCTTCATTAGGCTTTAATTCTGTCTTTGAGACTGTAGCTTCGTTGCATCCACAAGAAGGCATAAGTCTGCCAAGTTCAACCAACTTATCACTGACATTACGTATAGTGAATTCTGTCTCTATTGTCTTATTTAGAGGTAAGACATATTCACCTAAGTCTTGAACTCTATCTAAACAAATTAAAGGGCTAATATTGTCACTAAAATCCTTTTTAGAAGTTTTGTCATTTGAGAGCGGAAAAACTATTAGACCAGTTTGGTTCCACTGATTTAAGAAACCTTTTTCGGTCAATTCATATTGTCTTGGGGGGTCTATAATACTGACTCTACCTTTTTTACTCCCACCCCAAACAACAAAATGAGGGCCAAAGTCCGTTTCAAGTTTAACTATGGTGGGATAAGCAACTCCAGTTAGTTCTTTAAACTTTAGTTTTCGTCCCTTTGGGTCCAATCCCAGTTTCTTAATACAGATATGTAGATCAGCAAATGAAGAAATACCATCTTCTGAAGATGGTATGCAATTTCTAATATTGTCAAGACTGATGTCGTCTAAGCCATATAACTTAGAAATCAAATATACGCACCGAACGCCACATGAATTAATATCACAATATTCTTCTGCAAAACCACAACTCAAGAAACACAGAACAACAAATAGAATACACGTCGTTTGCCATTTTGAGGTTGTTTTAAGATGCAATTTTCCCATTAAGCTCTCCTTCTCGATAAAAAGAAAATACAAGTAAAAAGTAAAATCGAACCTGCAACCATTGCAATTATGAATGTAAGGAGTTTGGTTCTATTTTTCTTGAGGACCTGAAGTTCAATCTGAGTGCCCGCTTTGACCGGATCTTTTTTTGTATCATTTAATTCTTGTTTTTCATAGTTTGTGTCTTTGGGTATCGAGTTTGTGTCTTTGGGTATCGAGGAAATCTGAGAAAACACTTCAGATGCTATGGATTTTGCCTGTCTCTCAATCTCATCTTCAATAACTTTATCAGATAATCTAGTTGGAATAATCCTCTCAATAAACTCATCATAGATACTCGCTCCAGAGGGAAATTGAAGGTCAAATTGATCATCTGGATAGCTTTTGTTAAATTGAACATTTGATATTTGTACTTCAGTCAAAACCAAGGGAACCATACGAAATTCTGATTTGTTTGTAATGTCAATTGTAGAGAATGTAGTTTCATACTTGGTAGGGAAATATATATAGAATCCATTCACTTGAAATTTTTCAATCTTTTTCGTTTCAACTTTGTAGCAAATTTGTCCGTTTTGGATTATTTCATGCTTAAGTGGTATAAAACATTTCGTGCTATCTAGTAAATAACGTGCTTCAGTATTAGGTTGGAAGGGAAATACTATCCAGATTCCTTCTGGCGTATGATCTATATTGGTAAAGTCTTTTTTATCTTCCAGCCATTCATAAAGTGGCTTGCCCAAAAGCTCTAATCCAGTCCTTTCTGGCATTTCTTCATCAACAGAAAAACGCTCTTTAATAATTCGTCCTGAATTAGATCTTGAAAAAAAAGACTTTCCAATAGAGCCATCCCATGTGTTTATGATAGTGTTATTTATCGACTTTGAATCGTCATTAAATAAAGTTGTCTTTAAATACTCCCTCTCACCATCTTGAATTCTCACAAAGTCATACCTGGCAGGCAATTCTGGATCATCTAGTTTTTCCACTCTGCCCGGAAAGGCTTTTTCTAATATCTTTATCCCTTCCACAGTTCTTCTTTTAATCTGTTTTGACTCATATTTGATGTTGTAAATTACACTGTCTTGTTGCTTCAAAGCATATATAATGTCATCAATTTTGTAGGATTTCTCACTTGAAGCCCTCGTATCAGAAGATATAACACAAGCAATTAAGACTCCACAAAGATTAACTAACCAAAAAAGTTTCATATTTAACATTTTTTGCTCCTTTATATTTTGCTCTAAGTGTATTGGTGCAGCACTACTGGCCCATTAACTTATAAGTCAAGTGTTAAAATAAATAAATTAAATAAGTTACGATAAAAAATGGTTGTTGTCGACTTGAACTCAGATATAGACTTTGGCCAAAAAAGCTTTACCAAGAACAGGAAAGGGCTGGCCAATGTATACCGGACGAATTGTTTTCTCGCAACTAATAGACTTTCTACCGAGACATCAATTCGACAGGTGCGTGCGATGACACAGAGGCAACTATCGAACAAAGACTTTTTTTTAATGTTTCGATCAGTATCTATGCATGGCTTTTGCTCAGATAACATATCGGCAGAGTCTTCGGGACATCGAGACATGCCTGCGGGCAATGCAATCCAAGCTTTACCATTGCGGTATTCGC
>Ga0209427_10009607_pt1 | contig 10772 bp, 14 predicted proteins | sample DeeMarSWOR136_30_FD_187465 | JGI IMG/M metagenome (GOLD analysis project Ga0209427, IMG submission 187465) | Marine sediment microbial communities from White Oak River estuary, North Carolina - WOR-1-36_30 (SPAdes) (version 2) | ecosystem: Environmental > Aquatic > Marine > Intertidal zone >...
AATTATAATTGAAATTTATTATTAAACGATCGATTATAACAGTAATTTTTTATAAACCGCCTTTAAAACTGTTTCAACAGTTTAACTTCATAGGGATTGAGATTATCCACATATAAAAGTTAATATTAAATTAGACTAGATTAGCGATTTTTTTACATATTTGTTTACAATCTAAAGAAATTAGCTCCAATCTCACATCACTCATTTTAGTTGTAGAAACAATTAAAACCGCATTGGGACCAGCTTGTAAGATTAATAGATATCCATCACTTCTCTTAACATATAATTGATCGAACTCACCTTTTTTCATCTCGATAAACGACTTTTCTGCTAATGAAAGCAACGCAACAGTCATTGCAGCTATTTTTGTCTCATCTACTCCTTGGGGTAGCACTGATGCAATAGGAAAACCCTCAGCAGATACTATCGCAACAGCTTCTATTTCTGGAATATTTAATAGACCAGAGAAGTCTTTTCTTCTTTCACGTTTAATACCACTGCCAGTAATAGGATCCATAGAGTCACCATTTTTATAATGATTTACATATATATAAAATTTGGCTTTTAAGGCTAAATTCTGGATCTGGTTTTAAAGATTCCATGAGAATACTAATTTATTGTTTAATATACATATAAGTAAAATTTAATCCACAAGATATTATAGAAATTGTAATATAAATAGGTTTATAGTATCATAATGTGTTTATTCTGCTTCCAGTTTCTATATTCAATGAAGATTCACACAAGAAATTTGTTCTGATAATTAAAAAGTTATAAATTTTTATTATAATAACAGTTGGTTTATAATTAATTTTTATCAAATATCAAGTTATCAAGATTATTATCAAAATAAAATTGTATACATAATTTCTTCAAAAGATATATAATTTAAATTTCGATTTAGAAAATTTTGACTCTTTTTTTCTTTATAAATCTGTAGTTATTATCTATTTAAAAGAAAATTGTTAAAAAAATGAAAATAGATGAGCAGTAGAGTAAAATTAAGTATAGATCTAAACTTATTCGAATGTCCATTTTTTCTATCATGCACACTTCCAAAAATCCAATTTTTATGCAAATTTCCAGAGTGTAAAAACTGTCCTGATTATATTACTAGATTACAAAGAATGAAAAAATAAAATTTAAAATTTACTTGTAATTTGATTTCGATATTTGATATATTCCTTTAGATCTTTGATTTTTTCAAGTTTAAAGCGTTCTAATCCTAATTCTGACATGTTAATCTTATAAATTTTCTCAATGAATTTAACAATTAGGAAAGCAGTAGCACCCCATACTGTGTATTGCTGAGTGTGTTCATTATCGATATAATTAAAATAAAAAATAGGAAACTTTTTATCTTCAATATCAACCGCTTGTTCTCTAAAATTAGTCTTGCTTATGAAAAAATCAATTGGTATTTTCAAAATTTTTTGAACTTCTCTCTTATCTCTTACTAAGACTTGATTTTTATCAATAATTCCTAAAAAAGGTGTAATAATATAACGTGTCATTGTAGGAAAATCGTCTAGACATCCCAATATATCAATTTTTTCACGGTGTACTCCTATTTCTTCTTCTGTTTCTCTTAATGCAGTATCTTTTAAAGTTCTATCACATTTTGGGTCAAATTTTCCTCCAGGAAATGATATTTCCCCCCGATGTTTTGTACCCTTATCTGAACGATGAATCAAAACTAATTCATATGGTTTATCCTGATATGGGATTATGGTAAAAAGTATAGCGGAACTTGTAAAGAAATCATCTTTAATGGAGGCTCTTAATGGGGATTCATAGGGATATAAGGCTTTCTTAATCAAGTCTCTATTGAAAATTAAGTTTGCTTTATCCATTTGTTTTAGCAAAAATTTTAAGATATTATATATTTAAAAAAAATAATAATTTATTCTAATAAAGTTTTTACAAGTGCTTAACAATGAAACTTCCTAAGGACATTAAAGATAAAGAAGATTTAACTAGAATGGCTAAAAGTAGAAAATGTTCCATACAAAGCTGTGAAGAAATTGCGATTCGTTCACTTTCAGAAAATTCTTGGAAAAGTTTTGTTGAAAAAGCAGGTCTAAAATTTATTAGCAATTCATTTCATAAGATTTACTTGTGTAAATCCCATTATAATCAATCTAATAAATATAGGAAATCACAAGAAAAGATATTTCAGAAAAAAGGATTCTTGGATAATTCAGCAGCGGTTAAAAAGGGAAAATGGGAATATTAAGGAATTAATACCATTTGCTCATAAATTGAATTTAATATAAGATGCTGTCCTTGAACAATTCCAATTACTAAGAGTGATAATCCTATTAGTAAAATTATGATTGCAATTAATTTATTTCTCATAGTTGTTATTAAAGCAAATATTACTTATTAAAAATATTTTAAGAATCTAATTCATTTAATCAATTTTTCTAAAGTTTCAATTTTAGTATTGATCTTTTTAAGTTTTGTATCAAAATCTTTATCTATTTCTTTGAATTGTTCTTCTGTAATTTCTTTTGCATGAAATCTACCCTTGTTAAGTTTGCGATCTCCAGATATTTCTGTTTTTTCTAATTTTAAATCTTTAATCCATAGTTTCATACCGTTAATTAAATCTTCTTTCTCATTTTCTAAAGTTGATTTTTCGTGTTTGTATTTGTCTTTTAATTTTTCAAATGATTCTTTGTCAACCTTATGTAATTTATATTCTTTTGATAAATTTTCTAATTGAAATATTTTGGTATCTATATCATTTGTTATTCTTTGAACGATGAAAGGCTCTTCTAAATTTTGTTTAATTACTTCTTCTTTTTGTTTTAATTCACTAATAAGGGTTTTTAATGCCTCCAATTTTATATTAATTTCTTTTTTATAATTGTAATCGTATTCATACTTAGGATCTTTCGTTAATTTTGATATATCATCTAATTTTTCTGCTAAAAGTTTTTTATTAAGCTGAATATCGTTATATTCAATATAGTATACAATTTGTTCTTTAACTACTTCAGGAAGAGGTTTAACTTCACTACTATCTAAAATCTTTCTGGGTCTTATTGTTTCACTTTCAATAATTAATTCTTCGCCTTTTTCTTCATCTAGTTCTAGTTTTTCTTCAACTTTTTTAGTATCCTCCCTTCTAGGGGGCTCCTTAATTTCAGCTTTTTTAATAGATTTAGGAATATCAGTAAGTAAGGGTTTACCACAAATGATACAAAATTTATCTGTTTCTTTTACTGGATTACCACAGTAAGGACAAAATTTACTCATAAATTCATCAATTTTAAGATGTTTTTAGTATCCTTTTTATTTTAGATAAATTAAACTTTAATTATAAGTCTATTAGAGTCCAATGTTTAAAAGAATTATCATGTTAATCCTCATACTTTTTTTAAATTACTTAGAAAATCTAAAAATTACAAGAAATTCAAATTATTTCTGGATATATGTAATAATTCACAGGTTAATCAATAAAAATGTATAAATCTTTTTGATTTTTTTAGTATTTAAAGATGGAAATTGAAAAGAAAATCCCTATTCACATCGGATTGTTTGGACATATTGATTCTGGGAAAACTGCAATAGCTGAAGTACTTAGTGAAATAATTTCTACAGCTGGAATTGATGCGCATCCCCAAAGCAAAGTAAGAGGGATAACTATAGATTTAGGTTTTACAAGTTTTATTTTAGATAAATATCTAGTTACCTTGGTAGATGGCCCTGGTCATGCTGATTTAATAAAAATAAGTGCTTCCTCTGTAGAAATTATTGATTGTGGTTTAATCGTAATAGATATTAACAAGGGCCCTCAAGTTCAAACTGGAGAACATCTCATTATGATCGAATCTCTTAAAATAGATAAAATCATTGTCGTTCTTAATAAAATTGATCTATTCAATGGTAATATTGAAGAAGAAATAAAAAAAACCAGAGAATTTTTTGGTTCAACCTCTTTTGGCTATAATGTGCCAATTTTTGCTGTATCCGCAAAAAAAAAATTGGGATTTAAAGATTTAAAAGAGGGAATCTTAGAAACTATAGAATCCTTAAAAATCAAGAGAAATATAAAAGGAGATCTTATTATTCCAATTGATCACCATTTTCCTATAAAAGGTATGGGCGCAATTTTAACTGGTACAATATTGAATGGTTCATTAAGAATAAACCAAAATTTAGACATTTTGCCAATAAAAACCTCTGGTCGAGTTAAAACCATTCAAATTTTTCACCAAGATGTTGATTCAGCAAAAGCAGGTGATAGAGTTGGCATTAATATGAGGGGAATTGAATTAAAAAAAGTATTTCGGGGTTGCTATGTTACATCTAATTCTAATGCTTTTGAATTTTGTAACATAATCGAAGTAAAAGTAAGTAATAGTCCATTATTCAAACCTAAAACAAGTTTCGGAACTCAAATGCATATTACTCTTGGAATGTTTACCACTACTGGAAATGTTTATCCTTACCATGAATTGGATGTAAAAAAAATTCAAACAACAGTATCAAATAAAGATCGAGGATTTAAAGCAATAATCTTATTTAAAGAAAAAGTTCTAATTAGAAAGAAAAATATGATTATGTTGCTCAGCCGATTAGATTTACCTCCAACTACTTTAAGAATATTAGGATCTGCAGAGTTATTGAAAGTTTATAAAGAACCACCAATATTTTATAAATTTAAAACTAAAAAAGGAAGTATTAAAAATCCAAATCATCCTGAAGGAATTATTTGTACAGGTTTAGCACAAAGCATAAATGGTGCGAAAAAACTCGTTGGTAAAGTATTAGAACCTCCCTTTACTAAGATTTTAAATACATTTGGTACTAAAGGTGCTGTTATAATTGGTAGTCTGGACCAAAAAAAGCTGGCAAAAAGAGGAGATCCTGTATATCTCAAAGAATTAAGAAGCTTTCAACTAAAAAACATTTAAATTTTTAAAAATTAATATTAACATAAGAAGAGGTGTTTAAATTGGAAAAAACAAAAGAATCTGAAATTGATATTAGCCAAGAAATATTAGATGAGTTAATGCGTAACTTAGAAAAACTAGAAGCTTCCACTGATTTAGAGGGGACCGCAGTAGTTTCAAAAACTGGCTTAAGAATTGCAAGCTCAGAAACTGCTGATGTTGTTTGGGATATTTATAGTGCAAGCCCAGCTACTTTAATTTCTTTAGGAGAGAAGATTAGCCAAGGCCTAGAACAAGGTGAATTAAGAGACATTGTTATTAGAGGGACAAAAGGCTATACAATAATTCTGGTTGGTTCTTCTGATAATAATTTTATGTTATTTACAAATTGTAAAAAAGGATATAAATTAGGATATTATTTTCATAAAATTAGGAAAGCATTTAGAGAAATGGAACCTGTTTTAAAGAAAATTGAAACAAAAGAGTTGAAATATTAAGCTTTTTTACTTATTCTCCAAATTTAACCATAATTAAATATGAAAGATAAAAAGAAAAATTAAATTTTATCCAAAAATCCACTTTACCAAATCTCCGTTTTTCAAATTATATTTATTTGCTGAAACTCCTGGAAATTCATCATTAATTGTATAACGCCAATTTCCTCTTATATCATCAACAGATTCTACTAAAATTCCCATTTCTCCATAATCTGTATATTCTATTTCACACCACTTTTTTAAGGCATCAAATGCTGTAGTATTATAATCATTTAATTTAAATTCTTCCCAAGTTCTTACCGTTCCATTTCCATAATCAACTACTAATTTTATTTCTTGAACCTCTCTTAAAGGTTTATTTACTTCACCTACTTCTATACTGAAGGTAAATACGAAAAATGAAGCAAAACTAGCACTAGCTAATATTACAATTAAGATATATTTATTAAATTTCTTGAATTTCGTGTTAAACCTTGAAATTGTTAATGAGATGGACATACTAATTATGCTAATTGATAGTATAACTATATATGGTAAAGATTTAAGCAGAATGTTATTTGAAGGGCCATTATTTTCGTCTATAGGCTCCCAGGGTATGTAATTATCTATAACCATTTCGAGTAAATAACTTCCTACAAGAGTTTCGACCCAAAGGAGAATTCCTGTCCCTTTCTCATAAATTAAATAAGTTCCTTGGCCTCCTCCACTTTGATCAAACGTAATTTTAATTGTTAATTCTGTTTCTTCAATGGTAACTAGTCCATTTACAAATCCAGAAGCTTCCTGTAATGCTAATTTCTTTACTAGAGTTAAATTATCTATTATATTTAATAGAAAACCAGGTTGAAAATTGTTATAACCAAGTGTAAGTGCCCAACCTAACTCACTATTCGATCTATTGCTTAGTGTAAAATTTGTTATTAATACATTAGAAATGTTCTCCATAATTTCAATATCAAACCAAGGAATGGGATCATCAATTATATTTCCCCAATCACCCGGATCTTTATTGTAAAAACCTGTAAAATTCACTATTATTTGCCCTCCTACACTAGTTTTCCAATCACCTTCGTAAGAATTACCGGGCCACGGTGTAAAATTATACCATCCTACAACTCCACCAAAATGATTTACGTTATATACAAAGCTCGAACTATAATCAAGTGTAAAATTTTGTGATTTAATTTCAAGTAAATATCCAAAAATACCAGTTTTCGCCCATATCAATAATCCTGTCATTTTATCATATATTAATTCAGTTTTCTGACCTCCAGCTAATTGATTAAAGCCTATATAAAGGAAATTATAGGTTTCTTCTAATTTAATTTCACCTACAATGTCATATAATCCTCCCGGATCTGCTTGTTTTGTTGCTAACTCCTTGATATGCGTGATATTATCATTTGCAATTAAAAATCCAGATTGAAAATTATTATATCCTAGAGTTAATGCTCTTGAAACTTCACTATTAGATCTATTGTTTAAAGAAAAGTTGAGATTAAGAACACCAAGATTGTTTTCAAAAATTTTAATATCATACCAAGGGATTGGATCTTCAAATATATTTCCCCAATCATTTAAATCCTTCTTATAAAACCCATTTATATTAATCCTTATTTCACCACCAAGATTAGATTTCCAATCACCTTCATAAGAATTATCTGGCCATGGTGTAAAATTGTACCATCCTACTGAATCCCCAAATTGAGACACTTCATAGATATAGGTCCCATTGAATTTGAGATTTTGATAATAAGTATTGGGGATTTCATTATCGGCTTTAGCGTCCGGGATGGATAATGAATATATTAATTGGACAAAAACTAATATTGAAATGAAAATTATGGTTTTTCTACTACTTTTCATAATTTTAGTATCATTTTCAAGCTCAATTTTTATAAATTTTTTGTAGGATAACTTACCCAATTATTTAAATATAAAATAATGAAGGATACACCTTATTTAAATATATGGTAATTTATCCTACACATATTCCACTTCTTACTCTTAGAAAAATAAATTTATTGATAATGAAGTTTTTTTAATTTCAGATGAACTTCAAAATTTTAACATTCTAAATTTATAATATGCGATAATTCAAGAAATTATAGTATTCTCTAAAAAAATCTCAATAATATAAAAAAGAAAATGAATAAAGAAAAATTATTATGTTATTAACTTTTTCTTAATTTTTTCTTTTAATCCTTTTAAAGCTTTAAACCATGCGTTTTCAAAATAACTTCGCGCTTTTTGCCAATCTTTCTCTTTTCTCCAACCTATGTGGAATAAATAAATGACCGTTTTAGCTTGATTATTATCTTTCTGAGAAAAAAATACTATTACATGCGTTAAAGGATCAGCTTTATTCATAAAGTTTTGAAAATCAACTGGACCTTTCCAATCAAATGAAATAAATTTATTTATTTCAATTCCAGTAATTTTACATCCAATTGTACTATTAATTTCTTTATTTTTTAGGTCCCAAAAAAGTTCATACTTACCTCCAAGCTTAGGATCTACATTAGCTTCTTCAGTCAACCAACTTTCTAATGATTTATTAACGGTAAACATCTTAAAAGCAGTGGGAATATCACAGTTTAGTTCTTCTTTAATCAAAATAATATTTTCCATATTTAATTACAATTCAAATTATTTTCTAATATTATAACAAAAAGTTATAAAGTATTATAAAGTAACAATTTTTATAATATTTAAACTAAATAGTAACTAATCAGTAATATTGTGAGAAAAATGGAAGTGTGGGAAGATTTAAACAATTTGAAAAATTGCCCGGTTGAAGTAACGTTAAAGTATTTAGGAAAGAAATGGACTATGCAAATAATAAGAGATCTTTTCAAAGGTAAAAAAAGGTTTACGGAATTTCTAAGATCAAATCCTCAAATTAGCACCAAGATGCTTTCATTAAGATTAAAAGAATTACAGGATTCAGGTATAATCAAGAAAAAAATTATCTCAACTATACCAGTGAAAGTTGAATATTTCTTAACGCAAAAAGGAAATGCTCTAAACAAAATTCTTTTTCAATTAGCTGAATTTTCTCTAAGAAATTATCCGAATGAAGTATATTTGAATAAACCTAAATCAATAAAATCAGACATATTAAATCTAAAAGATTTCTTTAATATAGAAGATCTTTGACAAAATTGTAACGTGGTAAGTTATCCTACATATTTTTAAATTCTCTCTCATTTATAATCTTAACTTATATTTAATACCTTTGATGAGAGCACTTTTTGGAACTAAAATCTGAAATTAAAAAACCTAAGGAATCAGTTGAATTAATTAAGACTAAGCAAGAAGAAGTGAATCATTCGATATGGTTAAAAAATAGTTCCTTTCGAATTGCATTAATTAGTACTTTCACAGCATTAACGATTGTTTTAGGATATTTATTAATTTATATACCTAATATAGAACTTTTTACACTATTCATTTTTCTTTCTGGTTTTATTTTAGGGAAAAGAGACGGAATGATAGTTGGTTTTTTGAGTTCATTCATTTTTTGTTATTTTAATCCTTTTGGCTCTTCTCCTTTACCACTTTTAATATTTCAATTAACTCATTATTCTATAACAGGAATGATTGGGGGTTTGATGGATGACCTTATACAGAGGATAAAATCATTTGGTGATAGGGGCGATTTTTACAATATTTCCTTGATGGTATTATTTGGTATAATTGGTGCATTAATTACAATAAATTTTCAAATAATTTCATCATTAATTCATGTTCTATCATTTTTAGGAACATTGAATGAATTTTTACCATATTTTTTTACCGGGTTAGTATTTACTATAATACATGTTATTGGAAATACGCTGGGATTTATTTTTATATTACCAGGATTAATCCAATTAATAAATAAGATGCTTCATTAGAATAAGCTAGATTTTTAGAAAATAGCAAAAAAGGCTAATGTAGAAGGTAGCATTAAAACTAATATTAAAATAATGCAAATTAATAAACAAGTATTTTTCTTTTTTTTCTGATTGTCATTTTCATCAATATTGTTTTCATCTATATTTTCAATTTCCATTTTATGATCTCTTTAGGAAATTTCACTCAAAATAGTTAATAAAGATTTTAAAATATTTCTTATTTATTCTGCTTGAGATAATATAGTAATCTTACCCCCAGCAGCTTGAATTTTTTCAATAGCTTTTTTAGAAGCTTGATTTACGGTTATATTGATTTTTTTGTTAATTTCTCCACGACCAAGTATTTTTTGAATGTTAATTTCATTCAAATTTATATTATAAGAATTTCCAGATTTCATTGCTTTTTTATCTAATACAAGTTTATCGATTGTTTTATCTAAATCTTTAACATTAATAATATTAACCTGATAAATTCTGGTGATATCTTGGGGTCTCTGAAAGCCTTTTTTTCCCATGTCCCAATCTGGGTCTGGAAATCCGAGTTCTTTTTGTTTTAAATAATAACTCTTTTTACTTTTTTTCCATTGAGTGGTTTTTCCTCTTCCAGCTCTTTGTCCGGTTTTTCTATGCTGACCTACTCTTCCATATCCATGTGTACGGGTGCCTCTCATTTTTCGGACTTTTTTAGAAAATTTTCTAGTAATCATTAATCACCTTATAATTATAACATTTTATGAATTAATTCATTGATGTAGATACCAACATTACCGAGTGTTCCACCTTCAGTATAATGTTTCTTTATTATTCCTCGATGTCCTTTTCTTGGGGGATGTAACCGGAATACTGGCTTAATTTTGTAAATATCTTTTTCTCTATATTGTATTTCTCCAGATAACAGAGCTTTTGCTAATTCTCTGAAATTTTTATACTTAGTTAATTTTTTAATGTGTTCCTCAGTTAGTGGACGATTACCCTCAACTTTTCCTCTTACTCTTAATAATCTTATCAAGGTTTTTTCATCAATTTCTCCATAAGAAATATAATCTTTACATTTGAATAACATTCCTTTATATGAGGGAGTTGCCCAGATAAGAACACCGTGATTAACTTTATGCATTCTTAGCATTTTTAGTGTATCAATTACTTTTGTCCTCATCCCCGGAGCACCTCTTATACGAATTGCAAAATATAATTTCGATACTAATTCTGTATCCTTTGTTTTTGATTTACTTTTTACCATGGACATTTATACACCACTTTTTTTACAGATTGAAGTTATATTTATGTGCATTTTTGAGAGCATCGAAAGTTGCTTTCACAAGATTCTCACTTGTTCTTGTATCACCAAAAGTTTTACTCCAAATATCTTCAATCCCACATAATTTTAATAGTTGCTTAACTTTATCAGCGCATGCTAATCCTACTCCTGCAGGAGCAGGTATTAATCTAATCTTAACTGAACCACATTTTCC
>Ga0209427_10009613_pt1 | contig 10769 bp, 13 predicted proteins | sample DeeMarSWOR136_30_FD_187465 | JGI IMG/M metagenome (GOLD analysis project Ga0209427, IMG submission 187465) | Marine sediment microbial communities from White Oak River estuary, North Carolina - WOR-1-36_30 (SPAdes) (version 2) | ecosystem: Environmental > Aquatic > Marine > Intertidal zone >...
AGGGGTGAGTCCAATGTTCAGGGTTCTACCGACCACTGCCTGTTGTTCCACATACTCCCTGGATACCTGAAAGTACCTGTGAACACGGACACCACACTTGACGATTATCTGGAGCGAAGTACCCCGGTAACAAATGATCCCAATAGCGCTAACTGGTGGGGCTACTATATTGATGCCGGCCAGCCGAAGAATGCGTGGCTGGGCAACACTTCTAAATATGTCGTCAGTTTGCTCAAGGCATGGTACGGGGATGCGGCGACCAAAGATAGTGAGTTCGGTTTTCATTATCTGCCAAAAATAGAATCAGGGACGAACTACTCACACATCGCGCTCTTTGAAGCTATGGACGCAGGGATTATCAGGGGCTTGATGTGCTGGGGACAGAACCCAGCAGTTGGTGGACCCAATGCCAATCTAGAACGCAGCGCCATGGACAAGCTGGACTGGCTGGTGGTGACCGACATGTGGCATACGGAGACAGCCAACTTCTGGAAGCGTCCCGGGGTAGATCCGGCCGATATACAGACCGAGGTCTTTCTGCTGCCCGCCCTGAATTCCTTCGAGAAAGAGGGCAGCGTGACCAATAGCGGCCGATGGAGCCAGTGGCGGTACAAGGCAGCGGACGGTCCTGGGGAAGCCGAGGACGACCTCTGGATGATGACAGCGATTTACCGGGAACTCAAAGAGCTTTACGCAAGAGAGGGCGGACCGAATTCCGAAGCGATTACCGAACTCACCTGGGACTATGGAACGGGTCATCCGGATGTACACAAGGTAGCCAAGGAAATAAACGGGTACGACCTTACTACCGGTAAACTAATGGCCAGCTTCGGTGGATTGAAGAACGACGGTACCACTACCTCAGGCAACTGGCTATACTGCGCCAGCTACACCGAAGCCGGTAATATGGCAGCACGCCGTGACCCAACTCCTGGTGAATTCAACGTTGGGCTTTATCCCAAATGGGCCTGGTGCTGGCCAGTAAACCGACGGATTATCTATAACCGGGCCTCAGTCGACCTCAACGGGGAACCGTGGGACAAAGAGCAACCGGTTATCTGGTGGAAAGACGGAGGATGGAAAGGTGATGTTCCCGATGGTGGCTGGCCGCCAATAGCAGTTAACCCGGCGGGTACCAGATGGCCATTCATCATGAAACCGGAAGGACACGCACGTGTCTTTGGTCCGGGTATGGCCGAGGGGCCGTTGCCAGAGCATTACGAGCCCTGGGAGGCGCCAATAGATAACCCGATGTCAAGGCAACAGAATAATCCGGCTTTCAAGATCTGGAGACCTCAAGAGCAGGGCACACCTGAGGAATTTCCGATAGTGTGCAGCACCTACCGACTCTGCGAACACTGGCAGGGCGGGCAGATGACGAGAAACACACCATGGCTAATCGAAATGCAACCGGAGCCCTTCGTTGAGATAAGCGAGGAGTTAGCAGACGAGAAGAAAATTAGAAACGGGCAGAAGGTCAAGGTGAAATCGGCCCGGGGTGAAGTGACAGTGGTAGCGATTGTCACCAAGCGTTTTAAGCCGTTCCAGATGAACGGACGCGTGGTGCACCAGGTAGGTTTGCCATGGCACTGGGGCTTCACTGGCCTATCCACCGGCGATAGTGCCAATATACTGACGCCCCATGTAGGCGATGCTAATACGATGATACCAGAATACAAAGCCTTCCTGGTTGACATCGTTAGAGCCTAAGAGGCGATAGACGAGTAATTGCTTGGAGGTATAAATGGCAGAGAAAGCAATCTTATATGATGCAACGCGGTGCACGGCCTGCCGGGGCTGTCAGGCAGCCTGTAAGCAGTGGAACGAGACTGATGAGGTCATACCCACAGAGGAAAACGGGGTTGAAGCACATAACCGGGGCAGTTACGAGAACCCTCCGAAACTTACGGCGAACACCTGGCTCAGAATAGGGTTCACCGAGGTAGAACGGAACGGGAAGGTAGACTGGCTGTTTACCCGGCACGCCTGCATGCACTGCACCGAAGCAAGTTGTGAGCAGGTATGCCCAACCGGGGCTATATCCCACCAGGACGGTATTGTGATAATCGACCAGGAGTGGTGTATAGGCTGTGGTTATTGTGTTCAAGCCTGTCCGTTCCACGTTCCCCATAAAGACGAGGTTCTGGGAACTGCCAGGAAGTGCACCCTGTGTACTACACCAGGTCTGAACCGCCTTGACGAGGGCTGGGAGACAGCATGTGTTAAGACCTGCCCGACCGACGCCCTGATAATGGGCGACCGAAGTACGTTACTAGCCGAAGGGAAAAGACGAGTTTCGGCTCTGAAAGCCAATGGGTACAGCAATGCATACCTATACGGTGAGAACGAACTCGGCGGACTGCATGTATTATACGTCCTGGATGATTCCCCGGAGGTCTACGGTTTACCTGAATCACCACGAGTAGCCATATCGACCTCGGTTGGTCAGTGGCTGAGCGGTATTATTACCGCCGGGGTGGTGGCAGCCCTGCCCTTCTGGTTCCTGTTCAGGCGGAAACAGCAGATGGAGGCAAAAGAAGAGTCTACAGTTGAAGGAGGCACAAGATGAGCTGGGGTGCACCAATTTGGATTTATCTATGGATGGCGGGGATGGCTGGAGGTGGTTACCTTGCTGCCTTTGTGGCCGAGCGATTTAGCGGCGAATCGAACGGACGGCTGCTTAGACTGGCGACCTACCTGGGTATTCCGCTGGCGATTATCGGCGTGATACTGCTAATCGTGGACCTGGGTACTCCCATATGGTTCTGGCACCTGTTTACCCAGTTCAAAGTGGAGTCACCGATGTCAATGGGCACCTGGATCCTGCTGATATGGGTAATCCTAGCCGTAGTAATGGTTATGCTCTGGTGGATCAAGCTTCGCGTTGGTGAAGGGCTTGCCAAGATGATAGGGCAGTTGACCTCACTGATTGGCTGGGTCAATGTGATATTCGCCATACTGCTCATAACCTACACCGGCGTGCTTCTGGCAGTCAGCAGTCAATCGCTATGGGCGGGCACAGTAATGCTACCGACGCTATTTGTTGCCTCAGCAGTCTCGACAGGAGTGGCAATAGTCGTCCTAGCCGCCATAGCCGTAAACTCAATACACAACCGCGGTGTTGTTGAGCTGCAACTGGTCCTAGACTGGCTTTTCGGCACAAAAGAGTGGACAATCCCGAATAAATGGGTGACGCGACTTGCCGAAGCAGACGCTATTGTAATAGTAATGGAGCTGGCGGCACTTATAGGGTATGTTATCTGGATGGCTGTCTCGACAATGGCAGGCGCCGGCGAAGCACTCAAGCAACTAACCGTTGGGAACGCAGCTTTAGCGGTACCCTTCTGGCTGGGAGTAGTCCTGCTGGCACTGTTGATCCCACTATTCCTGGATATCCGCAATAGAGGAAAGGCCATCGAAACAAGGACCGGATGGCTTACCATTGTAACATCCTCAACGTGTGTAGTGCTTGGTGGACTTGTCCTTAGAGCAATAATGACTATAGGCGGACAGTTGTAGGGAGGTGAAGGGAGATATACGTGGCGGCAGGGACGGATAACAAAGTATTAAGACAACTGGAGGAGCAACAAAAGAAGGAAGGAAGTCTGCCTGAGCTTCTGGAGTTTTACCAGAAGCTACTGCAAATTCAATCCGGGGTTGGGCAAGGTATTGACTTGCCCAGCCCTAGTTTTTCCAGTGACTTTATCAAGAACCGAACAGCACAAGGGAAACCGATATTAAAATTCAGCGACCTCGACCTTAACTGGGCACTATTACGTGATACGTTTGCCAAAGTGACGGCTCTCTTTGCCGAGTATCCGGAGCTCTTTGGAGCGGTACCGAAGGAGCTTAAAGAGTTAAAACCCAGCCGTTTTCCTACCAAGAAAGCCGTCAAGGCGTGGTTTGACGGTGCGGAAATGCCAACCAACACGGTACCCGATAATGTCAGCGACGCATTAGTCAGGAACCTGATTCAAGCCAGCATCAAGCCTTTTATGAGCCACTATTCTACAGCCCTGCTCGGGCTGGTAGACCAGGAGAGGTGGCGACGGGGGTACTGTCCGGTTTGCGGTGGCAATCCCGACATAGGTTTTCTGGACAAGGAGGAGGGGGGCAGGTGGCTGGTGTGTTCTCGCTGTGATGCCGAGTGGATTTTTAAACGGCTGGAGTGCCCCTATTGCGGTACTGCAGACCAGAATGCCCTAGCCTATTTCACCGATGATAAAGGGTTGTACCGCCTGTACGTATGCGAGCAGTGCAAGCACTACCTGAAAACGGTTGATATGCGAGAGGCTAAATCCGAGGTACTTCTACCTCTGGAGCGCCTGCTTACTCTGGACATCGATTCACAGGCCCGGGAACTCGGGTACATTCCCTGTGATTAAGGCAAGCCAGAACTTCTGGCAACCACCGGCAGTAGCCGTTATCTTTTTGCCAAGGATGGTCCGTATAATGTAAGCAGTGGCTATATTGCCATAATTGAGTTATAATATAGGTTAATATACAGGGAGGAGGAAAGCGTAATGCCATTTCGCATGGGTCCCTGGGAAATTGGACTTATTGTGCTGGTAATCCTGATTGTCTTCGGGGTAGGTAAACTTCCACAGGTCGGTGGTGCTGTTGGAAGGGGGCTGAGAGCCTTCCGCAAGGGACAGTCCGGAGAAGAGGATGAGGAAGAAGAGGCACCTCCGAAAAAGCGGACCCGGAAGAGAGCCAGCAAAGTCTGATATCTGCCAGTAACTGGCAATTCTGTAGTCATAGTTCACCAATGTTCGATGACCTCACATAATGTGTGATATATGGCAGGATAAGAAGGATTAACGATGGAACTATTCGGTATGGGGGGAATGGAAATACTGCTAATCCTGGTGGTGGTACTGATAGTACTCGGACCGGGAAGAATAGTGGAGATTGGCAGAACACTAGGCAGAATAACACGTACCCTGAGAAAAGCATCGTTTGACCTAACATCAGCTGTCACCAAGGAAATTGAGGGACAAGAAAAAGAGGAACCGCCCAAGTCTACTGAGAAGAACCAGTGATTTATAGCAGGGTGGTCAGCTATAGAACAGTTGAGATTCCAGCAGGGAAATGAGCAATGACAAAAGGTTGTCTATCCTCGGCCATCTAAAAGAACTACGAAAACGCTTAATCAGAAGTGTAATCGTAGTTGCCATTGCCGCAATTATCGCCTTCGTATTCCATGAGCAGATAATCAACGTCCTCAAATATCAATATCAAGTCGGTCCCATCCTAGAAATCGAGCTCCAGACCCAAGCCATCGAGATGACCGAACGGCTTGGCACCATTATGAGGGTGGCTATATACGGTGGCTTAATACTGGCCATGCCATACCTGATTTATGAACTTGTGATGTTTGTCTCCCCGGCACTGACTCTCAAGGAAAAGAGGTATGTCTACCTAATACTGCCATGGATAGCACTGATGTTCATTGGCGGGGTAGCTTTTGGGTACTTCATACTTGTACCAAGGATATTAAACTTCCTATTAACATATGGTAGTGATATCGCTACTCTTATGCCCAGAATTGGAGATTATATAAAAGTTGTGACCAGGCTGCTGCTGGTGGCCGGGCTGGTATTTGAGTTGCCAGTGCTGACCACGTTCTTGGCCTGGATAGGTATTATCACATCAAAATGGCTTGCCTCCAAGCGGAGGATAGCAATCATAATTGCCTTCATACTGGCGGCAATAATTACTCCCACAATTGACCCTATAAACCAGACACTGGTTGCCGCCCCGCTGGTAGTACTCTATGAGATAAGCATCTGGCTTGCCTGGCTGGTACAGAGAAGGAAAGCACGAGCGGTTACATCAGTATCACCTGCACCCTGATAAGTCTGGGGATAATAATAGAATATTACGCCTGATACTCTACCCGGAGAGGAGGTGATCAGAGTGTGGCGAAGGACCTGACGATGAGAGACGCTGGAGAGTGCGTGTCACTCTAACGACACTGCCCGGAACTGCGGGCAGGTGGTATTTGATAATGTAGATGGAGATGCTAATGCGACGATTCCTGACGCCAAGAACTCTGATTATCCTCTCCGGTCTTGCTTTCGGTATTCTGGCAGTCCTGATGACAAAATGGGGCAACCCGCCCAATATGGGGATTTGCGTTGCCTGCTTTATAAGGGATACGGCTGGCGGGCTCGGTTTACACCAAGCTGGGGCGGTGCAATACCTCCGTCCTGAGATTCCGGCATTCCTTCTAGGCAGTCTCGTTACTGCTTACGGTTTTCGCGAGTTTAGAGCCAGGGGCGGCGCTTCGCCGCTGGTCCGCTTTTTTCTAGGTGCTTTCGTAATGATTGGTGCCCTGGTCTTCCTTGGTTGCCCGGTGCGGATGATGCAACGTATTGCTGGCGGCGACCTCAACGGCATTACCGCTCTAGGCGGAATGGTTGCCGGAATACTGATGGGTATCTTCTTCCTGAAGAGGGGCTTTAACCTGGGGCGTTCGACGAGAATGCATTCCTCTGCGGGATGGGTAATGCCGGTGATGATGGTCGGGGTGGTCTTACTGATTATTCTGCAACCGGGGTTCATATTAAAAAGCGAGGCGGGGCCGGGAGCAATGTTTGTCCCGTGGGGAATCGCGCTGGCGGTTGGACTGGGGGTTGGTTTTCTTGCCCAGAGAACCAGGATGTGCTTTGTAGGCGGCTGGCGTGATGTGCTACTGGTGAGAGATTTCCACCTTTTCAGCGGGCTAGCCGCTTTTCTGATTGCGGCGCTGGTCACCAACTACGCCATCGGGAATTTTGGTGCCAACGGAATCTACCACTGGGGCTTCACGGGTCAGCCAATCGCCCATAATGACCACCTGTGGAACTTTCTCGGCATGAATCTGGTCGGGCTGGGGGCAACAATGCTCGGCGGCTGTCCTTTACGCAATCTGGTGCTTGCCGGAGAAGGCGATACCGATGCCGGCGTTACGGTGCTGGGGTTTTTTGCCGGAGCCGCCTTTGCCCACAACTTCCTGCTGGCTTCGAGTCCCAGCGGTGTCGGGACATGGGGACCAGTAGCTGTAATAACAGGGCTGGTCTTCTGTATAGCAATCGGATTCCTGATGAGAGAGAAGACAGCATAGGGGTAAATGAGTATGGCATTTTTCAAGCGCAAACATAGAACATCTTTAGAAGGCACACGGCTGGTGCTGTTCCAAGACGTGCAGGATGCTATGAGAGGAGAGAGAGTACTAAAGAAAGCGAGGTATACGGTCAGGCTGGTGGCACCGCCACCGGAGCTGCGGCGTGGCTGTGACCTGGCACTGGAGATAGACGTGGTGGAGCAACCCGGCATCGAGAGGGCACTCAAGGAAAACGATGCCGCCTATATCGAGATTGCGCCTCTAAAAAAGGAGAGCGCCGAGCTTCTAGACATAGTCGGGGTTACCGACTTCGGGCGCTGGGTAATGGTCAAGGCGGCAAATATGAAGCTTACTTTCGATAAAGAGAGCGGGGTCATCGTTAATATCTCCGGAGGGGGTTGCCCGGATATACCCTACCTACATGCGGAAATGATTGATAAGCAACTAAAGGAAGCACCGAGGCCGAGGGATGCCGGTTTCACCTTATGTGCACGGATGCTGGACAGGGCACTCGAGGAAGCCCTGGCAATATGGGAGGGGGGTGAAAAGGCATGATGCTCATTGCCGGAACCGTACCAATTGCCGACCTGCCTCTCACCATAGGGACAGTGCGAGCCGAAGGCGAACTGCTGGTTGTCGACGGTTACCGCATCCCGCGCACGCAGGGCACCGGAGCGATGATTGGTGCGGCATTAGCAACCACCGAGTACCTGAAGCTGGAATCACCACAGGTGCTGATTGCCGGGGATACAGGGCGGGGAACGGGAACCCAAAAGATCTACCAGCATCTTACCCAAAGGATAGCCAAGCTTGCCCCACGGGTACTGGCACTGCACTACTGCCTGCCCAACATGGGGCTAATGAGAAGGCTGTGCGAAGCCATCGACAGGTGTCCTAAAAGGCCGGTCATGATTGCCGATGCCGGTTCGATGTATGCCGCCAAAGCGGGCAGACTTGCCAGAGAGTTCGATATCTTCACGCCGGACGCCAGCGAGCTGGCGTTCCTGTCAGACAGGAACGCCACTCACCCGGCGTATATTTCACGGCACCTATTCAATACCGATATAGCCCAGACACCAAAGCTGGTGGAGGAAGCCCACAAAAATGGCGGCGCGCCCGAGATTATTCTGGCCAAGGGTAGTACCGACTACGTTATACGTGACGGCGAGATTCTGGCAACGATTGCCGAGCCCGACGTGCCCGAACTGGAGGCTATAGGGGGGACAGGTGACACGATAACGGGGCTGGTCGCGGCTCTGGCATATGCCGGGCTGGAGCTGCAGGAAGCGGCTATAGTTGCCGCCAGAACCAACCGGACGGCGGGAAAGCTTGCCGGGGTGAGTCCGGTCAGCAAGGTCGGGGAGATAATAGACCAGTTCAATGTCGTGTTCAAGGCATTCCTGCAAGAGTGGAGAGGAAGGAGGGAAGCGGGATGATTGAGGTCGATGCGCGGGGGCTTTCCTGCCCTATTCCAGTGGTAAAGACCAAGCGGGCTATAGAGGGGAACCCGAAGGAGCCGGTAACGGTGCTGGTGGAGAGCGCCGTTTCCAGGGAGAATGTGACGCGGCTGGCGGAGAGCAAAGGGTACCTGGTTGAGATAGAGGACATCGAGGACGGGTTCCGGATGAGGCTGAGTCCGCCGAAGTAGAAGGGGGTCTGCAGGCGACGATTGCGCCCAGTGGCGGAGTGTTATATACTTGACGTTGTCCAGGGAGCGGATGAGTCCCGGTGGGCTCCGCGGACTTCAAATCCGTTGGGGGGCATTAGAAGTGCCGTCGGTGGGTTCGACTCCCATACGCTCCCGCCAGTATTTGTTTCAGGCTGATTTGAGGCTAAAAAAGAGTAACTTTAAATACGGGAAACAATTCGAGGCTAGCCGAGCGTGGAATTGTTTTTCTAGTTATGTAAAGCTGGAAGAAGGCAGGCTGAACCCTGATGCGCCCCGCCAGTGTTGTCCAACACCGTGCCGACAGCCTGTCTCCTGCTTATATCGACCAAAGATACATATAATTTCCAAATAACTGTTAAAAGGGGTGAAACGAAATGGACATGTGGCTGGTATTCTTCTGGTCGGGACCTATCGGGATAGGGTTTTTCCTTTTATGCCTGGGTGCGATGATATGGCTAATGGCAAAAGCCGACGTGCTTAAGAAGGGTATAAAGGACAAGGAAAAGGAATAACAACGTCCGGCAGAACCTACACAATAGCTAACCACCTCACCTGCCCGAGCCGGCAGGTGGAGTGCGACTTATGTAAAGATGGGGAGGGTAACTGGCGGTTTGAGGATAGTTTGAAGCTGTAGAGGGCACCCTCCCAATATGCTAATGCGAGTACAGATATGTGAAGTGCGTGCCCGTATTTATTGACTCAAAGCGAAAATAATCACAGCGATTACCAGGCCGATGATTATCAGCCAATTCATTACCCGCTCAATCCAAATCCCGCGCTGTCTCCGGTACTCCAGAGCTTGCATTCTTGCTTCCAAGCCATCCAGTCTAGTCATCACCCGTCCACTGAGCTGGTCGTGCTTTTCCTGTTCCATAGCAAAACCGCCTTTCGCAACAGTATGCGGTAGTGAAACGAGTATAATCAGCCATTGCGAGGCTGTCAAGTACGCCCACGAACCTTATTCGTGCAAAAAACACAAAAGGGCCTGCGAGATCCGAGGACATTTTGAAGCTCTACAGGGCGCCACCGGGCTATGATATTATGGTAATTCTTCGCCACAGGATGGGCACTCTATAATCCCGCCAGGTATATTCTGCTGCCCGCGATATAAACAGGTAACCTAGTAGGTAGCACCATGAACCTGGATATTGCCACCGCCCAACCAACCAGTATACTTCTTAAAAGGATTTTGAGGGTCAATATTGTCCTCTTCAAACACCAGGACTCCGATTAAATCCCCTGCCTGTATTCCAGGTTCTCCCATGTCATGCACCTCAACCACAACAATATATCCATCTTCACCATTGATTGTAGCGGGACCCCCGAAATTAGATAAATAGGGTTTACTAGCTTCACCAAAGCCAGTAATAATAAACGTACAGTGAATCCTATCCCCGGTTCCATGGTCGATAAGCTGGATATGTCCCTTCGCCTGACACAATTGAGGGTCCAGGTCAGAGGGTTCATCCAAGGACTGTCCGTTGATACCAAAAGTGATTTTATTCTCTGAATCCCAATCAATAAACCAGCCACCACCTGTTATGTTCTTGCAACCTGTCCCAACGAGCAGCACAGAAATAAGAAGAAGTGAAACCAGCCCAAAACTCAAAATCCTTTTCAATTAAGCACCTCCTCAATGCTCCTATTCAGTTATGTCACGCAGTTTACCACCGATATTATGAAAAGTCAATACTGTGATGAAAATGCATAAGCCACCAACGTGAACTGCTTACCGCGGTATCCATTGAGGAGGGCGGGCGAGGGTGAACCGGTGCGAGGGTTATGGAGAGGGGGGAATTTGTTGTTATTTAGTTATGAAATGAACCATACGACAACAAAACGTAAAACGGTTTTCAGATAGATTTATTACTGAAGCTAACATCGTCGAGATTTGCTTCTTTTACCCGCCTCAAATATAGAACACCAGTCCATTTTTCCTGAAGTATTTCCCATAACCTTGGGATAAAGAATTGAACTACACCGAGAACAAGA
>Ga0209427_10009614_pt1 | contig 10768 bp, 7 predicted proteins | sample DeeMarSWOR136_30_FD_187465 | JGI IMG/M metagenome (GOLD analysis project Ga0209427, IMG submission 187465) | Marine sediment microbial communities from White Oak River estuary, North Carolina - WOR-1-36_30 (SPAdes) (version 2) | ecosystem: Environmental > Aquatic > Marine > Intertidal zone >...
AGCACAGGAGAATCTCAAAAGAATTCGCCATCAACTGCAGAAAATGCTTGTTCGGCATGGATACGTATTCTTGGATGGCCAACACTGGACACAAAAGCATCTTCGATGGTTAGAGGCTGTTAAATTTGATCAGCCCTGCTTCAGGAAGTATTCGACTGCTACTTTACGGAGATGCGGCATTGTCTGCAGCGAGTCAGGACGTTGGATAGAGAGCTGGAAAAACTAGTCTTGATGGATAGGACTATTGTGATCGGATGCAATACATGGTATCATAAGACGTATACCAGACAAAAGTACAATCTACGAAGTCAAATTGCGAATTGCTGCAGAAGTGGGCCCTTACTTGCTGAAAGGAGCATTAGCATGAGAAGATCACCTCTACTGATAGCGGTATTCATCGGTGTTATATTAGGATCGGAAGGTATTTTTGCGCGTGAAATTTATGTCTCAAAAGCGGGTAGCGATTCAGCTTCCGGGAGTCACGTTCGCCCATATCTCACTATCAACAAGGCTGCATCTGTCGCTCAGCCCGGAGATACCGTGACTATCCACGCCGGAACGTATCGCGAATGGGTCAAACCCATCCGTGGTGGCACCAATGATAGAAAACGCATCACCTACCGAGCAGTGCCCGGTGAGGAGGTCTTCATCAAAGGTTCCGAGCGTATCACCTCCTGGACACGCGAAGCCGGTAGTGTTTGGAAAGTTGAACTACCGAACTCATTCTTCGGCGAATACAATCCCTACCTGCTGAAGGTTTCCGGGGGCTGGTTGAATTACGGTAAGTGGCATCATCGCGGGGACGTCTATCTTAATGGCGAGGCCTTCTACGAAAAAAAGACAGCACAGGAAGTAACAGAGGCCCAGCACAGCTGGTTTTGCCAGGTGGACGAAGAGGTGACAACTATCTGGGCGAATTTCGGCAACGTCAATCCCAACAAGGAACTGACCGAGATCAACGTTCGTGAAAGCCTTTTCATGCCCGACATTACTGGCCTTAAATACGTCACCGTCGATGGCTTTAGCTTTATGCACGCAGCCGCGAACTGGGCGCCACCGACTTTGGAATTGCAGATGGGCGCCGTTGGTCCGCGGATGGGGAAGCACTGGATCATCGAGAATTGCACGATTACGAACGCCCGTTGCGTTGGCATCATTCTAGGACATGCCCCGGGCGTTGATTACAGCGATATAGACGCTTATGGAGGCCACATTATCAGCAACAATGTCATCCGGGGGTGCGGACAAGCGGGCATCGCCGGCCAGAAAGGAGCCACCCGCTCACTGATCTCTGGCAATCTCATTGAAGATACCAACTATCGCAGGGAGTTCGGCGGTTGGGAAACTGCCGGAATTAAGTTTCACAATAGTGTGGATACCATCATCAGCGGCAATCTGATCCGGGGCGTATACCGACAGGAGCAGGGTGCTTTTGGGATTTGGATTGACTTCGGTAACCAAGGCATCCGGATTACCCGCAATGTCGTCTACAACACCGAAGCAGCCACCGTTTTCTTAGAGATGAACCACGGCCCCATTCTTGTCGATAACAACGTCCTTATCGGAAAGCCAACCAGGAGTAATTCCGAGGCTACGGTGTTCACGCACAATCTGTTTGTCGATTGCGGGTACGAGTACAGTCCCGACACCAAACGCCGTTCCCAATATTACAAGCCGCATACGACAAAAGTGGCTGGACGCAAAGCCGGAACCGCCCAAGATGACAAGTGGTTTAACAACATCTTTATTCGACAGGGACTCGACCAAGTGAAAACAGCCTCAGGCTATTCATCGGATTACAACGTCTTTCTGGAGGGGGCCAAGAGGAGCTCCTTCGGCGATAAGGACAGTGTGGTCGACCTTTATGTCACGGGATTGACCATCAAAGACCATCCTCTAAGAACCACGATCACGTTTTCCATGAATGACGCGCCGTTCCGTGTGAAAGGGCCGCAGGTCGATGCTGAGTTGGTCGGTGTCTTTCCGACCGTCGGGCAAACCATTGAGGACCGTTACGGCAACCCGATCAAAGTCAATGCCGACATCAACGGGAAGAAATATACACGACCAATCGCTGGCCCACTCGCAGACCTCAAGAAGGGGCTCAACACGATCGTCTTGCCAATCAAGCAGCATTAGTGAAACCGGGAAACATGCTATGCAGGTGCCAAAACGGAGACATCAAGCTTCAACTGTTTGCACGAATGCTTAAGCCTGCGACTAGTTAACAAATAGTCAGGATGTCACAAAAAGCTCATTTTTTGCACAAAAAACGGGAGCAGCTCACTTTGAGTTAACAGGACGGATTTGGTAGTGTGTTGGGGAAGAGGCTCGGCGGCGTAGCTGCGCAAGAATATGCATGGTTATATGGGAAATCCCAGATAACGCTGTAATAGCTGGGAGGTCGCCATGAGTAATGAAGGTAAATCTTCTGGACTTCAGCACCCTCACAGAGGTCCGCGGAAGGGCTTTACTCTTATTGAACTTTTGGTTGCGATCTCGATTATCGCTCTCTTGACGGCCATCCTGATACCCACGTTAAATCGCGCCCGGAGACAGGCCGCCGCGAGTGTATGCCTATCCAATCAACGCCAGCTCGTATTGGCCTGGATCGTGTACGCACAAGACAACGACGGCAAGCTGATCGGTGGTCACGATGGACATGCCGCATCGCCCAGCCAGAGCTATGACTGGGTCCAGTTACCGCAGAAAGAGGACGGCACCGTAGTCGCGGGAGCGGCCGCGACCTTGGAAGACAAGAAATGAGGTTGTGAACGCGGTGTCCTCTTTCCGTTTTCCGTATGTGAAGTATGTCGATCTCTATCACTGCCCGGGCGACCGGAGAAACAGAACCGAGATGACGCATCGCAGCTACGGCATTCCTGGCGGCATGAATGGTGATGTCGGCACTGGCGCCAGCAGTTGGCTCACACAACATTGGGGATACCCCTCTTACAAGAGACTCACGGAGATCAAGGACCCGGGAACCAAGTACGTGTTCCTCGATGAGAAGACCGACGTAGGAGGCGGGAACTGGGGCTCCTGGAATCTGGAAAAGGAGGGAGATCGCTGGTGGGACCCCATTGTCGTCCGTCACGGGCAGTTCAGGGTGCTAGCCTTTACCGACGGGCATGCCGAGAAGCACAACTGGAAGCAGAAGAGCACTCTGGAAATGACCCATGTGTACTATCCGGCCTGTCTGCAGTGGCCTGTCACCGATGGCACCGACGACCTGGAATACACGCGCCGCGGCTATAACCCGGCATGCTGAGAACCCATCCGCTTAGGCCTGCCATGCGTGGGCGACACCGTACTCTGCAAAAGTCAGGAAACCCAGACAGTGGGACTCCGACATACGGCTGTCTAACGAGCAGTTAGCTTGGGTTCACCCCACTCAAGTAGAGCAGTAGGAGACAATCTAAGCAACCACACTTTCGGAGAGCAACTTTTCAGTCACTAACAAATGGAAAAGCCCCTGCGGTGCGGAGGGAGGAGATTAAAAGCGAGATATCCCACAGGGGGCATGATGACGATTTTAAAATGTCGGGCCGGGAAGTGTATGGAGCAGAGCAATACACCTCGGCCCGCAGATTCCGTTCCTTAGTACTATAGGCCCCTTTTTAATTGCCTATTGGATATTAATTATTCTGATTCAGTGCATAACTTTTGGGTAATAGTTATTTCTAACAGGTACCTGTTGAAATCGGTCACCAATAAAGAGCTCAAAGTCAAATCATAAAATCCTTGTTGCCACAAATTTTCTTTGAGGCATCGTCGTTACGACATATCAGCCAACATTCGTAGCTTATCTGAACAGCTTTTCGACTTCACGATGCAATCATAATGTACATCGCAAATCTGCTTATGTCATGGTCAATCGTCGTAAAACGTTGCCAAACACCTATCTGGAACTTGTCGAATATCAAGACAGTTCATGCAAATTATTGAGACATAGCAAAATATCCGCTCCGGTTCATTCATTGAATTGGAACTCCACGTTACCTCGGGTTCATTGTCCATTTGGAACTCAGAGCGTTAGAAGTCTACTGGATATCATATATATTGCATCCTACCAAAAGCCGGACATTGCCTGTTCGGCATTATGCGCTAAAACAGCTTCTCATCGAATTTACTGTCTGTCTTCCACACGGCTGACATTGTCGAGACCATTTTCCTGGCCACAGAATGTTTGGCATTGGCAGGGGTTATTCCATTTGAAATCATCCTTTCATAATAATCTTTGAAAGCATTATCTCCGTGCCCTATGGCACTGGTCGCAGTGCCTATCACCGCATTCTTCAATCGTCTGTTGACCGCGCTTATTACAACCACTAAGCCGTAGAATTTGCTTTTCAAAAAGCGGTGAACTTAGATAGAATGGCTGTTGTTCATTTTGCCTTAAATCCTTGCAAATAAAGAAGGAGCGAATTTTTGTCGGGGATACTTGTAGGTAAATGAGCCCTAGTTTATAATCGGGTGATTGTGCATTAAATACCTGGGAAACATATGATCGGTGATCCTTGCAGAGAATCATGAAGAGAATATTTACTACCATATGCGTCTTTTGCAGTGTTACCATCCTTTTAGGAGTTTGGCTTGTGTCCCGCTCATTCGAGGTCATGGGCAAGTGCACTCAAGTCGCTTATGAACCAAACATTATCCCTGACTACTCTAACATTGTCATCCCGCACAACATCGCTCCCCTGAATTTCAGGATTCTCGAAAAAGGACAGACCTACCACGTCAAAATCCATTCGGATCATGGCGCAGCCATTGGAATTTACAGCAAAACAGGCCTAATACGTATCCCTTTGAGAAAATGGCGGGCCTTGCTTGATGCAAATAAAGGCCATAAGGTCTTTTTATATGTTTATGTTAAAGATTCAGATAATGGATGGCGACAATTTCAGCGTATCACCAATACCATAGCTAAAGAAGACATTGACAAGACGGTGGTATACCGGTTTATGAAACCAGTTTACAGATGGTGGAAAGACATAGGGATTTATCAACGCAACCTAACCAATTACGATGTGTCGCTTGTCTTGCATGGGCGTTCTTTTGGCGAAGGGTGCCTTAACTGTCACAGCTTTGTTGGCAATGCGCCAGAGACGATGACGATCGGCCTGCGTAGTGCAACATACGGTAGTCACACACTCCTGGCCCGAAATGGCACTGTCCATAAGATTGGTGCAAAGTGGGGCTATACTGCCTGGCATCCAAGCGGTCGATTGGCTGTATATTCGATAAACAAAGTGCGTCAATTCTTTCATACCGGCGGCCTAGAGGTCAGGGACGTGGTGGATCTTGATTCCGCCTTAGTCTGTTACCACGTTGAGCGTAAGGAAGTGGTATGCCCTACGGAGCTGTCAGAGAAAAACCGGCTTGAGACCTATCCAACCTGGTCTCCGGACGGGCGTTATCTCTATTATTGCAGTGGCCCCATTCTGTGGCAAAATCGGAACACTGTTCCGCCTGAGAACTACGACAAGCTCAAGTATGATCTTCGGCGCATAGCCTATGATGTCGAGACAGATCAATGGGGCAAGGCCGAGACTGTCCTGGCCGCTGATGAAACGGGATTGAGTATCCTGTTGCCGAGGATCTCGCCGGATGGCCGATTTCTTCTATTCTGCATGTGCCGGTACGGTTGCTTTCCTGTATATCAACCCAGCAGCAACCTCTATCTTATGGATTTAGCCACAGGAGATTATCACAAGCTTGCTATCAACAGCAGGTACTCCGAATCGTGGCACAGTTGGTCCAGCAACAGTCGGTGGATCGCATTCAGCAGCAAGCGTCAGGGCGGTGCCTTGACCAGAATTTATCTCAGCTATGTTGACGAAACTGGTCAGGTTCACAAGCCCTTCGTCCTGCCGCAGAAGGACCCCACGTACTATGATTCGCTATTAGAGACGTTCAGTGTTCCTGAGCTGACTAATGGTAGTGTCAAGGTGAGTAAATCCTTGCTGGCCCGGGCCGCTCGGTCAGAGCCTCACGTGGTCGTGGACATTCCCATTACAGGAGCAACGCCCCAAGCCAGCCCATCCGAGCCTTGGCAGGAACGTGAGTGACAGACTGATTAAAAAGTAGGACTATCCGGGTATAGGAGACGAAACAGCGTGTTTTATAGAATAAAACAGTTTCCACACAATCTGATATTCTTTTTGTTCTGTACGGTCTACTTATTGCTTGTTATTGAGCCGCACCTGATCTATCAATGTTTCGGCACCATTCTACCGAATGCACACCCTTTTGTAACAGGATGGCCGTTTCTGGAAAACTCCCTGGATTTGCCCGGCGGATTCGTTGTGTATGTATCTGGGTTTCTTTCACAGGGCTTTTATTATTCATGGCTGGGGACCGTGATCATTGTAGTGTCCGCCTTATGTCTGTGTGAACTTTCCAGACTCCATCTTGTGGCTGCCGGTTATGCGCGGGCCACGGTCTTGACCTCTGTTCCGGCGATCCTAATCTTTCTGATCTATAGTTGCTACAAACATCCTTTGCCCGCTTGTCTGACTGTGTCTCTGGGACTGTTATGTTCCCTGGTCTTTGAAATAGTGCCTTTGCGTAGCTTAGTGATTCGTGCGGTGGTATATTGCCTTATGGCAGCCATAATTTTCTGGTTGTCGGGTGCAGGAGCTATATTGATTTTTTTACTCATGACTGTAATCTACGGAATCTTTGTCCACAAAGACTGGAGACTCACGGTGCTGGCCCTGCCGGCGAGCTTTGCAATCACCTGGGGACTTACTCAGTACTTGTTCCTCATACCATCCCAAAAGGCATTTCTTATATTGACACCTGTTTCTCCGGCAGTTACCGTAGGCATGAATACTTTTTCAAGAGTCTTGATCATCCTCCTATACGGCTTTGTGCCTTTGAGCGTATTGCTCCTGTTCCTGGGCAAGAATGTGTTCAGCAAGACCGGGCAAACCCGTAAGATAAGTTCTAAACCGAACAAGGGGAAAAAGGGGTATACTGTAGCTGGACAAAAGAAACTATCTCCGACCATCTTCAAGAAACCGGCAGTGATAGCCGTTCCGATCGTACTGATGACCGTGGGACTCTACTTCAGCCATGATGAGATGCGCAAACCGTTCGTCCTAGCGAACGACTATGCCCTCCGGAAACAATGGGACAAGGTTCTTGGGCTCAGTCGCAGTCTGCCCAAGGGCAAAAGCAACGTATATTTCAATCATGACATCATTCGGGCGTTGTACCATACAGGTAGACTGCCCTACGACTTGTTTCGCTTCCCACAGACACCGCACGGGCTTCTTCTCACACACGAGAAAAAAGAATCTTATCTGACACAATTGAAATTATGTGATGTCTTCATGGAACTGGGGCAGGTTAACATGGCAGAAAAGCTTGCATCGGAATTCCTGGCCGTAAAAGGCCATTTCGGGATTGTCATCGAAAAACTGGCCTGGATCAACATCATCAAGGGGCAGACCCGCACTGCCCGGATTTATCTCAACGCCCTGAAGAAAGACCTGATCTTTCGTGGAGCCGCCGAAAAACTGCTCATCGCCCTGGACAACGGCTTTGCGCCGGATCAAGCGGCTTATATTAACAGGATCTGTTCGTATATGCATGAAGAAGGATATGCGGGAACCAGTAAAGAATCTATTGAACAAATGCTGATAGGATTGCTCATCCACAATCCCCACAATAAGATGGCGTTTGAATATCTCATGGCGTGTTATTTATTGACAGGTCGGGTTGACAAAGTCACGGCGAATATGGAAAGGCTTCATGATCTTGGCTATCAGGCTATTCCAACCCTTTATGAAGAGGCCATACTCATTTATTTTGGATCTCAGGGACAGAAAGTCGACTTAAACAAGTTCAACATAAAGCGTAATACCATTGAACGCTATACAAAGTTTGTACAGCTCAGAAATGCTATGCAGCCCCACAATCGCCAAGCCGTACTCAGGCGTTTAATCGTTGAATTCGGTAGTAGCTATTTCTTTTATTTTACATTCGGGCGTATTGGATTGACATGAGATTCTTGTGGAGTAAGAATATTGGCTAGTTATCCCTTATTCTAAAGGGAATATCGAAATACCAAAGAATAGCCTGACCCTTTTACTCTCGTCTCAATCTACGAAGGAACTTGCGAATTTTTACCGAATTAGGATCGATTTCCAAACCAGCTTCCAACTCTTTAATCGCTTCCGGACGATTCCCTTTCTCATGCAGCAGTATAGCCAGATTATAATTCAAATCAGAAAAATCTTTTACATATTGCAACCCTTTGCGGTAGGTTTCAATCGCTTTTTCGACATTCTTATTCTTATATAATACCGTCCCAAGATTATTCCACGCCGGTCCATTTTCCGGCGCCAGTTCAACCGCTACCCTATAGTGCTCGATAGCTTTCTCCACATTTCCTTTTAACTGATAGGCAAGACCCAGGTGAAAACGCGCATACGAATGAAAAGGATTCAATTCGACAGATTTCCGGCAATTCTGTAAAGCCTCATCCAGCCGTCCCATTTTCCCCTGGCATGTTCCCAACCTCTCATACACCTGGGCATAATGAGGCACCATTTCTTCAAGTTGCTTGTAATACATGATAATAATAGTCGGATCGGTGTTATTATCCGTTAAAAAATCAGCATACTTCCAATACAACCACCAGTCAGAGGGATTTTCCCGAATAGCCTGACGATACTGTACCTCTATCTCCTTAATCACCTCTGCCGTTAATACTTTCTTAAACGATTTGACCTTATCGCTTAAGTACTCTACCCGCTTAGATTGATAGGCTTGATTAGTAAAAGGCGGTTTCTTAATAAAGCTATTGAGCACTTTATCATAAATTTTATATTCCTCCCATTTTGTATACCCCAGGCTCTGCTTACATTCTACCTCCGACACTCTCTTTACATTGCTGTTCTTTTTCCCCCGTATCGATTCTGGTAATATCTTCTCCAATTGCGAAAATGCCGCTCGGCCCAATAGGTAATTCCCTTTAAATGTCATATGCACATGCTCATAAAAAAGCTCTTTTCCCGTGATACCCCGATGGCTATTCTCAGCAAACACTTTCTTCGCATCGACAAAATAAACTCCTTTTCCCTCATACTCTATGCCGACTTCTTCAATAATCTTATTGATCTGACTATCAGCCCTGAACCGCAAGGTATCATAATCCCGAGATAGGACATAACTATTTTTCGCCTTATTATACTCCTCCCTGTGCCAGTAACATTGCCCAGCCCTGAAATGCGCCTCAGCAAAACCATTATCAATACTCAAAGCCTCTTGATATTTCCGCAACGCTAATTCAAAATCCTTATCACTCTCGGCTTGTTTTCCTTGAGCGAAGAACTCCCCAAACTTCTTTTGTTCATCCTTGCTCAACATCCGACTGTGCAATGATGCGAAAGGCGGGCAATCCCGCAAATTACTCGCCACAGTACACAAAAACAACGGTACCTGCTTCCGGCCGGCCACTGCGATGATATCTTCCAGATTCCGCTGAAAATGACGGTAAACTTTCGTTAGCAGCATATCATCCTTGCGCACCTGCTTTTCCAGAAACATCTCCAGCCCCCGCCAACTCCGACTCTCTCCTTTTTTCTTTATCCCTTCAGACAATCCCGTAATCAGTTGAACCAGCCGACTCGACTTTAAAAAAACACCCATTCGAATCAACCATAAATGCGAGGATATTGGACTGAACACCGTCCCGGCCCCATAAGGTCCCACAACCTCATTATTCCCCATATAAACTACGAAAAGGTTAGGATCATACTCCAGACAGTCCTGTGCTATTTGATAAACCACATGTGAATTAATCGCTGGCATCGCTACCGTAATCACTTCAAAACCGACCTCCGGATAAGTCCTCCGCAGCATCACCTCCAGCATCCTGCCGAAACTATACGCGCCATCCGGTGTCCCCTGCGCCGCCGACCCCCCCAGAATAAATATGCGATAATTGTTCTTCTCTTTTTCTAATGGAAACATAAAAGGTTCCGTCTGCCGTGATATCCTTTTCGGAAAAAAACTCCACCCAAACTTCGTATTGTTACAATAATAATCTTTATCTTTAACCGTGCATGGCACAGCAATCGACGTTGGATACCCCACCCCTACAACTCTAAGTCCCAACTCCAGCACCAACAATATTATTAAAGGCAGAACAAAAACCGAAAACAGCCGAAACAACCACATTCGCCTGGTACTAATAAATCCCTTTTTCTCGGTTAATCTTTTTTCCTGGGAAGTTTTATCATTTCCAGAAGGCTTATGAGATGAATGCTTACGCTGATTATTGGGATGAGTTGTTTTTTTCTTCATGAATGTTTGTTCTAAAGTACTGATAGGAAGTTTGATTTCCAACGTCAGATTTTATTATAGCAAAACTTTGTGGTTGAACTATTGTTTTCTGCGAAAACTCTTAACAGCTTTTTTAACAGAGATCCTTTTGAGGGCGGACACCTATAAAGAGCTCAAAGTCAAATACAAAAATCCCTGTTGCCACGATTTTTTTTGGGGCATCCTTGTTACGACATTTCAGCCAATGTGCAATTAAATGAGCGCATCGTACTTCTGTTTTACCCCCTTCGACGTAGCTCAGGGTATGCCTTTGGGGGTATATGAAATTGGGTTTGATTGGGTTTGTTTTTTTGGGGCCGGATGGCGGTTTCACTTTCATAATCCTCTATAACATATAAGTTTACTTTCATTTTGGGCCTTTAACAGAATTGGGTTTGTTTATTCGGACTACAAAATCATCTTTTTT
>Ga0209427_10009616_pt1 | contig 10767 bp, 9 predicted proteins | sample DeeMarSWOR136_30_FD_187465 | JGI IMG/M metagenome (GOLD analysis project Ga0209427, IMG submission 187465) | Marine sediment microbial communities from White Oak River estuary, North Carolina - WOR-1-36_30 (SPAdes) (version 2) | ecosystem: Environmental > Aquatic > Marine > Intertidal zone >...
CCGGTTTATCGACGTGATCAAGGTGTGGGACCTCTCGAACCTGCCTGCCGTGCACAGGGAATTGATACTCATCAAGGTGAAGGCCCAGCCTGCTAAGAAACAGGAGATCTTTCAGATTGCGGAGGTATTCAAGGGAAAGGTCGTCGACATTTCCCACGACACCCTTACCCTCGAATCAACGGGCATTTCTGACAAAATCGAGGCATTCATCAATATTCTGAAACCCTACGGCATACTGGAGATTGCCAGAACGGGCAGAGCCTCAATCAGCAGGGGTTTCGGCAAGGGGAGTAAGACAAATGGATAGGGTATACATATTCGACACCACGCTGCGTGACGGAGAGCAGTCGCCTGGGGCAAGCATGAGTGTGGAGCAGAAACTTGAGGTGGCCAAGTTGCTTGCCAAGAGCGGGGTGGACATCATCGAGGCGGGCTTCCCGTATTCCTCACCCAAGCAGTTTGAAGGAGTCAAACTTATCTCCGAGAAGGTACGGGGTCCGATTATCGCAGGGCTTGCTCGGTCGCTCGAGAAGGACATAAACAGCTGTTTCGAGGCCATCAAGGAGGCCAAGAAGCAGCGGATACACACCTTCATTGCAACATCCGACATCCACATGACCTACAAGCTCAAGAAGACCAAGGAGCAGGTGCTGAAACTGGCCGTCGATGGCGTAAGGCTTGCAAAATCCCTGGTTCCCGACGTCGAATTCTCCGCAGAGGACGCCACGCGCAGCGACTGGGGATTCCTCAAGGAGATATATACGGCGGTCATCGAGGCGGGTGCATCCACCATAAACGTTCCAGACACGGTGGGCTACACGACACCCGGTGAGTTCAGGGAGCTGGTTACCTTTTTACGGGATAACGTACCCAATATCAGAGGGGTGATCATCAGCGTACATTGCCACAACGATCTGGGGCTTGCCACGGCGAACACTCTGGAGGCGCTCAGGTCGGGCGCGCGCCAGGCCGAGGTGGCCGTCAACGGGCTCGGTGAGCGCGCCGGCAACGCCTCCTACGAGGAGGTGGTCATGTCCCTCCGCACCAGGAGGGACACCTACGAGCTCGAGACAGGTATCAAAACGGAGTACATATACCAGCTCAGCAAGGCGCTCGTCTACTTCACCGGCATACACGTGCAACCCAATAAGGCCATCGTAGGAGAGAATGCCTTCGCCCACGAGGCAGGCATTCACCAGGACGGTGTTATCAAGAACCCCACCACCTACGAGATCATGCAACCCGAGACGATCGGCCGCCAGAAGTCGACCCTCGTGCTTGGCAGGCACTCTGGAAAGCACGGTCTTGCAGCGCGCCTGAAGGAACTGGGTTACACGCTCGAGAAGAAGGACTTCGACAAGATCTATGAACGATTCCTCGAGATCGCGGACAAGAAAAAGGAGGTGTTCGACGAGGACATGATGGCACTGGTGGAGGAGGAACTGAGCATACTCCCCGAGGTGTTCTCGCTCGAGTACTTCAGCGTGGTTACGGGAAACAACCTCATTCCCACCGCCACGGTGAAGCTCCGCCGCAACGGTGAATTTTTCGAGGAGGCCGCCACTGGAGACGGGCCGGTGGATGCCGTGTACAAGGCCATTGAGCGCATCACAAACACACCCACCAAGCTCATCAGCTACTCCATCAACGCGGTCACCCACGGAAAGGACGCCATGGGCGGCGTCACCATCTCGGTTTCCAAGGATGACCGGATCTACCGGGGGTATGGCGTGGCCACTGACGTGATCGAGGCATCGGCACATGCACTCGTCAACGCGATAAACAAGATCCTCAACGATCAGGAGAAATGAGGTCTACCCATGGTCCAGATCTTCGACACGACCCTTCGTGACGGTACGCAGGGCGAGCAGATCACCTTTTCCAGCGATGACAAGGTGCGCGTTGTGAAGGTACTCGACGACTTCGGTGTGCACTACATCGAGGGTGGGTGGCCCGGATCCAACCCGAAGGACATCGACTTTTTCAGGAAGATCAGAAACGTGACGCTCAAGCAGACAAAGGTGACCGCTTTCGGCAGTACACGGAAAAAGGGAAACAAGCCGGAAAACGATCCCAACCTGCAGGCCCTCATCGATGCGGGAACGCCTGCGGCCACCATTTTTGGAAAGAGCTGGGACCTGCACGCCGAGGAGGCACTCAGGGTCAGCCTCAGGGAGAACCTGGCAATGATCGAGGACTCCGTGGCATACCTCAAATCCAAGGGCCTGGAAGTGATCTATGACGCAGAGCACTTCTTCGACGGGTACAAGAAGAACCCGTCCTATGCGCTGAAAACCCTGGAGGCCGCAGCCCGGGGCAATGCCGACATCATCGTACTCTGCGACACCAACGGCGGTACCCTTCCCCACGAGCTGGGCCCTATTTTCCGGGAAGTCCGCAGGATGGTCCGATGCCCCCTCGGCATCCATGCCCATAACGACAGCGGCGTCGGGGTTGCCGTGACTATCGAGGCGGTCAACCTGGGTGCAGTGCAGGTGCAGGGCACGATCAACGGGTACGGCGAGCGCTGCGGCAACGCAAATCTCTGCTCCATTATCCCCATCCTGAAGCTCAAAATGGGAATTGACTGCATCAGCGATAAAAACATTCAAAAGCTCACCAGTGTTTCCCGGTACATCAGCGAGCTCACCAACCTGACGCACGATCTGAAGATGCCCTTTGTAGGGGAGAGTGCCTTCGCCCACAAGGGTGGTATCCACGTGGATGCGGTGATGAAGAACCCGAAGACCTACGAACATGTGGAGCCGGAGAAGGTGGGCAACACGCGCCGGGTGCTCCTGTCCGATCTCTCGGGAAAGAGCAGCATCTACTACAAGGCCTCGCAGTTCGGGATCGACATGAGCACCATGGACGACCACAAGAAGAAGACCCGGGAGATACTTCGAAAGCTCAAGGAGTTGGAGAACGCCGGGTATCAGTTCGAGGGCGCCGAGGGCTCCTTCGAGATACTCCTGAAACGGCTCATCGAGCAGTTTGACGAGTACTTCAAGCTCGAGGGCTTCAGGGTCATCACCGAAAAGCGTGGACCCAGGCACGATCCCCTGTCAGAGGCCACGATCAAGGTGACCGTGGACGGTGAGAAGGAGCTCACCGCCAGCGAGGGTGTGGGCCCCGTGCATGCACTGGACACGGCGCTCCGCAAGGCTCTCACCGTGTTCTACCCCACTCTCAGTGAGATGCGCCTCATCGACTACAAGGTGCGCGTGCTCGAGACGAACATGGCGACCGAGGCGTTCGTGCGGGTTCTCATACAGAGCACCGACGGAAAGGACGTGTGGGGCACCGTGGGCGTGTCACGGAACATCATGGAGGCGAGCTGGCTTGCCCTTGTGGATTCGATCTCCTACAAGCTCTTAAAGGACGAGAAGGCGGGCCGCAGGATTCTACGTAAGGACAACGGAGAGTCTTAACGCGCTTGGTGCACGGAAAGCAGTAAAAAGTCCTACCCAATCTCCTCAATGGATTTCAAAAGATATGGGTGCCCGCGTTAGCCTGGCAGATGAAGTCCTGGACCCTTTTCTTAATCCGAGACCAGATATTCCCGGTAAGGCCAGTTTTTCATCCCTCCCTCAATTGAAAAGACCTCCCGAAATGGCGAACGGGCTTGTTGATACGCATCGGCAAGCAGGATACGAAGCGCCTTCAGGGCCATGGTTCCGTCAGCAGAAACAAGGATTATGGTCTTGTCCTGTGGAAGCCCCGCACGTCGTTTCTCGAAGGTGCCGTCCTCCCAGGGCACATTGAGTGCCCCTGCAATATGAGCACTTTGAAACTCATCATATGAACGTACGTCGACGAGGACATATGCCGTATCCCCATTCTTGATAAGGTACAGGAGCTCTTCGGGCATGATGATGTAGGCGGTCAGCTCGAACTCGTCATGGGAGAGCTGCGCCTGGAGATTTTGAAAACTTGATTCAATGATCACGAGACATGACAGAATGCTCAATGTACCTGTCAGGAATGTACTTTTCATGGGGGCTCTTCCTGTGTCAAAGGCCGTGGTCCCTGGCATAAGCGGAAGCGTAACGTTTGATCCACTCACGGGCGATGCAGCCGAGGTCGAGCTCCACCTGGTACCTTCGCTCGAGTCGTTCCTTGAACAGCTCGATGCGAACGGCCTGTTCCGCAAGCCGTGCCTTGAGCACTTCATGAGCGTTGCTGAAAAAAACTGCGATCATGTAGGACCCGTCTTCGAGTTCTTCGCAGCGCGAAACCGTTCCATCGATCTCAAACCTGGTGCCCTCTACCCACAGGTTGAGCTCGAGCCCGGTGCCGGAGGGAAAGCAGTGATCGCTGTGAAACTGGAGCCCCCCGGCGCCGATGTTCTTGGACTCAAAACTTCTTTCCTCTTTGCCGTGGATTTCATGCAGGTTCTTCACGGTCAGAGGATAGGAGAAGGGGTGGCGTATATACTTTCTTCTCTCGGCATCCGTCATATGGGTAGCTTTAAGTACGTGTCCTCAAGATTGACTGCTTCACCGGCCCGAACGAGGCATACCATAGCTTCACGCTCGAATTCGTTGTAACAGGACAAGAGTGCAGCCATTTTCCATGTTTCGTTCATTTACTTTTCCGGGAGGAGATAGGCGTAGTTCTTGCCGAGAGCGAGGTTGCGGAACTCCTCGGAGAGCTGGCCTACGTCGAGCACCCGCCTGAAGGTCCCGCCCGTTATCGAAGCGATACGCCTGAGCAGCATCTCGTCGTAGCTCATGAAATCGAAGGGGGTCCCCACACCCACGGTGTCGATCACGATCCGTTTTTCCGCTGCCTGCTTGGCAAGATTGAGTATGGCCATCTTTCCGGTAGTCGTCGGCATGCCGTCCGTGAGGAGTACAATACGCTTGGTCCCACCGCGTGAGGCAAGGTTTTCAATCGACATGTTCATCCCCTCGTACATGGCCGTTGCGCCGTTGGGCATGAGGGCATCGATCCGATTTTCCAGAAATTCGTAGTTGTCGGATGGAGACTCGATGAAGGTGGCGAACTCGCCGAAGCTGACGATGCCGATTCGGTCGCCCTGCCCCATCAGGAACTTACTCCTGATGAACTCACGAACCGCGTTCTTCGAGGCCTGCATCTTCTGAATACCCGATATATAGTCCATCATGCTGCCCGAGGTATCAATAAGCAGTATAAGTGTTTCCGCTGGAATTATTTCGATTTCGTCGCCAACCTGCGCTGCCAGAAGCTCCCGGGAACGCGGGTTGAGCCGTGCAACACTGTCGGTTCCGTCCTCGGCAGAAGACACATCGACCCTGGCTCTAACGATACGGTCGCCCTTCCTGAGGGTGACGAAATCCCCCTTGTGCACGTCGAACTGGTCGCGCATGTATTTGGCAAGCCGGATGATGGGCTCGGAGGATGCGTGATCCTGCTTGAATCCTTCAAGTACGTGAAGGGTGGGACTTTGGAATATGGCAGTGGGGAGGTTCCTGTTGAGTCCCCTGCTGTCTCTCTTGTCTCCTTCTTCCTTCTTACTGAACAGTCCCATTCAGGAAATTCCTTATTTCCATGCCGGTCCCCATACCCGGCCCTAGAGATTCTTCTTCCCGAATAGATCGAGAAACCGATCCTCGTACTCGTGGAACAGGCCCCACTGGTCGAGCTCCTCTTTCAGGTCACCAGCCCTTGAGATATCCTGTGCCGCGGCATCGAACAGGTATTCGATATGCTCGCGAACCTCGGGTGGCACTTCACCAGGAGGTGTCTCCGCGGGCGCCTCACCCTCCTCTACGCCCGCTACCTCATACACGGTCTCCTCGCCCCCTTCTCCCGATGCATCCTCTCCCAGGATGGTCTGCTTCGTAGTCTTGCTTACCTTCTCCACCTCTTCCTCCACGAACTTCGCCATCTGCTTGAGACCGTCGAGATCGACCTCCACACCCCTGTACTCCATGAAGACCTTCAGAATGGAGAGCGACGACTTGGGGTTCTCGATCTTTGCCGTGTAGAAGGGTATCTCTCCGAGCAGGCAGAGACCCCGGAGACCTGCCCCCTTGGCAACGCCCAGCAGTAGCCCGTTGAGACCGCCGATATGCCCCGCGCTCATAATGCGCACACCGAACCGCTTCAGCTCCTGCTGAAGACCGGGTTCGGTGGTCACGCCCCAGACGCCAGGTTCCGCGCGGTGGGTGATATTCACCGGCGTTGCGGCAAAGGTGATCACCTCCTCTACCCTGAAGAGCACCGCAACGTCCACAACCCGCTGTGCCAGTTCGTACTCCTTCTCCATCACGGGTTGGGACTCACCAATGAAGATGATCAGATCGTTCCCACCACCCGTATTGTGGTAGTAGAAGAACTCGCTACGGGGCAGCACCGGTATATCGACGACCCCTTCCCGGATCTGTACACCGGTCAGATAGAAGATGTCCTGCGGATCGATGTCGGCAAACTTCTCCGCCTTGAGGGTCTCCTTGAGATACATGGCAGCCCCGAAAGCCACGTTTCCCATACCGGGCCATGCTGCAACAAGGACGGGGTTTTTCAGTTCTATTCGGTTCTGAATCCGAATAGAGTGATGCATACGTTCCTCCCTTGGACAATGATATGACGAGTTTTTACCCTCTAGGGGTTGAAAACCCGGGGATCGATTTATTATATTGGCCTCACCATATAATTTAGTTCTTGCTTCTTAATTAGTGAATTTTAAAAAATATCCGAACGGATTCCGATCAAGTATCCATCTGAGGGCAAAGGAGAGGTCGATGGACATTCTCGTACTCAACAGCGGCAGTTCGTCCCTGAAATATATTCTGTACCGCTGGGAGCAGCGCACGACACTGGCGAGGGGCATTGTTGAACGGGTGGGACAGGGCGGCTCGTCCATAAGCCATGAAGTAATCAGAAGGGAAAAGCTCGAAATCCAGCGTGACTGCCCCTCCCATGGTGAGGCCGTGGATTTCATCATGGAGGTGCTGACAGATCACGATCACGGCGTCATCGATGACATCGGCCAGATCAGTGCCGTGGGACATCGTGTGGTGCACGGTGGTGAGCGCTTCAACAAATCTGTCATCATCGACGAAGCGGCCCTCCGCACCTTCAGGGAGCTTTCCGATCTCGCTCCGCTGCATAATCCGCCGAACATCGTCGGCATCGAGGCTGCAAAACGGGCCCTGCCAGGCATACCGCACGTTGCCATTATGGACACGGCGTGGCATCAGACTATGCCTGACTACGCATACATCTACGCGCTCCCCTATGAGTGGTACACCAGGGATCATATACGAAGGTACGGATTTCACGGAACCTCGCTGCTCTACTGTGCAAAACGGGCCGCGGTCCTGCTGGGAAGGGACCCCTTTGGAACGAGCCTCATCATCGCCCATATCGGAAACGGCGTGAGCTTCAACGCCGTGATGAAGGGAATATCCGTGGACACGAGTATGGGCTTCACACCTCTCGAAGGAGCGGTCATGGGCACCAGGGCGGGAGACCATGACCCGGCAATCGGTCTCTACATGATGGAGAGGAAGGGGTTGTCCACCGGGGACATGAGCACCATTCTCAACAAGAAGAGTGGATTGTTTGGTATAACGGGACGGTATATCGACAGACGCGACATCCGCAGCGCGGCACAAAAGGGCGACAGGCGCGCCGAGCTCGCTCTTGCCATAGAATGCTACCGGGGGAAGAAGTACATCGGTGCATATGCAGCCGCACTCGGCCGCGTGGATGCCCTCGTGTTCACTGCCGGTGCGGGCGAATTGAGTCCGGAGATCCGCCGGCGCATGACGGAGGGCCTGGAGGAACTCGGCATTGCGGTGGACGGGAGAAAGAACGAGATGTCAACAACCCGGAATGCGGAAACGGATGTTACCGGTGCAGGATCGAAGGCAAGGGTGTTCGTGGTCCCCACCGATGAGGAGTTCGTCATGGTGGAGGACACGGTGGCACTGCTCGAGGGACGCTACGACGTTCACACCAACTTTACCTACTCCTTCCAGAGCCCGGATTATGTCAACCACCTGCGGGAGGAGGCCTTCGAGCGCGAGGTGAAAGACAACCCCGAACTTCTTGAAATCCAGGCCGTTCCCCCCGGGTCTTCCTGAACATCAGTACCTTTTATTTTTTTCATAGAGGTTTCTGGATGAATCGATCAAACGGTCCGATTATTGAAAGGGTTCATCGAGCGATCGAAGAGCGGGTATTTCCCGGCTGTGTCGTGGGAATGGTTGATAGGGAGGGAGAGCGGACGGTTCTCCCCTTCGGGAGGTTTACCTACGATTCTCGATCACCGACTGTGAATCATGACACGGTCTACGACGTGGCCTCAATCACCAAGGCTGTTCCAGTCTCCTGCCTCGCCCTTCGCCTGATCGGTGAGGAAAGGCTCCGCCTCGATGACAGGCTTATTGAATACGTCCCCGAGTTCAGCAACCCTGACCGGGAGGAAGTGCGCGTCAGACACCTTCTCACCCACACCCTGCACTTCGGCTTCGCCCTCTCATCTCTCAAGGACGAGTCGCCTGAAACCATCATGCGGGCCATCTTTCAGACACCATTCGCGTCAAAACCGGGCCGGTTCTTCTCCTACGCCAATGCAACGAGCATACTGCTTGGCCTTGTCGTTGAACGGGTGTACGGTGAACCCCTCGATGCCGTCTCGGAACGGGTTTTCTTTTCACCCCTCGGTATGAGGCGGACTACCTTTCAACCCCTCCTCCATTTTCAAAACAATGAGATCGCTCCCACGGAGATCGACCCCTGGCGCGGCGTCACGGTACAGGGCGAGGTGCACGATGAGAGCGCGTGGGCGCTGCTAGGTAGAAGAAGGATAGAGGACAAACAGGGTAGGACGCAAGAAGATAATGGATGCGAAGAGAACTTCGTTCCAAAGATACCGGGCTCGGCGGGGCTCTTTTCTACAGCCCCGGACTTCCTCGCCTTTCTCCAGATGCTCCTGGGGGGCGGCTGGTCCAGGGGCACCCCATACTTCACCGAGGCAACAATGCGAAGCATGTACACGAACCAGATCCCCCATCTCGGCCTGTGCACCGGGCTCGGATGGGAGCTCAATCAGCCTCACTACATGGGGCAGAACTGCTCACAAAGCACCTTCGGGAAGACGGGATTCACCGGCTGCGTCTGCCTGTGCGACATAGAGAAAGGCATCGGCATGGTGCTTCTGGCCAACTGCATCTATCCCTGGAGAAAACCCGATAAGGAGTCCATCAACGCCTTTCGCCGTGATATCGCCGACATTATCTTTTACACTCAATAAACTCCATATCCCAAACCATTCTCCGCGTTTACTGTTAGTTTGTCCTTGACAAAAAACCAACCGCTCTAACCTATTAAATCAATAGGATGAATATAAAGGAAGGCAAAGAAACAGCGGGCGCTAGCGAAGCGATCTCTTTACCTATTTTCAAAGTTCTACCTATATAGTTGACAAAAGGAGGTTCAACCTATGAAGCGTACAGTAACTATCATAATCCTTTCAATAATCTTTGTTTTCCTGCTCCTCGGCTGCGCATCCACCAAGAAGGTCCATACTCTGGAATCGGATAATGCACGCATCAACGCTGAAAAGGCGGCGCTCCAGGAAGAGCTCGACCGGGCAAACGCGAAGATAGCCGAGCAACAGCAGCAGATCGGCTCTTTGCAGAAGGAACGGGAGCAGGAGGTGGCGGCGTTGAAGCAGACCTATGAGAGCCTTATCCGCGAGCTGCAAAAAGAGATCAAGAGCGGAGAGGTCCAAATCAAGCAGGTCAGAGACCGCCTGCAGCTCACCGTGGCGGAACGGCTGTTTTTCGACACGGGCAAGGCCGAAATAAAACCAGAAGGTCAAGCAGTGTTGCGGCGTATAGGCCCCATCCTGAAAAAGATACCTGAGAAGAACATCAGGGTCGAGGGCCACACGGACAACGTTCCAATCGGGCCGTCGCTCCGCGCGCAATATCCTACCAACTGGGAGCTGGGTGCTGCCCGAGCGGTCAACGTGGTGCGGTTTTTTCAGAAGGAATCAGGCATCGATCCCCTGCGCTTGAGCGCCGTGTCATACGGTCAATACCGCCCTGTTGCATCGAACAAGACAGAGGCGGGTCGGTCCAAGAACAGGCGTATCGAGATCATACTGATCGACCGGGATCTCGATCTGGCGAAGAAGATGAAGGGGTATCTCTGAGCCGGGATCGCCCTGTCAGAGCCTTTTCTCCAAATTGAAGAGTGAGGTTCTGAAATAAATTATAGGGCCAAAGGGCTCGGTCAGCGCCTGGGCGCCGAAGAGCTCGATTCTGAAATGAGAGTTCCTTTTTCCCGTGAGAACACAGGATAAACCAGCCCCGATACTGGCAAGGTATTCTACTCCTCCACCGATGCCTATGCTGTCCTGCGTTACCAGGGAATCGAAGAGCAGCTTCAACCGGTACTGGTGAAAACGGAGGATACTCTTCCTCATTTTTAGCTTCAACTCCCTGTCTTTGAGGAACTCATGCTCCACATCGGTCGTGAGGAGAAAGAACCGGTAGGAATAAATGGATTTATATTCATAGCCCCTGATGGTGTCGACCCCACCAAGCTCATAGTAATTCGCACGCTCCCGGTCCCATATGGCAATCGGGTAACTAAGCGTCGCACGCTCTCTGAAAAACCACTTCTTTCGTATGTTGGTGTGATAGAGGAGAAGGTTTTCATTTTCAGCGTTCACCGGATTCTGGAAATCACTTCTGAACCGTACCTGAAACAGTGAGCGGTAGTAGAGACCCCTGAAGTAGAGGCTGTTGTCCGGGTCGGGGG
>Ga0209427_10009617_pt1 | contig 10767 bp, 5 predicted proteins | sample DeeMarSWOR136_30_FD_187465 | JGI IMG/M metagenome (GOLD analysis project Ga0209427, IMG submission 187465) | Marine sediment microbial communities from White Oak River estuary, North Carolina - WOR-1-36_30 (SPAdes) (version 2) | ecosystem: Environmental > Aquatic > Marine > Intertidal zone >...
TGTTATACGTTGCTATACCTGAAAAATATTTGAGGCCTTCATGATCCGAATCTGTCCAAGACATCAATTCAGGAATTACAATTTGATCCGGTGCACCCCAGCCAGGCGGAAAATCAATTTTCCAGTCCCCTGTAATATTAACAGGCGAAGGTATATCACTTACTTCGACAACATTTTTATTGCCGGTATTATCGGTAAGGGCATACTGTCCTTTTTCCCATGCAATCAGGCTGATTTCATTGCCGTCCCTCTGAACATCGGCAAACATCCCATTTCCCTGACCCTTATCTGTACCTGGAAAGATCTGTTTACCCTCATATTCGGCTGTAGTGATATGTTGTGATTGATCATTTGCCCTGAAGACAATAAATACAGAGCCATGTGGTTGTAATTTCAATGGAATCCTGGTTGTTTCTCCATTCAAGTCGTATAATCCCGCTGTTTGCATTGTCCCGGTCTCGGGATCCCATATTTCCGGGATCTTTCCATTTACCCTAAATATCCCATTGATGGTTTCACTTTCATTTCTGGTGTTACTCACGAAGTAAATTTCTTCACTGGATGTTTTGCGATGGATGAAATCAAGGTTTGCCGAGTCATTATTGCCGGTAAAACTGAAATCAGGACCCAATCCCCTTTCAAGCATCACCTGTTTCAGGGTTTTACCCCAGATTACCTTTCCCTTGCCATATTGATTTTCTGTAATGGTTCTGCCATCGCAGGCACCCCAGAGCCTTTTTGCAATTTTTTTAATGAGTTCATCCTTTTCAGCATAATCTTTCAATCCATGTGAACGGGTGGGCTTTCGGCCAACAATCGTGGCTCCTTTTTTAACCAGGTTCTCGATCTTCATTAAAACTTCCGGGTTGGCGTGATCCTGGTCAGGCAATACCAGTATTTCATAGCTTTGTCCACCGGGCAGCACAAGTTGCCCGTCTTTTACATCGAGCCGGGTGAGTATGACTTCACTGTTTGTTACATCATAATCATAGCCAAATCCGAGTGAAGGATCGACATGTTTCGGCTTCACAAAATTGGGGGCCTGATCACCATAGTAAAAAAGTACATCACCTACGAAATTCCCCTGTTGCAACAGGAAGCAACTGCGGGCAAGATAGTCTGAAAATGGCCTGGATTTAGGCCACCAGACCCGGGTAGCATTGAAATGGGTTCCGGCATGGTAAACATAGCCGGGAATACCTGCATCTGGTGTGGTATGGGGAGAAGTATGATACACGAAGCGGTTCAGTCCCTCACACATGGCCTTATCAGCCAGTGGCTTGAGCTCTGCAGGTCCTTCCTGCCAGTGCAGGAAACTGGTAAACGCTTCTCCCTGCACTTCTTTTTTACCATAAATATGCGCTGCACATGATATTTCTTTTACCAGCTGCATGACATCAAGTCCCTGCTCATCATAGCGTTGATGTTTATTCCAGAACTCTCCCCTGGGAATATCCAGTACGCCCAGTGCCCTCAGGGCATCCACAGGAACATTATGAACCGGGGCTCCCGGTCCGCCGGATTCTGAACACAACTTGATCCCATGGGGATTAACCATTTCCCGGCCTTTTAAGTAGAGATTTTCAATCAGAAGGTCAGACAAGGTTTGCCGGTAATCGTATAGAAACCGTTCTGTAACATCTTTGTTTTGAATGATCTTTCCCTGCAGTACAGGAAGGTAGGGTGTCATATCATAACCACGCCGCTTCTCAAATTCTTCGAGCATTCGTGGTGTCCATACAAATCCCACCACCTCATAACTGCATAAATAGAAATATTTAATGGGCGTGTTACCGATATCTCCAAGTTTTTCCTGTAATCTTTCAATAAAATAATTAAAATGAAATTCAGTCGCTTCTGGACTGAAATGATCCATGCTCAGGCCTGCGGAATTCGGGCTCGGGCATTTCAACATCTCTCCCGTATTGGCACATACAAAGCGGGAGATTTCCCAGGTACCCTCTCCGGCACTCCAGGTCAGCCTTCCATCTTCATCGACATGAGCGGAAAGATCGATTACCTGTGAGGGGTCAACTATGATTTCATCCTCAGAAAAGGGAATGGCCAGCACAGCTACATCCTTATAATAAACGGGCATTCCATCCGCATTTTTTTCAATGAATACATTTTTACCCGCCCTGTTTTTGGTTGGAAGCTCGGGAAATGGCAGGTCCAACTCAATTTCACCCGGTCCGGATACCACCTTTGAGGTTTCATACAGTGCCATGGAACCATGTTCAGGCCTGATCCAGCTGCCTCCTGCATCCCAGCTGCTCGAAAGAATCAATCCGAGTTCCATATCGAGGCGGGTAGCCTCCTTCACAGCATGGCTGATCGCTTCGAGACACTCTTCTCCCATAAAGGCCGGTCCGGCCGGCACCATACCTTCAGGATTGCTGACCGCTCCGATATCAAATATGTCAAATCCGGCCATTCCCTGAGCTTTGGCTTCTTCCAGTTCATAGGTCAGCCGGGATAGATCAAAATTACCATTCATCCAGTCCCAATACCCCTTCGGACGAACCGATAAAGGGGGATCTTTAAAACCTTCTTCCAGGGAGATCATCGGTGAATCGAGACTTGAAGTATCCTTTTGCTGCTGACAACTGGTAGACGCAATCAGTAAAACAGCAAGGGGAATAATTTTTTTTCTCATGTCGGTTTATGATTTAAATGCTAATCAATTCCAGTGCGCTTGCCATCCCGCCATGAATTAGTACCCAGGGAGGCATTGTTTTCCAGGATTAAGATTTTGCTATCTTTTGAATAGGTATTGGGACCAACAATATCCATGTCACCATCGTTTCCAAGGTCGCCCGTAACACCATAATACATGCCATATGCCGTGTCAATTATTGCTTTTGTCCAGCTCGTTCCATCACCATCATTCAGCCACAGATACATTCCTTTCTTCCCGAATGAGAGTCCCACAAAAACGTCAAAGTCCCCATCCAAATCAAAATCACATGCCAGTGCCTGGTGGTTGGCAGTAAAATGGTCTTCAATGATATGTTTTTCCCATGGCTGGGTTCTGGGGCTTTCAGGAAGATCATACCAGGCCAGGTACACTTCAGCTCCTTCAGCCGGTGTGACCAGCAGGTCCTTTTTACCATCCCCGTTCAGGTCTGCATATCCGTTCTTCGTTGAGTTCGATAAGTTTCCTTCTTTATTCATCCAGTTCATATCAAAAATAACCATCTGATAATCACCGGTCCTGGGATTATTTGCAAACAGTGCATAGCCATTCATTACAATGTCAGGGATATTATCATGATCAAGGTCAAACACATCCAGTCCTTCCCTTTTCGGTTGATCGGGAAGTTTAACAGCAAGCCAGTCGTCGGGAGTGTTCTGAAAATAAAGGAGCAGTTCATTATTGTTCCCCAGGTGCCTGACAATCACATCGATTTTTTTATCTCCATCCAGAAATGCAACATCCATATCACCCAGGTGAAGTCCATTGGGAATATCGGAATCGATTACATGCTTTTTCCATGCCTGTGCAGGATTCCCGCCGGGGATGAAAGGATTCTCAAACCAGTACAGATTGGCAGGAAGTTCAAGATTGCCAGAATGTTTGTCTTCCGGTAATACCAGGTCCAGATCGCCATCGTTATCCACATCAGCAAATTCTGAATCACCCGTGAATGGGCCTGGTTTAAAGTCCCGATCAAATTCATGCCTTATCCAGCCAGGAGCCTGGTACCAGGCAAACAATTGCCTTCCATTGGCATGTTTTCCGCCTTCGAATGCAGCAATATCGGGGAGCTGGTCATTATTCAGATCGGCTATATTCACAGTGGTGACTCCACTGATATCCGGATCGGGGATGATGATCTTAAAATCCTGTCCGTGTGATTTCACAGACGATATTATCAAGCATAGAAATACCCATGCGCAATGCTTTATAACGCTCATTGAATCCTGAATTTTACGTAAGATAACATACCCGTTTTTCCTATCCAAGCCTGTCAGGCAGGATAAATGTGTTATCGCTTCATAAAATTCCTTACTGCATTACATCCATCCTCACCAAAAATGCGGATGAAATAAATTCCACTGTTAAGTTCAGAAATATTCAGATCAACGGTTTTCGACCGGATGACCCCAAATCTTTTAAGCTGTTGTCCCAATACATTTTGAATGGTAATTTCATGGATCTCACTTTCAGCATCTACATGTAATATATCAGCAGCCGGATTTGGATAAATATTGAAGTCCGGCGTTAACCGACTTTTTACTGAACTTGGTTCTCCTGCACCTTCCTTGAAGTCATCAAAGAACACTATATCATTATAGGAACCCATACCTATCTTTCCTTCTGTGCCGAGTGCTGCATCATCAACCGCAAGGTACTCTGTCCCGTCGATATAAGCAGTAACAGCTGTGCCGCTGCGAACCAGCCTGTAGGAATGATAAGCCGTGTCGCTGATGGCAGCAGTTTCATTGGCCGTGCCAACCATGGATTTGGAATTATTGATTACCTGGTACAGGGCTCCCTCGTCACCAACCTGGAATTGCATGTATGAATAATTATCCGGATCAGTGAACCCAAAGACGATCATGAAATCTGTTTTTGATTTTGGTTCGCCATCTTCTGTTGCATTGACCTTTGCTTTCAGGCTTATGTCGAAATCACCAAATGCCTTTGCATCGTAAACAGCGTAAGTTCCCGGGGATGGATCAGTCTCCGCAGTGGGCTTGTAGGGAGCTGCCCGCTCAGTAATGTAATACCTTGCATCTCCTTCGTCGTCGGCAACAACCCATATCCCGATTTCGTTAAACCACAATCTTTTATCCGGACTGCTGTTGATGCGTGTAAAATAATTCCGGTCATTTCCGAAACCAGCTATATCACTGAAAATTGAATCAGGTTCATGGCCGTAATAAACATGCAGCTTTGGAGGTGTCCAACCATACATCCAGCTGGTAGGATCCGTGACATAAATGATATCTTTTGAACCCGCGGCATAAAATGACTCTGCCAGGTTATCTACCCTGATGGTCATAAAACTGTCCTGATCGGCCAGTTCTGCCAACAGGGCATCCGTTACGTCAAGGCTGAGGAATGATGCATTACCCCCTGTAAAAGAGGTGCGGTCCAATGTATCGGTATATACCACATCAACATCGGGAGCCTGGTCAACCGGGATGGTTGCATCTTCATTCCAGTTATCGTTCGCAACATGAAGGATGACAAAATCCGGCATATCCGGTCCCTGATTTGTGGTTGTGGAAACCTTAACCTTGGCGGAAAGAATAATCATTCCCTCCGGAATCTCGATACTGTCCTTCACATTAAATTTTAGATAGGTATCATACGATGCTGGATTGTCCAGTGTCGTATTGGCCATCCGGATCTGGGTTTTATGGCCAACATCTTCGTTATTATGGCCACTGCCAATATCGGTATCATGGGTGACCATAAAAATGATTTCACCGACAACCTGTGCTTCAGCAGCAAGGAATCGTCCGGCAAGGAAAATCATCACCAGACATAAACTCTTTAAGAAGTAGAATTTTAGTTTCATAGCAAATTTGTTTTAATTAGACATATATTTGATAATTGTTGAATAATCTATGATTCATGATCTTCTACCGGTATGGGAAGGGTTTGGGATCCAAAAGTTCAAGAAGTTTGTCTTTAATGGCAAAAGCACAGAATAAATTGCCTCTGGGATTATAATGACCTATATAAAACTTTTGCAGGTATTCCCTTATCTCTCCCTTGAAACTTGAATGCTCCTGCATATGTGAATCCATCAGATCGACAAAAGGAAGATTATGCATTCTCATGTAATCAACAAAGGGCTGATCCCACCGTTTCCCTTCTTCAGCGTACCGGGCGATAGTACTGGCAGGATGCGAGAGTACATATAGTACTTTTTTATTGTTTGTCATTGCATATCCTTCAATCTTCTCAATGATTTTACGAGTTGAGAATAGTGCTGAACGATTATGAAGTTCTTCGGCAGTTTGAACCAGTGTATCAATATTATCCACTTCAGTGACGATTCCATGTGTGGTGGCCAGACTCATTATATCTGAGTAAGCCTGATAAGGGTTTTTCACCTTCGAATTCAAATGGGCCAGCATAATATGCAGTGTGAAATCATCCTTGAACATTTCATAGACCTGGTCAATATCACATAGTTTATAAACTGATTCAGGTGTAGGACAGGGATTTTTGCATTCAATAAATGTCTCCTCTTTGACATGGACTTTTACATAAGGCAGCGTGGGTTCAATAAATCTGACATGTTTCCGGGTACGCATCGTTCTCCATGAATCCAGGTTTCGCTTGTGATCACCGCTGTATATATTGAATACAATGTATTCTGCAGGTGTACGCTGTTCCTCTTTTAACATACGCAGATATGCCTGGTAAACGGACCATCCTCCGATGCCAAAATTCCTGACCGGTTCCTGCAAGTGAGCGGCCAATACTTCCTGCCATGTTTCATGATCACTTACCTGGTGACACTGCGTAAAACTGTTACCATAGGTATTTATCCTGCATGGTTTTTCTTTATAATTGGACATTAGCCGTTCCCCGTCTTCACCCTTATAGGTATAGGTACATACAGAATTGTCGATCCCGTCCCTGTATTGATCGTTATTCAGCAACCATCCGAATTCGCCGTTATATTTTGCAAATGGGAATGCTTTTCCGGCCAGCCAGCCGTCAACTTCTTCTTTGGTATATAATATATTCTCTAAGAATTTATGGACATCAATGATTTCATCTGGATCTTCAGTCCATAAGAACGGGTCCGGATGTAAAGGCATCATTCCAACTCCAAGGGTGGTTAAAGAACTGTCCTTTATGAATGCTCTTCTTGCTATCTTTTTATTCATTTCAGTATTCCTTTAGACCAACCGGTAGATTTTGCAGATCCTCATTGCCTGCTAATTCTGTTTTCCCTAATCGTCGCAATAACATGAAATTTAACCGGGAAGGGATTATGTCCATGAGGCTGCAAAATGGTAAACACACTTTTATTGTCGATGGCCCTGGTCCAATCCCAGGGAAGTGTTTCCGTTCCAGATCCAGGACCATGCCACATTGATTGAATTGGCATTGTACCTTCATAAATACCTGGTGTTGAAAAACATATTGGCCATCCTACCCGATGCTGGATGGTGGAGTCAAGAGCCCTTTGCAGATTTACCCACCCAATGCCAAATCCTACTGGTTCACTGGTCTCATTCATTGTAATAATTTCCAGTTTAACATGAAGTATACCATTGGCAAAATCGAACGGATTCAACCAATTCTCCGGCACCCCTGGTTCCTGTTTCATCCTCAACAAAAAATCCCAATCAGAAAACAAACGCTTGTCTCCGGAATGGATTATAATAGTATCAAAAAGGGTAAACTCCTGGCAAGATGTATCCCTGTTCAAGGCATCATTCCGCCACAAATGGAGATATTTATATTCATCCCATGCTATGCTGACTATATCAAGATCACCATCACTATCCAGATCAGCTACCCTGGTTCCCAGGTGGCTTTCTTTCCCGGAAGATATAACTTTCTCGTAAAACGATCCTCTCCCGTTGTTCTCCCAGATAGCTACTTTTTCATTTCCACGGTGTTCTCCTGAAACAATATCAAAATCACCATCACCATCCATATCTGCGACATCCATGCTATTGGTAGTTCCCTGGATCACAACATTATGCAGTTTCCATTTTGGAATATTTGGTTTGCGTGATTGCTCCCACCAGTACAACCCATTTTTTGTGCCATTGGCAGTTGATACAATAATGTCCGGAAGGTGATCACCGTTTAGATCTTTTGCGTAAATCCTATCGGCATATTTATCAGGAACTGAACCTATTTCATGCATTGGCCAGTTGCCCGAACCACTATTTGGGTTTTCCCACCAGACAATTTTTTTATTATCAAGTGTGCCACAGATATCATTGTCTCCGTCACCGTCGATGTCATTAACGCCAATTCCTTCAGGATAGACATTGCGGGTGATTATTTTACGTGTCCACAAGCCATCTTCAGGATTATCAGGAATGGAAAAGTAATAAATGGTACCAACGTTTATAAGGATTATCGGTTTGCCGCCAGGAACAATCTGCCCGAGTGTGTATCCCTGGCTGCTGATATTATGATCCGTCTGTCCGACATCACCTACATGTATATATGTCCAGGCAGATCCAAGGTTATTTTCAGCCTCCAACCAATACATCATACCGGATTTATCAAGTGCAATCACATCACCATAACTGTCTCCATCAACATTTACAGAAAGAAGTGCGTCAACATCTAGAGGAAATTCTATGCGAGTCCAATGACCAGTCATATTAAGACCTGGGTTACGGTAAAAATATTTGCCTGAAACAATATCACCAAAACCGTCACCAGTCAGGTCATTCATTGCGAGACCGAAATATCTTTCTTCCCGATTATCATCTACCTGAATATATGTCCATTGATCCAAACTCATTATATCCGTAAGTCCGGTTTGGGGATTTGTCAGATTTTCCCATAGGTCAACCTTGTTGCTATTACTCCAGTTTGCACCGAAGATATCGCAGTCACCATCTCCGCCAATATCTACAAGACATATATTATGTGATCCTGAATCGGAAATCACTTTTTTAATCCAATTCGTGCCGCTATTATTGCTGTAATACACCGCTAATTCATCAGGATCATTACCCTGGTGCATTTCTGCTATGACGATATCGCTTTTTCCATCATTATTCATATCGGCAATCCCAAGTGAATGAATTACCGTTTCTGTTTTATTGATTATAATATGTTCAGTCCAATGTTCCTTCAGCGGATTTCTTGGTGCTTCGAACCATGCTATTTTATAGTAAGTTCCCTTTGGTTCAGAAGGTGTCAGGACTATATCGACAAGTCCATCCTGGTTAAGGTCACCAGTTTTAACAACCGTGGCATCGTGTCTCCATTCATTTGTATAATTATATTCCATCCATACACCGTTCAAGGCATCCTCCGGAGTTTCAAACCATTTGTTTGCGATCACAATATCAGGCAGGCCGTTTCGATTCAGATCATCTATTGCCAATCCTTCACCTTTAGGACACTCTATGGTACGATTAATCCATGACATTTCTGAGCCATGAAGCCATACTTCAATACTGTTTCCATCCTCACCCTGCTGTCTGGAAACAATATCAAGTCGCTCGTCCCTGTTTAAATCGATCAATTCGATGTCATGAGCCCTGGGAGAGCCTATAATATGCATAAGCCAATGGTCCGTTTTCCAGTTGCGGTTTTCGAACCATACGAGCTGATTGTTCTGATACCAGTCGGAAATGACAAGATCCTGGTCTCCATCATTGTCAATGTCTCCCGTTTCTGCATCCGTACTCCAGCCTCCTCCGTCATCGCAAATCACATGCTTTTTCCAGTGAGGATATTCATACCAGACTATTTCTCCGCTTATGCCCGCTGCAACCAGGTCAGGCAACCTGTCGCCATTAAGGTCACCGGTTGTTTTGATATGCATATTTGACGGCGCATCTGTATCAATTGTTACATGGGAAAATGGCTTTTCATAACTAGCTAAATCTTTATGGGAGAGCTGATAAAATGATGAAATCAGTCCGATCCCACATATTAGCGATATTATCATGTATCCTTTCATGTTAACTTATGAAAAGTCTTTGTGATTGGTGAAAATAAACGCTTGCCATGATAAAATGTCTTTCTGGATCTATCGAATGGATAAACTCAGGTTTTTATTTATCCGCTAAATCCGATCCTGATTTTTTTGACTGTTTTGAATGTATCTGAATATTTTACATATTTATTGGACCTACAGCATTTCCAGTTAACCGCCAAATTATTCATCTAACATTCTGATTTACAGGTTCTTGAAGAATAAATATACAATATAATTTGTATTTTAGTATCAAATACCTGGTCTAATTGCACAAAATTTTGAGGTTGGGTATAATCTTGTTCCGTCCTGAGATTATTTATAATACCATGAAATCAATATTCAGACTTGGGATCTTAATGACGCTCTGGTCTGCTGTCAATTGCAAACCAATGGATAGAGACTATAATGTTGCAACATTTGAATATTTAAAACTGGATGGGATCAAGGATCAGGTATCGGTGGCAGATATTGATAATGATGGTCTGAATGATATAATCAAGAAAGGGGATAAGGATCAAGAGCCACTCGTTTGGTATAAGTTCAGAGAGGATAATTCGGCCTGAAAAGTTTGTTTTAACATACCATTTGCATTTGAGATGTGACCGTATTGATCTAGGCGATATAGACAATGATGGAGATCTTGATCTGATTTCCGGTATTTCAGAAAATAACGGATATTTCATTGGCTGGCTTGAAAATCCACTCCCGGATGAAAATCCCGGACAACTAAATGGTTGGACTTTTCATGAAATTGGTTCACAGGAAGGATATATCAAAGATATCAGGGTGAGAGATTTTAACCGGGATGATAAGCCTGATGTCGTTACCCGTGTCCGTGAGCAAACAGTGATCCATTTTCAGGAATCACCACAGCACTGGCCTCAAAAAAAGGTAATGGAACATTTTTCTCATGAGGGAATGGATATTGGAGATCTTGATAAGGACGGAGACCCGGATGTCGTTCTGAACGGATTCTGGTATGAGACGCCTGCAGACGCAGTTCATGGTGAGTATATAATGCATATTATTGACAATAAATGGTTTACTCCCATTGACAGTTCCTGGAGAGACAATAATTCTTCAGTTAAGGTAGCTGACATGAACAAGGATG
>Ga0209427_10009619_pt1 | contig 10766 bp, 15 predicted proteins | sample DeeMarSWOR136_30_FD_187465 | JGI IMG/M metagenome (GOLD analysis project Ga0209427, IMG submission 187465) | Marine sediment microbial communities from White Oak River estuary, North Carolina - WOR-1-36_30 (SPAdes) (version 2) | ecosystem: Environmental > Aquatic > Marine > Intertidal zone >...
ATTTACAATGGACAGGAGCAAGGGATGTGCCACAAGGAATGGTGGCTGTTAACCGGAGCAAATGGGTGAAAACAAATCAGATAATTGAAGAACGGATGAGCGGATCCTCTGTTGCATGGTATTCAGCCCCACGAGCAATGTTTCTAATTGCTACCCCAATTCACCATAGATATCAAAGATCTCCGCCTTATGGGTTTGAGATTTGAAAATTGTGAACAGGTTGGTGACTGCCATTCTCGTGTTGTTCAGGCGGTTCATATAAAGCCAAGCTAGTTCTGCCATGACTTCAAGTCCGTAGACTGGCTGCCACCTGATGATCTCTTGGAGCCGGGCAGAGTCTAAAGATAAGGCAGTTGCCCTTTTTGTGCAGTGCGCTGTCACGTTATAGATATGGGACTTGGTGAGGGCTGCCATACCGAAAACGTCGCCGGTCTCTTGCAACGTCTCGGCCATAAGGTCAAGTTCCTCTGGGGCATCTATCCTCAGAGAAACTGATCCACTCACAAGTACATAAAGTTTTTTAGCCTCCTGCCCGTGTTTGAAGATTTCTTCACCTTGTTGGAAGCTCTTTTCCCAGCTGAGTCGGACAACAGCCTTAAGTTGATCATCGGACAAGGCCTTGAATAAGCTGGTCTCCCTTAGAATCTGTGTGGTTGTCATAATACCTCCCTATCAATTGAACCTCTAATTCGATCGACGAACGGCCCCTCACTCTGATGAATAAGCGAAAGAGGGACCCCGCCCAAACAGGCATACCCCATCTTGCACAGAACTGTCTATTTCACCCCAAACATGCCGTTCTTCCCGCGCATCCATTGGTCTGACTTCCGATCTCTCAAGGCAGTTTTCTACCCGCCTCCAAAGTTCGGCCAGCTTGCATGGCTTCAACATATAGTCATCAGCACCAACTCGAAGAGCTTCAGTAACCAAGCTCGCGTCACCACAACCAGTCAATATCATGACGCCATAATCTCGGTTTAGTTCTTTGGCTTTCTTCACGACTGCGATACCGTCTGTCTCTGGCATGTTCAGGTCGGTGATCACCAAATCGAAGTCCTTCATACCCAGTGCGTCAATGGCGGCCTCGCCGCTTGAAGCTGTGGTGACGTGGTAGCCCCGATGCTCAAGGGCACACGCAATCACTGTCAGGATGTTGGGATCGTCATCCACCAACAATATTTGGTACTCTTTCATTGCCTTACATCCCTATTTCATTGGTACGGCACTATTGTTTATTGCCTCACACGTGGGACGAACTCCCTAATTTCCTCTCATGTGCGTGTAAGCCCCTGTGTGGAGCAGGGGCTTACACTGACCGCTTGTGCCGTCCAGAGCTGCAACCAGTTTCTGGGAGGAGCCTTTTTTGACCGAAGAAAGTTGCTTTCAAACTACCTACAGCCCTGGAACGAACACAGCAGAAAAAAGAGTACATTAGATATCTTATTTTAACTTTAAAGCTTCCCTTCGATTGGGTATATGTCAATTCTTATTGTGTTGACGCCTTTGCCTGCAAGCTGTGGCGATGTTCCTGTGGAAACCGGCTCGGCTATGTTAGAAGGGGCCGTTGCCGGCGATTTCAAGGAGTACGGGAAAAATATCCATGATACTTACCACGCCAACGATCTCGCCATCCTGGGTGACTACTGGCTGTCGAATGTTTTCTCTGAACATGACGTAGATAGCCTTATTCATGCTGTCATCTTCTTTCAATAACGGATGAATAGGGGACATCACGTCTTTTACTTTCTTCTTACACTCTTGCTTGACCAGGTCGCAAAAGGTGCTACGAAGCCACGCAAAACCTTCCTGCATTCTGCCTACCTCGTCAGCTACTGCCACTGCCCGCGAAGAGAGAACAGAATAGAACGCTCTTGAGACCTCCATCTCTTTAGCAGGTTCGGGAACCAATCCCCTGATCAAATCATAGATCGATAATTTGCCTACGATCTTCTTGGATGCGTCTGTAGCAAAAAGCGTCTTGTGAAAAGTGCCGGGCACGCCGCCCTTAATCTTTTCATGATTTTCTTGCAGTATTCTCAATGCATGGCAAAGACTGGTCTCCATATCAACTTTATCGTACTCTTCAATACGAGACATAATGTCCTTAACCCTTTTCTCGTTTTCCATTTTCTTATCCTCCTACCGCTTTTCTTGTGGTTCAAAATGACCCCTGTCCGTTGAGGCTTATCCGCACAAATCCATTTCAGACTGTAAATAGTGCCTGAACGAAAACTAGGTAAAATGTCATTTCGAGGAGCGGCTCGACGAGAAATCTTATTTCAAAACAGAAGCTTAAAGATTTCTCCCTTTCAGCCGTCGTAGCCGAAGCTACTATGGCGAAGTCGGCTCGGTCGAAATGACAAAAAGAGAGGTTTTCGGTCAGACTGTAAATATTGAGAGCAATGGTCGTGCCAGCAAAAAACGTGGACGGATATCGGCCGAACGCCCTGATAACACAGCACATTCTCGAGTACAGGTGCGCCCCTTTGATTCTGTGCCCACAGGAAAGGCTGTCAGTATTTTTTACGGATTGTAAAGCGCAGCATTGTCGCCTACTTAGTCGTCGAAATCAGGAGGAGATTCTGGGGTTCGTTTTGGGAGGAACTCATACATTTGCTCAGTTCCTTCATTTGATATCGTTGAGGGAAAAATCAATTCCCGCTCTGGCAGGCAGGCAATCTATTAGGCTGGCGTCACCGCCATGCTTGGCATCAACATCGACGACGTCCAGACCTGGGATGGCCCCAGTAACAAAGCCTATATTGGCATCCGGCAAGTGCAAAACCAGTCTCTCATCTCGTTCTCGGTAGCATGACGGTGCTGATGATCAAGCCAGCCAGTTGCCGGGCGCTTATTTCGCGGACAAAGGGGGATTACTGACCACCTGCGGGAAGGATAGTAAAGTGCAAATTTTTCAACTGCTTTTGCCCCCAATAGCACGAGTTCTGGGACGTATCAGTCGGACCAAGTCTCACAGCAAACGGGACCAGTTCAAGGCTATTCCTTGTCTTTTGGCCGTTGCTCTAAAGTCTGAGCTTTTCGAAGTATTTTTCTTCCAACCCGATTCCACTTTGCGTGAGGCGGTCGTAATCCATCTTCAACCTGGCATTTGCAATGCTCCTATTTGCAGCCGCAACTTCAGCGGATTCAGGGGCATAGCCTCTCAGGTACGTCTTTGATACCTTATACGTCTCGCCGTCGACATTGAACGTGAAATTCCCTCCAAGGAGATAAGCGTATATTTCCTCAGGATCGCCCGCCTCTACAAGCATCTTTTGGACGATGTCTTCCTTTGCCAATTCCACGTCCGCCTTGACCGTCTTCCCTGCCTTTGCCCAACTTATGACATCCTCGAGCCTGATCGGCATCGCTTTTTCCAAATCTGTCATGATATCCTCCTAGTTTTTTAATGGTTATTTCTTCCTGCAATGAATCCGTAACAAGATCTGGGGATACGGGCACCTCACCTCCTTGGATTTGGGGTATGCTGGCAATGATCCTTCAGCCAAAAGTGATTTGCTACAAAAAATGCTAAGCAAGACGCATACCAGCCAATACTTTCGACTAGGATGCCATAACCCTTTGAAATGAAACCTATTTCGGAGCTGAATGATGAGTATTTGTCCCATTGAGCAAGAGTGCATTGTCAGGTTCTTTGACAAGTTGTAAAGCGGAGACGGCGGGTCTGTTTGTAGTGACACTCTGCACGCTCTGCGTTTATTGGATGCTTACAAGTCAAGACCGCCAATTAAAAAAATTAGGACGGTCCAAAAAGACGCTTCGCTTCATGGCCATGCTTCAAATCAGGGTCATTTTGAGCAGAGGGAAACACCAATTGGTTTCAGTTCACACCGATTAGAAGTATTTGGCTTTGAGCTTGATGTCGGCATCCTTTAGCCGCTGGTAATCCATCTTTAGCCGGTTGTTGGCTATATTCTTATTCAAGTTCGCCATATACGCAGGTTCCGCTGTACATGCCATTAGATAGACTTTTGAGAGTTTGTAGCTTTCTCCTCCTAATTCAAAGCGATAATCGCCGATAAGAAGATAGGCATCCACCTCGTTTCTTCTCTCCTCTGTGTCATACGGAAGGACTTCCTGTATAATGCTCTGTTTTCTCAATTCAATTTTCGCCTCAACTTTCTGTCCTCCTTCGGCAAGGACAATGAAATCTTCCAGCCTAACGGGTTTGTCTTTTTCAATAAGTGGCGTCATTTCGTCCTCCTCTCTTTTCAGTTATATCCCACCGGCAAAATCAAGCTGGGGTATAAACGTTACTGACACGCAGCCCTCGCGAGACCGTGCAGTTGCGAAAGAGATTTTCAATGCCAGTTCCCAGCTTCATAGCCTCGGCCTGGAAAGATGTTCTACCCCATATATGCCTTAGTTTGATCTAAATATAGGGAGATGCTTTTTCTCCATATTTCCGGGTTCGCGATTCTTGAAAAACCGAAGTGCTCAATGAAGCCATGTTATTGAAATTCCCTTTGCGGAAACTTCAACTGCTATGGAGGGCTCCCAAGCATGCTGATTTGAGCAGTATCTCCTTTGAGTGGTTTTCAAGACTTCCCATTTTTTGCTGATGTTCTGACCAAACACATAATTTATACCTTCATGAACAATAGCCATGATCCTTTATTCTTCTATCCCAACTTGATGCAGCGGAAAGTAGCTTTAGGGTCCATAAAAGCCACGACCCGATTCTGATGCCACAATGCAGCCGACAAACCGGACATACAGTGGTCGCCGCAGTACCCGCATCTTGGGTGCTCCTCCCTACAGTGTTTCCGGGTCTGTCCCTTGCATCACCTCAGTGCGCACTGCACCAAAGCACTCCTCAAAATCCGGATGCACGCGTGTCAGACAGCGGCGGATCGCCTCCACTTCCAGACGTAAGGCATCCGTCTCTGCCCGTTGAATGCGCTTGAGGGCTTCCAACTGCTCACCAGCCAGGGCGATCTCCTGCTGGAGCATCTTGAATTGTTGTTCGATCTCTCGTTCTCTCATGCTATCCTCCCATGTTGTAGCTGACCTCCCCAGACATCAGGTGACTGCATTCAGGCTGGCAGATACATAGGATTGACTAAATAACTCGTCCGTGAAAGTTGACCCCATATACGTGATCGGCAAAACCTATGCCAAGACGAGACACCAGGAAAAGTGCAGATAACAACTTGAAAACAAAATGCTTATTAAAGAAGAGGCGGAGGGGTAGCCGTTTTCTGAAGGGAATGGCTGTCGGTATTTTTTACAAGGCGCAATGGTAGAACAAACGTTTTTTCGATATCATCCGTAATCCTGTGGACCAGTTCGTCCCCTCGTCGTTCCAGTGTTTGTAGTGCGGAAGAAGCGTTTTTTAGTTCTTTCCAGGCGCGCGCGATGTTGTCAAATACCTGGGCTGCTTCTTCAACGATTGCCGATTGTTTACACAATTCGTCAAATATCTTTGACTTGTGTGGCAAGAACATATTAGGCTCGTTTAATATCACTAGGTTTGTATTGATTCTTGTTCACAAAAAAATGATTTATTTCAGTGATATCCAACCAATGTTCTTGAGACGTTGTCATCACGAGAAGTTCAGTCGTGTCCAAAAGCAATGGATGGAGCTACCTCATATTGGGGTAATACCCGGGTTAGCAAGTGATCTTATCTCGTTTTTGGTAGAACGGGTATCATACCCTTCTTTTTGATAAGTTGGATTCCCTTTTCGGATAACACAAAATCGATAAAAGCCTGTGCCACGCCAACCGGTGTCCCCGCAGTAACAAAAGAAAACTGCTGATAATAAGGATAATCTTTATCTTTGATGGAAAGGCCATTAATTTTCATCTTTATTACACCAGCTTGATTTGCGACAGCCCCTTGGGCTATGAACGATATGGACCATGGGAACCGTTTAACTGCATCGATTACCTGAGTGGACAAGTATGTCATAAAGTCATACTCTATCTCTCCAAGAGCCATTACCTGGCGCTCGAAGTTCAGGTAGGCCGCCGTATCCTTGCCAGGAACAATTAACATGATCGGCTGATCAGGTCCCCCCAATTCCCTCCAATTAGAGATGTCTCTATTAAATATGCCCTGAAGCTGTTTTTCAGAGATATCTGTGACCCGACACCGCTCATTGACAATGACAGACAACGGGTCTCTACAGAAAGTTGTTTCTACGTATCCGTGTCCTCGCTGACGATGACTCAGCCTTTGGGTCGTACTGGCGATATCGCTGCAAGCATTCATCAGGCGGTTGACGGCCATAAGGGATGAGCATATATAGAGTTCAACGTTTATTCCCGTTGCCTCTGTAAAAGCAGGAATCCTCTCCGTTTCAAACGCTTCAAAAATCTGGGCGGAACAGCTATATCTCAATGGCTCCTGTGCATGCACCGTTGAATCCCCCATCATTCTCCAGGATATCAGGACCGTTACGAGCACTATCAATATGGAAATGGCTGCTCTTTTCATAGCTATTTATCTCCCTATGTTAGATTACCTCCCCTTGGTAGAGCAATACCAAGTGTTTCAGGACTTCTTGGTCGGACACGCCGCCAGTGGGGACACTATCACCTGCCCCTTCTGCTTTCTTGAAGACAGGTATCCCCAGGGACGGATCTTCATCTCGAGTCGGGAGAGGAGTCTCCCGACCGAGTACTCATGAGAGAATCCAATTTCACGTCTCTTGGCTGATAAAGGTCTTTCTGGTCAGACGCCCTCGTAATTGCTAGCTTGTCGATAAACTTCTTGAGCTTTCTCATAGGTCTCATCTTTTCCCTCCAAGACCTGCTATTCGGGAATACGGATTAGGTTGTTTGTAAGACAAAAGCCCAGGAAAACCGGGTCTGGTAGCAAAAGTTGGAGGTGTTCCCTGACCGACTCCGTATCACCGACATTACGCACCTAGTAGCCCTCAAGGATCAGTTCTTTGGAAAGGAGTTCCCGAATGCACGCCTGGTCATCTACAATCAGGACCTTTGCCATTGCTCCTTCCCTCTTTGGATATACAACAGGGGCCGGTCGTAACCTTCTCAAGGGCCTCAGTCGCACTGAAAACAACACGAACCTCGCAATCAGGGAACACCGTATTGAGCAGTTCGATTAGCCCGTAATCAGGCTCTGGTTGGCTGGTTACAATAACTATCTTGTCCATACCATATCTCCCGTCTTTAATAGCTAAACACCTTTTTCAAACACGCGCATGGGCTGGCCTGAACACTCAACCAACTGAGAATAAAAAAAGATGATTCGCTTCACAATCGTCAGACCAGTACCGGTCCAGCAACATTATCGGCTCCAGTAAACCCTTATGCTCTTTTCATCGTCACCATACTGAATGGATAAATCACCCTGACAGGCCCGCGATAAGGCTTTTCCAATACGCCGAGCTATGTGAACCCCCGTGGTCGTCACCAGAGTATGTTCGTTTTCATGAATGATTGAAATGATCCGCTCCATGGGATGTTCTCGCTTCTCCAACTTCGCTTCATTATCAATAAGATTTACAAGATCCTCGCGGTGTTCTTGGAAAAAAGTCCCGTTAATTTCAACATACCCTGCCGGGTAGTTATCAGCAATCCGCTGGCAAGCGGGACAAACCACTTTGCTGTCCCCCTCTATCGATTTGTTCCAGGACCAACGTCCGTTTTGGAATGAAGAGCCGCATTCTTTACATACAGTTGGATCCGGCCACTTACCAGACTGTTTGTAAGTGTCATGTCGTTTTTCCTGAACCAATCTGTCCCTTCTAGTGTATTGGCTTTTTCCCATATTTCTCCTCAGGTCTGAATGATAATAAGAGAGCAGAGAAACGTATCTTCTTCATGCACAGAACCTTAGAGAAGGACCTCTAAGGACGTCCGCGCTCGTCGGCTCAAGCCAGTAAACAGGCCCTCTCTCATAAATGAAATTGCTACTTCACGTCGATCTTGATCCGTTTTGGCTTGGACGGCTCGCATTTTGGGAGCCTGACATTTAGCACGCCCTTTTCATATGTCGCGGTTATCTTTTCTTCTTCTACCTCGCACGGGAGCCGAACGCTACGTGAGAAGCTTCCGTAGGATCGTTCAACGCGATGAAAGTCCTCATCTTTGTCTACTTTTTCCTGCCTTTTTTCTCCCTTGATGCTCAAGACATCTCCAGACAGGGAAATATCGATGTCCTTGCTATCTATCCCAGGGATTTCAGCCTTCACGATAATATGGTCCTTAGTCTCACAAAGATCGATCGCTGGGCTTAACCCCATTCTTCTGGTAATGCCAAGCCGAGGGAAACCCTCAAAGAATCTCTCAAAAAGACTGTCCATCTCTTGCCGCAACCGGCCTAACTCTCCGCTTGTCCGTGGAATCATGTCTGACATAGTATAACTCCTTTCAACCTGTTAACTAACGTGGGATACGCGGTTGGTTTCCCTATGTATGCACGTGTTTAACCTTGGGCCTGAGGGGATTTATGGTGAAAACCGGCACAGACGCATTCTTAATGACGTGATCGGCCACGCTGCCCATTAAGGTGCGGTCAAGGCCCTTTCTGCCGTGGGTGCCCATGACGATTAAGTCAATGCCCTGTTCATTGGCAAATTTCACAATCTCCTCTGCGGGATCCCCGGTTACTACTTTGGTCTCGTAGTTGGAAAAATCCCTCAAGTTTTTGTCGCAAAATGCCTCCATCCGGTTTTCTCCTGCCCGTGCAACTTCAGCCACTGTATTCCTCAACAGCTCCCACGCAACGTCAACCGTTGACAGGTAAGATATATCTCGTGCCACAAACAGGAGACGAAGCTTTGCATCAAATTTTTGAGCCATTTCGAGTGCAAAGGGAAAAACCTTTTCGGAACATTCTGAAAAATCAATAGGAAAAAGTATGTTCTTAAATGCTTGCATGACGACCTCCTCATTGAACCATTTGGACCAAGAGTTATTTAAGCTTATAAGGATTAACAGTCATCACGGGAGCGCTTGATTTTTTTACCACGTTTTCGGCTACACTCCCAAAAATGACATGCTCCAGACCTTTTCGTCCATGGGTCCCCATAATCACCAAGTCGATATCTTCGGACTCAATGGTTTTCAGGATTTCCGTGGCCGGATCCCCGGAAACTATCCTTCTTTCAAGGTTAGTACGGCCTTCCAACTGTTCCTCGCAAACCCTGTCCATGGCCTTTTCAGCCCCTTCTAAGGCCTCCTTTTGAAACATATCCAGGGAAGCATAAGGAGAAGTATGAGAAACATACTCCTTGGCCCACTTCTGAAGCTCGGGAACCACATGGAGCAGGTATATGGTGCTGTTGTACGCCTCAGAAATCGACAGCACATATGGAAGAATCTTCGGTGCGTTTTCTGACAAATCATAAGGAAACAGGATTCTTTTTATTTCTTTCATTGCTTGTACCTCCTTCTTCGGTTTACGCATTCGCATATGCTGCGGTGCGCAATCAGTTGTTGTTTATTCATCCCCTGTTTTATCTTGCCACTTTCCTTGGGGATACCAGTTTGCCAGCGTACCCACAATCACTGCTTTTAAGTTGTCAATATTGTTCCCTGTTTTTTCCACAAAGGCAGCTGCCTTCTGCACTGCCGGATGGTTCGCATACTCCGTAAGGAATGTGTGGATTACCACTGGTAGCATTGGCCCCCTATCCTGGAGCTGCTCCAAAATCTCTAGCCCGTTCACATGCGGCATTTCCAGATCTAAAATGAGAAGATCCGGAGAGTCATCAATACGGGTCATCCTCAGTACCTCACGGCCGTCCTTGGCTAGCTGCACCCGATAGCCCGCTGATATCAACTCGCGCCGCAGAAACTCCCGGATGTGGGGGTTGCGGTCCGCGATCAAGATCGTGAATTGGTTGATTGCCATGTTGAGCTTTTGGATCGTTTACAAGGAGGAAGAGCAACGGGTATGCCAAGACAAATGATGACGAGACATTGAAGCAAGTCGGGGAAAATAAAGAGGATTATTCAAGAGTGGATGGGATTTTGCCTGTGGCAAAAGCGTGACGTCTGTCAGTATTTTTTACAGATTGTAAAGGGCGAGACGAGGTGTTCAATGGGGGCATTCCTTTGAGGCCTTTCCTTTTTTTCCTATCCAGCAACCAGCACCGTGAAATCCCAGCCCCCTTCCTCCCTCTTCTCACACTTTAAAAAACCCAGCCCCAACGACCCCGACCGCGTAGAAGGCAATTATCAGGGCAACCCCAGACCATTTTCATAGAACCCTAATGCCCTCCTCCTACTATACCTGTTGCGGCGAGGAAAACTAAAAACGCCACCCAGAGCGACAAGGATACGTAGAGATAAACCTTCTCTCTGAGATATGCTATGGCGGCGGCCAAGAGGGCCCATAGGGCAACACTGCAGCCCAAGGCTAATCCAAACTGCGTAAATCCGTCACCCATAGTGAAGTTTTTGAAGTAGAAGTGTCCTCCCGGAAACCCTCCCCCGACTTCCTGCCAGACAGTTTCAGCGTTCTTACCGTCAAAAATGGCGGCAAAAAGATAGTACGGGTTCAGAACATTATTATCCGGAGACGCCATGGATATTACCGGCCCTATCATGCAGAGTATCGCTGCTGCGATGGTAATCCAATAAATAATCGCACCGTAAACAAGTTGTGCACGTGGCATTATGGGTGTTTCTTCAGTAGTCATCTCACTCACCTCCTATTACGCTTCGGATTTAGTGAATTTCAATATAGCCCGGACAACCCATGCAAAGATTGCGAGAAACACCACACCAGTGACCCAAAGCGGAACCTCACCGATGACTCCTAACAT
>Ga0209427_10009620_pt1 | contig 10766 bp, 12 predicted proteins | sample DeeMarSWOR136_30_FD_187465 | JGI IMG/M metagenome (GOLD analysis project Ga0209427, IMG submission 187465) | Marine sediment microbial communities from White Oak River estuary, North Carolina - WOR-1-36_30 (SPAdes) (version 2) | ecosystem: Environmental > Aquatic > Marine > Intertidal zone >...
GCGGGGGCATAGTGAGAGGTGTATCCAGCTTGCGTGCCTGAACAGCAGGGGATGCGAGGCACTTGATCTAAGACCTACAAGCAGGCGACATTTGACAGGCCACGCCTTGGCGATAGAATGGGGCTTGCTGTGTCGCCTGCTGGCCGGGCCGAACCAGGCCGACGCGCGGACGATGAGGGCCTTGCAGCCGGTCTTGGTGTGAAGCGCTGCTGGTCGGCAGCGGGTCTGGTGATCCCACCCGGAGCAGAGCCGCGACCACGCGGACAGATCCACGCTCGTTTCCCGACTGGTTGCTTGCCACCGTCGGCGGCATCCCGAGCGTCACAGTCATCTCCATACAGAGGAGCATAAGAGCGTGACCAATGTGCAGAGCGATCCACCCACATCGACGGCTGCGGACGACCGCTACTTTCCGTTCACAGTCCCGGATGAGCGGTTTGACCAGCGGAATGAGCTGTTCAAGCGGCGGAGCTGGGACGAAGAGCTTTGGCGTCGGGTGGAACGGTTCTACACAGGGGTCAACTATCAGCAGCGCTATGGCTTCCGGAAACTGGACTATGCGCTGAGGAACGCAGCGTGGAGCATTGAGAGCGGATTCGCCCACGGTACGCAAAGCGGCAACCGCGGGCTGTATTCCTGGGACCACATGAGCGATATGGTGAGGCGTCATGCTGAGATTGGACTTCCGGTCTCAGACAGCCCTGAGGCCAATGCGCGCATCGTGAAGAGGGCGGCCCGCTTCTTTGGCGCGGCCCTGGTAGGTGTGTGCTACGCGCACCCGAACCTCATATACTCGCACGAACTGGACATGATCGACAATGTGCACCGCCCGCTCGAGCTGCCGGCCGGGTGCAGGCATGCCATTGTGCTGGCCATTGAGATGGACTATGCTGCGATGCACTACGCTCCGGATGCCATCACCGGCGCAGCCACCGGTCTCGGATACAGCATGCAGGCTGTGGTGGCCAATCTGATGGCTGCATTTGTCAGAGGGCTCGGATACCAGGCCGTTCCGTCCGGGAACGACACAGCGCTGTCCATCCCCTTGGCCATAGCTGCAGGACTGGGAGAGCTGGGCAGGATGGGACTGCTGGTCACTGAGAAGTATGGCCCGCGGGTACGCCTCAGCAAGGTGTTCACTGACCTGCCGCTCCAGCACGATGACTACCGTCCCTTCGGCGTGGCCGAATTCTGCACGACATGCAAAAAGTGCGCTATACACTGTCCCTCTCAATCCATTCCCTTTGGAGAACCGACGCTGGAGGGCCCCTCTCCGGCCAACCACTCTGGTGTCCGAAAGTGGTACATCGACCCGGAGAGATGCTACGCGTTCTGGGGCCAGAATGGTATGGACTGCAGCAGGTGTGTGGCGGTGTGCCCGTTCAACAAGCCGCCAGGGCGCTTGCACGACGTGGTGCGCTTCTTCGTCAAGAGATTCCCGCGGCTCAACCGGCTGTGGCTGTGGACCGACGATGTCGCTGGCTATGGCAGGAAGGTTGCATCGCGGCCTGAGGGCTATTGGGAGTAGGCATCCTCGGTTTCGCGGCGCGACGGTCGGCCGTCGCCGGGCAGGCTTGCCCTCATGAAACGAGGGTGACCGATGTCACGTGTGATGCGGTTCCTGTTCGTACTGACGCCAATGCTGGCAGCATGTCAGCCCGTTGCGGCACCCAGCGCAACGAACACGCCTTCTCGGATGGCCAGCCATTCTGCCACCGCAACGCCGACGGTCGTGACGCTGCCCACAGCCTTGGCCGCTGAGTCTTCCACAGCAGGTGGGCAACAGCCACCCGATGCCCGGGTTTGGTACCTCGGTTCGAACGGCTGGGCGGTCCAAATCCGCGAGAAGCTGCTGGTCTTCGACTACCAGGAGAGCTCCGATCCCAACCCGCCCACGTCAGGCCAGGAGCGAAAGCTGGACCGCGGGTACATCCAGGTGGACGAACTGCGAGCCTTCGACGCGTACGTGTTCGTGACACACTCCCATGCGGACCACTTCGATCGCGTGATCCTTGATTGGCAGCGACGGGTGGACGACATCGCGTACTTCTTCGGGTGGAAGGCCGGGGACAACCCGCAGCATCACTGCGTGGTCGGACCGCGGGCGCAGGCACAAGCTGGCGACGTCGAGGTGTACACCAGCAACTCGCACCACGCGGGCGTTCCCGAAGTGGCGTTTCTGGTCAAGGACGGAGGGTACACCATCTATCACCACGGGGACTACCGGGGAGAGTATCTTGAGGACTATGCCTATCTGGCGACGATCATGGATCACATCGACCTCGCCTTTGTGATCGGCCATCCGTTTGTGGACCATCCATACTTCCAGCAAGCCGTGCGCCTGAGCGAGTTGTTCCACCCGACCTATGTGTTTGCCATGAACCGCGAGGGCGAAGAGCACAAATGCCGTGAGTTCGGGGAGTTGCTGGCAGAGCATGTTGCAGGCGTGAATGTGGTCTCTGGCGAACGACGGGGCGACCTGTTCGCATGTCCGAGGAGCCCGGCTCAGTGGGTGGGGTGGCAATCGGGGTGAGCCAGGCCGACGACATCCCGTGGCAAGCGCGGCTTTCAGCAGCCGAAACACAGTTCACCGGCTACCCGGTCAGAGAGGAGAGGAAGATGTACAGCATAGGTTCTCGAAAGAGCGGCTACTTTCTGGCAGCCATCCTGGGTGCAGTGGGAGGCGGTGCCGCCGTAGCCGTCGCCACCGACGCGGTCCCCAAGATGCTATCTCAAGTGATGTCCGGGATGATGCGCAACATGATGGTCGAGCTGGGGGCGGGCGCTTGCGACCCAGCCGAGATGTGACAGCGCATGATGGGGAGCTTCGTTGAAGCTCCAGGGAAAAACAAGTCAAGCGGCTAGAATCCAGAGCAATGGGTCAGCCGAGTGCTCTGCGTGGGTTCCCGGGCTGCCCTGTCTCCCTTCCCAGACGGTGGCAAGACTCGGTTTCGGCGAGACGAGTCAGATGGGGCACCGCGGCTATGAATGTCGCCACCCTCGGGTCGACACGAATGGGACCGCTGCCATTGCCGGGGGAACGCGCTGGTGCGCATCCGCGACCTGCGCGCCTGTTGCCGCAGCCCAGTCAGAGCCGTATAATAGGATGAAAGCAGCGCACTGCCAAAGGTGTGGAGCGATGGCAGCGCGGATAGCAGTTCCGTGCGTGCGCTGCCTGGTCCGCGCTAGTGATCGCGGTACTGAGAGCATGACCCGAAGAACACCAATCTTTCCTGACAGAGATATTCAGTTCCTGGTCGAAACGGTCCTGCCCGAGCGCAGTGACAAGGAGCGCCTAGTGGAGGTGGTGCGCGACGACCCGGAGTTCGTCGACGCCATGTTGGGCGACGAGCGTCTGTTCGAGCGCGTGATGACCGACGAAGGCATCCTGGTGCAGATCACGCCGCGGCTTTTCTTCCACGTGCTCCTGATCAGGACGCGCAAAGACATGCAGGGAGAGAGGTACACCCTGGAGAGGCGCGCCCGGCAGAAGATCCCGGTCTTTGATACACATCATGTTGTTGACCTGCTCGAAGACCGACGGGTCATGGACTATCTTGCCCAGATGCTGGCCAGCTTCACGCGCACTGAAAGCTTTACCTACCCTGTTCGCGTGCGCAAGGGCATCTGGTACAAGCACCGCTTCAGCGACCTCGACGTCGATAGCCTGATCAGGCTCTGCCAGTCGCTGGAGGAGGACCAGCGTTTCTCGCTCTACAAGCGCATCGCCGACGTGTGCTTGTTTCTCAGCGGCATGTTCCCCGAGCACGTGCAGCCGGTCGGCTTCTTCCCTCCCGACGGCCCCAGGCTCAGGGGCAGGAGAGACCTGGAAGACTATGAGCAGGACGGTCGGCAGTTCTATGAGCTGGCGGCACAGCACCAGGGGGCGGCAATCCTGGGCCTGAGGCAGGTGCTGGATACGCTGTCAGAAAGCTTCACGCTGGCAGAGAAGCCGCTGACGTTCCTGTCCGAGCACTACCTGCTCACGCGCAAGCACAGCCTGTTCGCCATCTGACCACTCGCGTCTTGGCCGGTTCTCCTGACGGAAGGGTTGCGGATGCCAGAGAAACTGAAGGACATCTTCTTCACCAGCGAGTCTGTGGGGCAGCTGGCAGACCATATCGCGGCGGCGTACCCTGACTTTGTCAGGCAACAGTTCCTCGGCCTAGTCTTTGACGAAGCGTGGGAGAGCCGGGAATTGAAGGATAGGATGCGGCACGTTGCGCAGTGTCTGCACGAGGCTCTCCCACAGCATTATCCGACGGCGCTGGAGATCCTGGAGAAGGTCGCGCCCTCCATTCGCGGCTTTGAAACCATCTCCCTACCCGAGTTTGTGGGGCGCTACGGATTGGGTCACTGGGACCTGTCGCTGCCCGCGCTGGCGTTTTTCACGCGCTTTGGCAGTTCGGAATACGGCATCCGTCCCTTTCTGAAGCAAGACCCGGAGCGGGCCATCGAGTATATGCTTCGCTGGGCAGGTGATGAGAATGAGCACGTGCGACGCCTGGCGAGCGAGGGATGCAGGCCCCGGTTGCCATGGGGGATGGGGCTCGTGGCGTTCAAGAAGGACCCCAGCCTGATCCTGCCCGTCCTGGAGAAACTCCAGGACGACGAATCGGAGTACGTCCGCAAGAGCGTGGCGAACAACCTCAACGACATCTCCAAGGACCATCCTGACGTGGTACTGGACACCTGTAAACGCTGGTACGGCCAGTCGAAGAGGACGGACTGGATCGTGCGCCGTGCCCTGCGCACCCTTCTGAAATCGGGGAACCGGCGTGCCTTGCTGCTGTTCGGTTTCGCTGACCCCACCGACATCCACGTTGAAAACCTGACACTCGACAGACACAGGATGCCAATCGGAGATGTCTTGCACTATTCGTTCCAGTTGCGAGTCGACAGCGAGGAGCCGAGCAAGGTCCGTCTGGAACTGGGGGTTGACTATGTGAAGAAGCGAGGCCAATTGTCGCGCAAGTTGTTTGCTATCAAGGAAGACACATTTGCGCCAGGCACTCATGTGATGTCCAGGTCAGTTGGCTTTGCCGATCAGTCAACACGTAAGCACAACCCCGGCGAGCATCACATCGCCATCATTGTGAACGGCGTGGAGAAGGCAACGGCATCCTTTGAGCTGGCACCGTAATTGACCTCGACCTGAGCACGAGGTGCTCTCCGACGGTGCTCACCTCGGCCAGCACGGCGCCTTGGATCAACCGGACGCGTGATTTCGTGTCATCAGGTATGCGGCATAGCCTGGTGGCCACTCTGAGTAGTCTACTCCGTCTCTGCCAGCGATGCGCTCGATGTCAAAGTGCTCACCGAACCGGCGCTGTGCCTCGCCCGGCTCCAGCGCTACACCGCCGACGGAGAACCGCATCAGGAGTCGTTCCCACCAACGGTATGGCCATTCAAAGGTCCACAGCAGGTACTGGCTGCCCGGGCGGGTCAAAGCAAGCACGTTCTGCACGTAGAGATCGCGATTCTTCGACGCCAGGTCGTCCATCGTCCCGTAGTCAACGATCAAGTCAAATGGTCCCTCGACCTTGCGGAGGTCAGTAAGGTCATCCACGACGAACTCTGCCGTGACACCCGCTTCAGCCGCCCTCTGCGTAGCTTTCTGTATTGCCGGCCTGGCAAAGTCCACGCCGGTCACGTCAAACCCGTGTTGTGCCAGGAAGATGGCGTTGCTGCCTGTGCCGCTACCCAAGTCGATGGCCCGGCCCGGCGCGATACGCCCACTCCGCACCAGATCCACCAACTCCGCGCGCGGCCCTGACTCCCAAGGCATGCGGGAGAAACGATATCCAAGTTCGTAGAACCATCTCATGGTGTGCTCCTTGATAGCATGTCGCAGCCATCGGAGGCAAGAGGGCCAGAGGCGCGAGCATCGGGCAGTCAAGGACCGCTGTGTCAGCTCCTGGACACAAGAGTCTTGCACAGCCAAGCTGAACGGTAGCGAATCCTTTCGGGGCGCCACTGTCCTATGGCGAACCGACTTGACCCGGACTAGGTCTGGCCTTCCAGAATTCCCTTCAGCGAAGCGAGAGCGGCCTGCATCTCTTTCTCAAACTGGCGCACCACCAGCCCCTCCGCCAGTTTGAAGAATCCTGCGGTGTCCGCTTCACCGGTGAGGGTCAGTTTGGTCCCACCCTGCACTGCCTCGAACAGAAGCTGGGCGTGGTACTGGATCGGGCCAGACGTGCTCTTGAAGGCTAGCTTCGCATTTGGCTCGTACTCGGTGATCTCCGAGGTCGACTCGAGGCGCCGGCCCATGAACTTGCGAACCTCTCGTGTCTGGGCTCCCACGGCCAACGGTCCGTCGCCCACCAGTCCTGATTCAAGAAGCGCCGACTGCCACTTGGTATCGTTCTCTGGATTGGTGGCAAACTCAAAGACCTCTTCGATCGGCCGGTCGATCACCACACTGATCTCCATCCTTGCCATGTCACTTGCCTCCTATTGTTGTGCGCCTGCTGTGCTCGGTGTGTGAACTCGCCGACCAGGGCTGTCTTGCCTGATCAGGCTTCGCCAGTCACGAAGCAGACCTGGCCCTGCCCGGACAGGGCACGATCGAGGAAGGCCTGCAATTGATTCAGCACGTTTTCGCGGGCAACGAACATGGGTTCAGCCATTGTCCAGCCTCGCTTCGGGAGCGGATCGTGATATGGCACACCACTCGGCACGCACGGCCACCTGGTGCAGTCATCCAGGCAGAGTGCTGATATCGCCGCTCAAGCCTATTGCCCCAAGTTTACATCATGGGGACCGCTTGGCGCAACACAGGATTGGTGTGGCCGCCGGCCATGTGCCCCCTGCGCCCGCGCTATCACTCCGCCCACGCCCGGGCCGCAGCCGCTAGCTGGGACGTGCGTCCGAGAGCGCTACTCTTCGACTTTCAGCACCATCAACGTCATGTCGTCGTGCTGCTCGGCACCTGCCTGGAAGCTTTGCACGCGCTCGAAGACGCGGTCGAGCAATTCCTGCGAGGTCAGGCCGTCCGACGTCCGAAGTGTCTCACACAAACGATCCAGGCCGTAAAAGTCCCCTGCAGGCGACTGGGCTTCGGTGATGCCGTCGCTGTAGAGGGCCACCAAATCACCGGGACGCAGCTGCACCTCATCTTCCTGCAACTCGATTGCATCCATGATGCCCAGCATAGTGCCCTTCGTCTTCAGCAGGCGGCATTCGCCATCGCCAGGTCTGGAGATGATTGGAAAGTCGTGACCGGCGCGGGCGTAGCGGAGGGTGCCTTGTCTCGTATCGAACACGCCGTAGAAGGCAGTCACAAACATGTCTGACTGCCCGATCTCCCTCAGGGCCGAGTTTGCTCTCAGCAGCACCTTGCGCGGCGACGAACTGCGCTTGGCCTCGATGTGAATCACGCTGCGGGTGAGGGCCATGTACAAGGCAGCGGCGATGCCTTTGTCGGACACGTCGGCCATGACCAGGCCCACCTTGCCGTCGCCCAACGGAATCATGTCGTAGAAATCGCCCCCTATTGGTCGCGCCGGCTCGCTGCGCGCCGCGCACCGGAAGCCAGGTACCAAGGGACAGCTGCGGGGCAGGAGGCTCTGCTGCAAATCACGGGCCAGGTCCAGTTCATGATCGAGGCGCTGCTTCTCCACAATGGCCGTCTGTGCGTCCTGCAATTCCCGGTAGGCCTGGGCCAACTCGTCGTGGTCTTGGCGCAGGTGGTCTGCCGAGCGCTGCAACTCGATTCGCGAGGTCAGCAACTGATGGCGCATGTCCTCCAAGGCGCGGGCCAGCGTGGCTAGCTCGCCGCTAGCACCAGGCCGCTCCTCAATCAACGTCTGCAGGTCTCCGGCAGCGATGCGCTGCGTGGCCAGCTCGAGAGCCGAGGCCGGCCCAACGATGGTACGCTGAGTGAGGCGGTAGCCTAAGATTACGAGACCTACGGCGCCCATGAAAAAGAGAAGCTGAATCGCACGTAGGCGCGCCACCTCTCGCTCTGCTGCCGTCTCGTACAGCCGTACCGCCTGGTCCAGCTCTCCCAGGATCACCAAAGAGGTGGCTTCAATCTCACGCACCGCCTTGACCGAAGCGGGACTTGATGGTTCGGTGCGCTGCACAATCTCGGCGTCCTGCCGAGACTGTTGCCACAGGGACCACACTTGCTCGAGCTCAGTGCGCACGAGGGGGTCCGCTGTGGCCGGCAGGGTTACCTGCTGGTCGCCGTAGACAACCGTTCCGCCGTCCAGCAGCGCTGCCAGCGTCTGGTCGAACTGCTGGACCGATTCGGCCAGCTCCGCCTGGTACTCCGGCGTTCCTGCTGCGATGCCCAGGACAGCCTTGGTCATGCGTTCGGTCAACATACGTTGGCGGCCGGCCAGGTCAATGACAAGCGCATCAGCGGCCTGCGTTTGGAAGCTCACGTTCGTGGCTGCTACCGAAGCACTGACTAGCAGCAGGAAACTGATAAAGATCACTCCAAGTTTGGCGCGAATACTGCTCGTTTCGAAGGCGGACCTCCTCTGCCCAAAGGCTGGACTAACATTCCACCATCATAGCACACAGGCGGCCTGGTGTCTGTGACAGAAGTCTCATCGAAAGGGCCCCCACTACCCGTCCTGGAGGGACGACCGGTGCTCGCCTACCGAAGGGGAGGGGTGAACAACGAGAACGCCTACTAGGGCTCGCGAAGCCTGTCCAGCGCAGCAACAATAGGTTCCGGTGTGGCCGAATGAACGTGGATGCCTCTGCCAGCCCAGCACGTGGAGCCGCCGCTGGCCATGACGTGCGCTACCTCCTGAATCAGAAGTCGTCATAATGCCAGAGCAAAGGGACGTCCTGGTTGCTCATCTTGTCGGCGACCTGTTCGACTCCCCTCGGTCCTGACTGTTCTAGCTGCTGGAGAGAGTGGCGAGGCGCCCAATTCACGCTACCGCGCTATCTGGTGTTACCCCCACCAGCTCGGCCAGTTGTTCGTCAGACGGCTCGGTCACGATGTGGCCCTGGATATCCAGGGTGGGCGTGGACAGGAAGCCGCCATTCCACTGCTTGACTTTTTCTTCTGCCTCGGCGTCCCTGTCCACGTCGACGAAGGCGTAGCGGACGCCGTGCCGATTCAGGAAGGCCAAGGTCCCTCTGGTATCGCTACACCAGATGGCCCCGTACACCACAATGGCGGGCCTGGGAGCACCCTCCTCGATAGCTGGCGGCAGAACGATCTGCGACGGTTGATAGTCGTCGCTCACGAACAGGTGGCAGATGCAGTGGCCGGTCTCGGCAATGTCCGCCCTGTGGCGGTAGCAGGGGCAGATGAACTTGCGATCCTCCACGGGATCGCCCGTCCTCTGCTGTCAGGGACAGTATGGCCAGCCAAAGGTGAAAGCCTGCCGCCCTATGCCCCTGACAATGCCCTCCCAGGTCTCCGGGTTTGGGTTGAGCCGGTAGGGGCTGATCTCGGCATAGCGCAGGGCCATGCGCCGTGCCCGTTTGGTCACATACTCCAGGGTCTGTCCTGTACTCGGCGTTGTCTCCATTTGGTGCTTTCAAGCCTCCGCAATCCGGGCCGGGATGCTTGTCCTGGCCGCTTCATTCGTCACCAACCTCTGTCAGCGCACGTCCGGCTCGACTGGTTCCTCGCTCTTTTCCCCAGGCACGATGTACACAATCTCTTTGTAGGACCTGACCTGGTCGCCTACCCCATCCTTGAGGATGTTCCCTGAGACGTGCATCAAGGTGTCGTTAAAGTCAGCATCCTTCTGCATGCCCGCCAGGCAGGGGTAGTGGTGGTGAAGCAGCCCGGCCTTTTCCTCGGCGTCGTTTGCAGGCACGCCATCCAGGCCTGAGGCCACGTGACGCGCAGCACCGCAAAAAGCGTCCCGTTCGAGCTGCACGCCGGTGATCCGGCGTGTATCGGGATCGACCGTGATGCGCAGCTTTGGCCGCCCAAAGTGCCGAGCGACCTCGGCGATGAGCGGGTCGTCGTACTCAACCTGGTGGCGGCGGACGTTGTAGTGGGTCTCGGTGAGCGAGCAAAGCGGCTTGGGGGTGACGCATGCCACGCCCATGTCGGCCAGCCAGCCGCGCAGCTGTCGCGCCAGGCCGCGGGGCAGCCACTCCTCACGGTCGACCGGGGCGATGACTGCCTTGGCACCGGTCATCTGGGCGATCTCGGGGATCAGTTCAGCGACGCCAGGGTGTTCACCAAAGGCCAGGATCACATCGGCAGCTGAGAGAGAGTCGGGCAGGAATTCCTCCGGGTAGTCGATGATCGGTGGAAGCCCCCCCGGCGCCTGCCACACCTTGATCTTCCAATCGGAAGGTCCGTGGGCCCGCAGGTTGTCCACGTGCCGTTGTCCATATTCTCCCGAGATCACAGCCAAAATGCGCATTTCCCTCACCCTTTCTGTGCTACACTAACGTTCGATGGTGCTTCAAGCTACAAAGGCTCCACGCGTTCGGGCTCTCCACGTGCCGGTGCCACTGCCTCGGCGCGTCAGTCTGCAGTTCTCATTCCCCCTCGTCCAGCAGCCGCCGCTCGCCCTCCAGGGAACGGATGTGAGTGACGTCCTGGCTCACCTCGATCGTCCCCTGGTAGGATCCCTGCTCGTCGCGGATGGCGAAATAGCGGATGTGGATGAACTTGCCGCCCATCTGAATCCAAAACTCGGCCTCGTCGCGCAGCCCTTGGCGAAAGTCGTTCAGGATGCGCTGCACGCGATCGACGCTGGCGGGAGGGTGGCACTGTTGCACCTTGCGGCCGATGATGGCTGGCGAGCGGGGGAAGATCCTGTCCCTGG
>Ga0209427_10009627_pt1 | contig 10762 bp, 7 predicted proteins | sample DeeMarSWOR136_30_FD_187465 | JGI IMG/M metagenome (GOLD analysis project Ga0209427, IMG submission 187465) | Marine sediment microbial communities from White Oak River estuary, North Carolina - WOR-1-36_30 (SPAdes) (version 2) | ecosystem: Environmental > Aquatic > Marine > Intertidal zone >...
TCTGTTTGACACCTTGAAGAACCACGTAGAGGTAGGTAGTTCTGAAAAGAGATTGATCAGAAAATCATCATAATCAGTTTCAAACATGAAAAGGTAAGGATCATAGGATGAAATTGTCCCAGGATAGTACAAAGTAAAAACTGTACAGGACGTTGAAAGATTCTTGAGCCATTTATCTAATTTCCCCCACGATATGAGGTGCTTCCGTAGTATAGGAGTAATAGCCTTTCTCAGATCATAGTTGAATTCTTGGAATAATTTCTCATATTCTGAATCCCATTCTATTGTTTCATTCCAGTGCGTTTTTAAAATCCCTTCAGGTTCATAATCTTTAGGGTTAAACACTTCTACCATTTCTCGCATGTTCTGCATACTTGTTCCCCATGGTTGGTTGGGAGCAAATGATATGTGGTAGTCAGAACGGGGACCTCCCAGTACTGTATTACACTCAAAATCCAATTCCTTCCTTGATACAACCCACAGATTTGCAGGACCACCTGTCAGTGCATGGTAGGTAATGTTTTCATTGTCTATGAATCTCGAAAAAACCTCTGCTGAATTCTCGCATCTTAGAAGGTAGGTGTATTCTCTGAAGTTTGCATAACTTCTCCTTCTAATTTGCGGGTTAGAAAACCAACCCAGCTCAAGAGCTTCTTTTAATCTATTGCTGGCAGTGTCTCGTTTGATTTTGAGTAGTTTCGCAATCTTCTTTATGAATATTCTGGGATTCTCGGAAAGGAACTCATAGATGGCACGGAACTGTTCTTCTTTTACATCATCAGGTGTGAGAGACACTCTCTTTCACCTCCTTGATATACGTTCCAACCCATTGATGCTTATAAGGTTTTCTGTTGCTGTGAACCATTGGCTAAAGATTCCTATCACTACTGCTAAAAAGAGGGTTGACTATTGCAGACTTTATTCACCTAGTTGACAGCACTGTTAAACTACAACACCTTGGAAATTTCTATAAGCAAAATCTACAATTCGGTGTAAGCTTTTCTACAATCAACCAGGCATTGGCCCTCCACCGCCGATTTCACCCAATGGAACGACTCCATTAGTTAAAGGCGATGGAAGTGAAAAGATGGTTAATTTTTCCATATAAATGTGATCACCTCTTCACATTTTAAAGGTTAGGTTGATCACACAGAATTCATGGAAAAGTATAAATTGAAGAACAGACAAGAGAAGAAAGGAGGAACAAAATGAGAGAAGAATCTAAATTTGAAGAGAGAATAGTAAAAGAAATAGAAGAAGATATTGTTAGAAAGTATTCACTCTTACTTTTAAGTGCAAATAATAATGAGAGAATTAAAGGAAAAACCAAATTTATGAAGGAACTATTTTTGATTTCGAAAAATGTACCAGAATTAGAATACGAGGCTGATTTTGATGCTTATGATTATGGTCCCCATAGTGATTATGGATCAGATGCATTAGAGGAATTTGAGGTTTTAAATCTCGTTGATACTACAAATGGCTACAAGTTAACTGATTTGGGCAAGAAAATTGCTGCCATGCTAAAAAAACATATGAGTAAAGATCGTTTGGAAATGGTAGAAGATATAAAGCAGTTATGTAATGACCTGAGTACTGATGAAATACTTGCACTCGTGTATTACACTTACCCCGAAATGACTACAGAGTCTCTCGTCAAAGATAGGATAAGCAATAAAAGAAGAAGAATTGCCTTGAGTTTATTAAAGAAAGGAAAGATTAGTATTGGGAAAGCTGCAGAAATTGCTGGAATGTTTATGAGTTCTTTTTATGAAATGTTAAAAGAAAAGAAAATCAAAGTAGGGATAGCATGCCCATGAGGATATTAGATTCTTCTGTAATACTCCTGATAGTTCCCCACCATTGATTGGCATTGAACCTCTAAGGAAAATACACAAACAAGAAAAGCCTCAGTATCATGATAATCGCTCCACCATTTCCTGCAGATAAATCATCTTCAAACAGGCGTACAGTTTAAATAAAGAGACAGCCTCCTTGTAATGGTGTCATCGTGAACCTGAATTATGAGCATGGAAAGATAATAATTGAGAACAAAATCATCAATAGACTAGATGAATTTGTTTTAGATTTCACCAAAGTACTCGAAAAATACACAGATTATGTCATTGTGAGCAGATATGTTGTGGTTCTCTTGGGGAGGGCGCGTGGTACTGAAGATATTGATACAATCATTAGATGTATAGACAAATCTTTATTTGATTCCTTTTACAAAGATTTCACAGAAAAAGGGTACTATTTCTTAAATTTAGAAGATGCAGATGGATTATATGAAATGCTTGAAGAAGGGATGGAAATAAGAATTGCTAAAGAGGACACTATAATACCAAATATTGAGCTGAAGGTCTCAAAGGATGATTTTGATAGATACTCTCTTGACAATAAATCTGAGGTCATCATCGAGGGAAATCATCTGTTTATATGTCCAATCGAACTGCAAATACCCTATAAGCTGTACTTGAGCAGTGACAGAGATATAGAAGATGCAGTGTACCTCTGGGATCTTTTCAAAGAAAAAATAGATAGACGTCTGCTCAAAAAGTTCATGGAAAGGCTGCACGTTAAAGGCGATCCACATGGAATTGAGATTTGACAAGAAGAAGAATTTAGAAGAAGGGTTGAAATTCATTCATTTCTATGCTGAATGGGTTAAAAAGGTACCAAACGAGGTATGGAGTAAGCAGCAGGCCGAATTAATTAACAGTTTCATGCTGAATGCAAAGAACTTCATGATGTCTCGGGAGAAATACCTTGAAATGATGGAGAAAAAATAGTCATACAAGAATAGAAATAATAGTACATGAACCTTTCCACATCTTCATGATTAACCTTTTAAACCCCAACAGGATACCCATGGCATGATTCATGAACTGTTCAGTTACGGTGAGGATTCCAACGTTTTCATTATTGAAGATGATACTACTGTCATGATCGACTCTGGCATAGGAAAGTCAAAATGGGTTCGCCAAGCTGTTGAAGAAAAGGGGTTGACTATTGATACAATTATTAATACACACTGTCATGTAGATCACACGTACGGAAATCAGTACTTTCCCAAAACACAAATTTATGCTCACGAAAAAGATGCTCCCGATATTGAATCAGGTTCAGAAAAAACATTGTGGTATTGGGGATTTGAAAAACCGTTAAAATTTCCAGTAGCCAAGAAGTTAAAAGAAGATGATGTCATTAAAACTGGAAATTACCAACTGGAAGTAATCTATACACCCGGGCATACTGAAGGGTGCATATCTTTGTACGAACCTGAAAAAAAGATCATGTTTACTGGTGATTGTGTTTTTGATATCAGTATTGGGAGAACAGATCTTCCAACAGGGAATAGTGACCAGATGAAAGAATCCATTGTAAAATTACTGGAATTTGATATTGAAAAGTTCTATGGTGGTCACGGGGGGGTTGGAACCAAGGATGATATTAAAAAGTGGCTCAAATTCTTCTTCAATGTGGGGGTGTAACTTAAAAGTTTTGGTCTTGGACAGTGTTGAAAAGAAATTGAATTATTGTGGTGGATGACAAAGATAAGATGAAATAAAATAAAAGAAAAGAAAGGAAGAACTCCAGGAAACGGGGAACTTTACTTGTGCAGTGTGAGAACTGTCCATTCTACAATAACAGCTACCTCCTCTTCGCATTCGAAGAGTTTATTCATCGCATTTTCGACAGCATCCCCCAGGCTTATGTGTTCCTGTGGTTTAGAAAAGTTTTTGGGTAAACACTGTGACATTCCCAACAGTTCTAGCTTTTTAGGTAAATTGTGTTCATCAAATTCGTCTGCACTGCTAATTCCACTACTTCCAAGAGAAAAGGTTTTAATCCCAATATAACTTACTTCTTTGAGTTTCATTTTGCTCACCTCTTTAGGGTTATTACACCCATGATTCAGTTTTTCGTGCTCATTCATAAGCTTTTGGTTTGTCCTCTTTTGTGCATACCCCGAATTCTGGAAAAGGATTTGCATTTCTTCATTACATGCAAATCATATGACAATGGTTTTTTTCAGATGAAAAGCTTTGAACTTAAAAACTGTAACGAAATCAGAAAACATTGAATATTTCCATAATTGATACTAAAAATCCAGAAAATGTACTGGTGAGTTTTCATTCTGCAAAAAATTGAGGGGATTAGACTCGCAATATACATGCGGCCGGCGGGATTTGAACCCGCGCCACAGGCTTGGGGGGCCTGAGTCCTACCACTAGACTACGGCCGCTCTTTCCCAGTAGGGGTGGAGCTTTATAAGATTTTGGGAAGAGAGGGTGTTAGCACAACCTTTCACTATTGGTTTCAAATTCTTCATACCATTCATTTATACCACAATCTATATATGGCAATTATCCATTTTTACCCTATGAAACTCGAAGCTGATTTTTTCAAAAAGAAACAGGATCAAATAAAAGAATTTCTACACTCAGAAGAATTACATGCTCTTTTGTTGTTCGATCCACCAAACATTGCTTACTGTACCGGGTTCTTCCATCTGCAGACAGAAAGACCATTAGCTGCTGTCATTCCACAGGAAGGTAACCCATTACTACTGATCCCTTTGCTGGAAATTGATCATATCCCAGACGGTGTGGACGTGGAAACCTATTTTGACTATCCGGGAAAAGTCAACCGGATTGAATGGATTAAATCTCATTTAAAGAGCCGTTCTCTGACGAAAATTGGCGTAGAAAATAGTATTTCTTTATCCTCTTATGAAATCCTTTCAGATTTGTATGTTGCTTGTACTGACTTTATATCCACCTTAAGGCAGGTTAAAGAACCCGAGGAAATTGCCTTAATTTCAAAAGCAGCCGAATATGCTGATTATGCTGTAGAAAGAGCTCTCCACTATACTAAAGAAGGTGTGACAGAATTTGAGATAAGCGAGAAGACCAGAATGGATGTATCTGAAAAAATGCTCGAAGAACTGGAAGAAATCGTCCCTGTCCAGGGAGGGCTCTCTGGAGGGTTGGTCTGTTCAGGGGAGAATGCTGCTTTGCCGCACGCTATGCCGTCCAGTAAAAAGGTGAAAAAGGGGGAATCCATCATTTTGAGCTTTGGAGCAGGAGTAGGTGGGTACCACGCTGAGAGTGAGAGGACAGCTTTTGTAGGTACACCTTCAGAAAAACAGAAAGATGCGTTTGAAGCCATGGCTGAAGCCCAGAAAACAGGTGGTGAAGCTGTCAAAGAAGGGAAAAAGTGCTGCGATGTCAACGAGGCATGCTTGGCTGTCATTCGCGAGAAAGGGTATGAAAAATATTTGAGGCACAGAATGGGACACGGTATTGGATTACAAGGACATGAACCTCCCTGGGTGGAAGAAGGAGATGAAACTGTGTTGAAGAGTGGTATGACTATCAGCAATGAACCAGGGATCTACATGCCGGGGTTCGGAGGGTTCAGGCACTCAGACACTGTACTGGTGACCAGGGAAGGTGGTACTTCGTTGACGACGTATCCTAAAGATGTGGATGCACTGATTATCTAATCCAGGTTACCTTTTCAGGACACAAACGGAGGTAGTACAGTAGATTCCAAAATACTTATAAGATTATATGGTGCTCTGTAATTAATACATATTGCAACCTATTACAGAAGTCCAGGAGGAAAAAAATGAACGTACATAAAAGTGTTCTCGAATTGATTGGCAATACGCCCATGGTCAAACTTGAAAAGATTACACAAGAATTAGATTCTCACGTACTGGTGAAACTGGAGTATCTAAACCCGAGCGGGAGTTTAAAAGACAGGATTGCACTTGAAATGATCAACCAGGCAGAGGAAGCAGGAGAATTAAACCCGGGATACACCATCATTGATGCGAGTACAGGTAATACAGGTATTGCTTTGTCCTTTGTAGGCATTCTAAAAGGATACAAAGTGGTCATATACCAGGCTGTTTCCGGAAAAGTCAGTACAGAGAGAACAAAAATGATGAAAAACATTGGTGCTGAAGTGAGAGTAGTAACACCAGGCACTGATGTGAAAGAGAAAAGTGTTCCAGGAGCTGAAATTGAACTTCCTGCTCGGCAGATGTGTCTCAATTTGGAGAGGGAAACCCCGAATGTGTGGTGGGCTCGTCAGTTCAAAAATCCTGCAAATGTGCAGGCACACAACAAAACGGGAAAAGAGATCTTGGATCAGACTGATGGTGAAATAGATTGTTTTGCAGCATCAATTGGTACTGGCGGCACTTTAATGGGCATTGCAGAAGTACTCAAGAAAGAAAATCCTGACATGGAGATAGTGGGTATCCAGCCTGCCAGCTCTTCAGAGTGCATGATCCCCGGGAGACCATATCCTCGCAGTGAGACTGTGGGGGGAATTGTTTCAGACATGTTAGAGAGAAAAGGGTTAATCGATGAGGTCATTACAGTCACAGATGAGCAGGCAGTGTTAATGACCCACAGGTTGTGGAGAGAAGAAGGTCTTTTCGCAGGAGTATCTTCTGGTGCCAATGTTTATGGTGCTGTACAAAAAGCTGGAACCCTGAAGGGGAAAACAATTGTCACTGTATTACCTGACAGCATGAACAGGTATCTAACTGAAGAACATTTTGTCACGTAATCTGCTCACAATACAACTGTTAAGGTCATAGGATCTTCATGACAATTGTGCAGTGAATGGTTAAAATTTCCCATATGTTTCATGTTCATTTCACTTAAAATCTCATGATTTCATGATTTCACTTAAAATATTTTGTATGCTGCCTAAAATGCCTCGTTAGTAACTTGGCTCGAAATGAATTGTGACCAGAATAAATGCTGCCCCATAATACAGTCCAGTTTGAAGAATTTCCCATGAGTGATAGGGTTGCATGTTGAATGTATCTTGGTTAGAAAAGGAATACTCCATGCTTTCGTTATTATTATAACTATTTGAAAATGTCATTTTATCATGGATGGATATCGAAAAATCGTATTTTTTTATTATTTATACTTAAAATTTTTTCATAATATACCATCATGTTTGTCCTTTTCTCATTTAGGTATAGGTGGACTATTTATTTCGTCATTTGATAATTTTATTTCTTTAAATGCCATACATATAAAAAATTGAGATCAAAATACTTATAAATATATTTGTAAAAATCGGTATATCTACCCAAAGGAGGTGAAAAAATTGAAAGGTATAAGAATAGCAATACTTACTGCAGTACTATTGCTGGGACTAAGCATGCCTGGAGTTGTTTCTGAGAACAATTCCTTTGCTGTGGAATACAAGTTTGACTCTACAGTTGTAGATGGTCAGTGGGTAATAGAGGATACGTTTTTGCAAGAAATACCTGGAGAACCATTGATACCATACTACCCGGCGAGAATTCTGCTCCCGCAGGATACAGAAGTGAAGCACATAATGGTGAAACACAGTAAACCAGTCCTTGAAACTGGGTTCGACATCCCGTGGGGTCAGCCTCCCTGTACGTTCAGCGATACACCTGTAAAGGTGGGGAGGAATGAGAAAATCTATAACTCCAATAAGTGGTATCCTGAAGAGATTTACGAAGTTGTTTCTACAGAGTCTTTCAGAGGGTTCAAGATATTGAACATCAATTTGTACCCTTTGCAGTACAAGCCAAAATCTCAAACAGTGAAGTTCTATCCAAAGCTTTACGTGAATATAGAGGTTGACAAGGGTTCCAAGAACAAACTGTACAGAGGCTTGAAAAGCGACAAAGAAGCTGTCAGAGCCATAGTGGACAATCCTGAGGTGACAGAAACTTATGTAGAAGAAGGGCTAATTTCTGCTTCAACCCTGCTTCCTCCTGAGACTCATGTGTATGTTATCATCACCAATAGCACACTGACTTCTGCATTCCAGACACTGGCTGACCACAAGGACTATTATTTGAGTTCTCCCACAGAAATCATGGATGTGGAGTGGATCTACTCGAATTACCAAGGTCATGACGACCAAGAAAAAATACGGAATTTCATAGCCGATGCTTTCACCACTTGGGGAACAAGCTACTGTTTACTGGGCGGAGATGTTTCAGTAGTTCCATATAGAGGATTCTATGCCAGCGCAGACGAACAGATAGATCCCGATATAGCGGCAGACATGTACTACGGATGTCTAGATGGCAACTTCGATGCAGACGGTGACCATATATACGGTGAAATTGATGATGATGTGGACTGGTTAGAAGAAGTTTTCATTGGCCGAGCACCCGTAGATACTGTCGAAGAAACTCAAGTATTCGTTGACAAGGTTATCAACTACGAATTGGCAGAAAAACCCAAAGTGTGCCAGTTTCACCAATCCAGAATTCAACCTGATAACAACCCTGATTCCAGACAGCTCGCCTGGGACTGCGAATCTTGGATACCTTCTGATTATGAGAAAAGGGAACTCTTTGAAGAGAACAGTCCCATTTCAATGATCGACTGGATAGTTGCATGGGCTGGTAATCCATTATTGTTCCAGCACATGGGTGAGGGAGATACAGATTGGTACTACATAAACTCTGATGTAGTCTGGACCAATTCAGATGTTCTCAACCTAACCAATACCGATTTCTGGCCCGTACATATGTCACCCGCTGGCTTCTGTGGAGCTTTTGAGGCAGAAGACTGTCTGGCAGAAATGTACGTCAAAGTCAATGTTGGAGCTATTGCGACCATGATGAATTCCAGCCAAGGTTGGTTCTCTCCAATTGACGCCTCCACGTATAGCGGTGACTTCATAGAGACCATGTTCAGAGGTCTATTCGATGACGGAGAAGAGCACCTGGGCGAATTGCTCAATCAGGCAAAGAGCCACTGGATATCCATAGCTCAAATTGATCCCGTTTACAGGTGGTGTTACTACGAGATCAACCTCATTGGAGATCCGGAAACTCCAACCTTAACCAAGAGACCAGAAGGGTTTGTCAACATCACAAATCCTACTAATGGAGAAGAAGTTTATGGAATTGTGGACATCACTGTATCCACAAAGAGGTGCATCGACAAGGTAGAGTTCTACATTGATAACATGGATGAGCCCGTGCATACAGATACAGATAGTTCGGACTCATTCAATTACAGCTGGGACACCACTGACTACCCTGAAGATAACAATGTCACAATCCTTGTAAAGGGTTACTGTGGCGATAATTTCGCAGATGAGGACACTGTTACAGTTATGGTTGATAACTATTACATTAAGATTCTTAATCCATCAGAGGGAGAGACCGTCTTTGAAACAGTCACCATTACAACAGAAACAAGAGGCATTACTGCTGTAGAATTCTACATTGATAACATGGATGAGCCCGTGCATACAGATGAAACTGCACCTTTTCAGTACGATCCTTGGGACACATGCCATTATACCAATGGGAGCCACATCATAAGAGTTGAAGGGTATTCCTCTGGAATTTTGAAGGACTTTGATCAGATTACGTGCAACGTTTCCAATGACAGCAGTGTTCTAATCACTAATCCATCAAAAGGAGAAGAAGTCTTTGGCACGGTCACTATCACTACGGATACGAGTTGCATCGACAAGGTAGAATTCTACATAAATGGAGTTCTAAAACACACAGATGATGCTCCGCTATTCCGCTACAATTGGGACACCACCACTTACCCGGAGGACGAGGAATGTACAATCAATGTAAAGGGCTACTTTCTTGAGGAACTCAAGGATGAGGACACGATTACAGTCACAGTGAATAACTACTACGTTACCATTACCAATCCATCAGAGGGAGAGGATGTCTTTGAGACAGTCACCATTACAGCAGAAACAAGAGGAATTGATACTGTGAAGTTCTATGTTAATGGAGAGCAATTGTGTTCAGATTCAAGCGAACCATTTGATTGTCCATGGAACACCACCACTTACCCGGAGGACGAGGAATGTACAATCAATGTAAAGGGCTTCCTTGATGAGGAACTCAAGGATGAGGACACGATTACAGTCACAGTGAATAACTACTACGTTACCATTACTAACCCATCAGAAAGAGAATACGTCTCTGGTACAGTCACTGTAACTACGGAAACAAGAGGAATTAACACTGTGAAGTTCTACATCGAAGGTGAATTGGTGAAGAATGATGATAGTGATCCCTTCAAGTACATATGGGATACGACCCAATACTCGGAAGAAAACCACACCATAACAGCTGAAGGATATGATGAATTTGGTGTGCTCTGCGATGAGGACAGCGTTACGTGCAGAGTTGACAATGCCCCTGGCGTTGACGCTGTGAGGTTCTACATCGATGGCTCATTCAGGCAAGAAGATACTTCAGCACCTTTCGATTACAGCTGGGACACTACCACAGAATCCAATGGAACCCACACAATAACAGCTGAAGGATATGAATTTGGTGTGCTCTGCGATGTGGACAGTGTTACTTGTTATGTCGACAATAGTGGCGAGTGCTTTGGATCTTTGCTCGTTTTCTTGATTGTTTTCTTTGGATCTATAGGAATCACGATGAAAAAACGCATAAAAGAGCATATATATCTACATAAGGCGAAGATAAGAGTCCTGAAAAGTAGAAAAACAGCAATATTCGCTCTGGCAATACTATTGGGCTCAAGTGTTCCTGCAGATATTTCCAAGAACGATAATCTCACTGTGGACTACACGTTCGAACCAGTCATGGCTGACGGTCAATGGATGATAAAGGATACCCATATTCTGAGTATACCTGGAGAGCCATTGGTACCCTACAGGACAGCCTCAATTCTGCTTCCACAGGGCGCAGAGTTAAAGGATGTCAAGGTAAAGCATGGGGAGC
>Ga0209427_10009628_pt1 | contig 10761 bp, 6 predicted proteins | sample DeeMarSWOR136_30_FD_187465 | JGI IMG/M metagenome (GOLD analysis project Ga0209427, IMG submission 187465) | Marine sediment microbial communities from White Oak River estuary, North Carolina - WOR-1-36_30 (SPAdes) (version 2) | ecosystem: Environmental > Aquatic > Marine > Intertidal zone >...
TGGCTGAGCATTTCGAGTGCAAGAGTTCTCGGATCAGATGAACGATCAGTTTTTCGAGCCCCGGTCTTTTTCTCTGCTGTTATCATTGAATAAATGAAAGGCTTTTCTTTTTAGAAATTAATGATCTATTGAAAATAGCCTTAAGTTATACTAAATTAGATTATTAGCAAACACCGGTCAAGTGAAACAGATTATTTCTTGGAAACTTCAGCCTTTGGGGATAAAGCTTTGAAAGCGGAAATTTTGCAGGGATTAGATGAATTGACACAACTATCTGATAGGGAATTGATACAAAAAAGAATTGAAAAATTCAGCAAAATGGGCTTCTGGAACGAATAAGTCTAAAATAAATAAGGATTTATAAAATAAAAAGGATAAGCTAAAAATATGTTGGATAAAGAATTATTGGATATATTAGCGTGTCCCAAGTGTAAAGGTGATCTTGAATTTAAATCTGAAAAGGATCAATTAATTTGCCATGCCTGTCGCCTGATATATCGCATAGAAGACGATATCCCAATTATGCTGATCGATGAAGCAGAAAAATTTTAACTTTTTTAAGGAACAATCGATAATATAATAAGTACAAAACGGTAAAATATTATTGACTTCACAATAATAAAGATATAAATTTAAAATATCCATAAAGAAGGAATAGCGCCTATATAAAATTTGTTAAAGGCTTAAAGATACATAGTCTGATTGTTAGAGACGAAAAGGTCTGCCTTTGTAAGATTTTATGTAGGTTTTATTATAACCGGTTGTTCGCTGATGTAGACCTTTGTGAATAATCGGTTTTTTATTTTTGTGATGTGGAGGTGCTCAAATGAAACCAGTAAACAATGTCTTAATATTACTTGTAATGCTCGTATTCTCGATAAGTAACCTTTTTGCACAAGGTGAAGCGGCTGTACCTTTTCTATTGATAGCTCCTGGTGCACGCCCGGGGGGTATGGGCGAAGCGGGTGTTGCTTATGCTAATGATGCAACCGCTATTTTTTGGAATCCGGCAGGGCTTGCTTTTCAGTATGAAGATCCGGAAAAAGACAGTAAAGGTGAGGTCTCACTCATGCACGCCAAATGGTTGCCTCAATTTAATTTCAGCGATTTGTGGTATGATTTTTTAGCCAGTCGGTACTACATCGAGGATATCGGTATGATTGGAGCAAGCATTACCTTTCTAAATTTAGGTAAAAACGTTGCTACAGATGAAGTTGGTAATGAGCTGGGTACATTTGATAGTTTCGAATACGCTATTACCGCCTCTTATGCCACGAAACTTAAAGATAATCTGTCTCTCGGCGTTAATCTGAAATTTATTCAAAGTAATTTAACTGATAGAAATCTGCAGGTTGGGTCAGAAAACCGCGATGGACGTTCCTCGGGATTTGCCTTAGACTTAGGTGTCATGTGGAAACCAGCGTGGAGTTTCTTAAATAATCGTCTAACTCTCGGAGCAAATTTATCAAATTTTGGACCAAAAATGACCTATATAGATGAAGCTCAGGCTGATCCTCTGCCTACAAATTTACGATTAGGTATGGCTTATAAGATACTCGATGATGAATTTAATAAAATAACGCTGGTGTATGATACCAATCGCCTACTGGTTGTACGTGACAGTTCAAGCTCTGATAACGTATTTAAGGCTGTCTTTTATTCAGCATGGGTTGAAGGTAGATTTAAAGATCGAATTAATAAATTTACCCACTCAATCGGATTAGAATACTGGTATGGCAATTTTATTGCCCTCCGCGCCGGCTATTTCTACGAACATGAAAATTTCGGTGGCAGGAAATTTATGACTTTTGGTGGAGGTATTAAATATCATATTTTTGGAATCGATTTTGGATATATTTCCGCCAAAGAAGATCATCCACTTTCAGATACAATGCGCTTTTCGATTTCAGTCGAATTTTAATCAGGATCGCACTGAGTGAGCGATTATGTTTAACAAGCCGGTTATGATGGTGAGACGGAGCCTGAGATTGTGTTTTCAAGATTTATAATCCATATTGTAACATATATCGTTCTCCCGCTAATCTACCTTCCATTATTTGCGCAGCAGGAACTAAAGATTTGTGCTCTGCGGGTGGAATTCCAACCCGATAATAATCCGCTTACCACTGGTAACGGTCAATTCATGTGGGATATTTCACAGGTTACACCCTATACCATTGATCCTCCCCCACATGATCGTAGCTACTTTCAGGATCATATTATTGCAGTTCATAATTATTATCAAGCCGCATCTAAAGGTAAACTAAATATAACAGGGACTGTTTTTCCACTGAACAATCAATCGGTATATCTTTTACCACGAGAAATGGGCTATTATAATCCCAATACTTCGGAAGAAGAAAATAACTATCGGTTAGCACAGTTATTCACTGACGCTATCAATATCGCTGATTCTGACCCGGATATTACCTTCACTAACTATGATTTGATTACGATATTTCATGCGGGTGTGGGTAAAGACATCGATCTGGGTTTTGATGAAACTCCACAGGATATACCATCTCTTTATTTTGCACCGGATTTTTTCAAGAAAGCATTGGGCAATGATTTTAGTGGCATTATTGTCGATGATGGTTCTTTAGTCGTAGATCGTGCTGCCTTACTACCGGAAACAGAAAGCCAGTCGGATTTGGAAATCGGACTGACAGGTATCTTTGCCGCCAACATCGGCAGTCACCTGGGAATGTATGATTTATTCAGCCCAGCGACGCAAGCATCGGGTATTGGCAGTTTTGGTTTGATGGATGCAGGCCTGTTTAATGTGTTTGGTTTATCGCCAGCTATGCCGTGTGCGTTTTCACGAATTCTCATGGACTGGGATGATCCGGTAACTCTAAATTCACCACAGGTTGATAATACCATATCACGTTTCGAAGGAGTTTCCAGCCTCGCACCTACTGCGTATAAAATAGCTATCAATACCAACGAGTATTACTTGCTTGAATACCGTGGTGAAAGGAATATCAATATCGACAGTGTAATGATAGTTTTATCTGAAAATCGAGAAAAACCACCTACCTATCTGGAGATATTGAAAACATATTTACCCGAGCGCATCAAGGTTTCTGATTCTACAGGAGTTTTATTAAAAATTGATAATTATGATTGGGGTCTTCCTGGTGCTGGTATTTTAATTTGGCATATCGATGATTCTATTATTAAACAAAAAGGCTCTCAAAATGCCATCAATGATGATAAAGAAAATCGGGCTGTTGATTTAGAAGAGGCTGATGGTTCGCAAGATATTGGATACAGTTATTCCCTGGTCGAGGCAGGCTATCAATCAGAATTGGGTACATGGCTGGACTTTTGGTTTGAAGACAATCCAGCTCCGCTATATAAAAACGAATTCTCTTTATCAACATCGCCTAATACGCGCAGCAATCGTAATTATGCCAATTCACATATCAGGGTACATTCATTTTCATCTAATAGCCAGCCTGCGATGAGGTTTTCTTACACCAGAGATTATTTTAATCCCGGATTTCCATTAGCATTAGACAAAAGCAAGGAAGCCGATAAATTTATTGATCCCATACTGGCTCCTGTGGATGATTTAACAAGCGCTCTTTTTACGTCTGACAATCTTGGCAGAATCTTCGCAGTTATGGGAAACGGTGCAGGCGTGTTGTACGATGAAAGCGCACAAATTGCCCAATTTTCAGAAAAAGAATTACCACAATTATCACTTATGGATAGCAATAACGATGATGGAGTGGATATTTTAATTGCCACAGGCTATTCAGGGGTTCTAAACGCTTTTATATTTACCGATAACGATCAGGACTCCCTGATGGATACACTGTTCACTTTTAACCTGGATGAAAGGATTACAACAGCAGCAGTCGTTCAATATCCGTATTTTTATGTTGGCACAGAACAAGGGAATATTTACCGTGTGGGGCTTGGGCATACTATTGACTCGGTTTATTCCTATCAACAGAAGATTACAAACTTCACAATTATATCACCCCAGAGAGTAGAAGTACTCTTCTATGATGAGAATAAACCCGATTTTCCACCGGTAATAATTGATCTAAACGGCGATGGGGAATATGAGAAAATTATTTTTTCATCATTCGAACAGATTTCAATCAATTCAAATGAGGAAGTGAAACCGATAGATTTGCCTCAAATGGCTGTGGCCCGACCGGCATTTGCGGATATTGATAGTGATGGCTTTTATGAAATTTTTCTCAATCTTCCTGATAAGGTATATGGGTATAATTTTAATGGCGCACTGGTTTTAAATATGCCTTTTAAACCGGTTTTATTGCCGGGGGAACAATTGGTCGGCACCCCTCTTGTATTCGATGTAGACGGCGATGGCGCAAGTGATGTGGTTAGTAATACTTCCCTGGGACAAATATTTGCCTTCAACCAAAAAGGGGAGATCCTGGCTGGATTTCCTTTTACACTGGGTGACAGTGTCTCACTTTCATCTGCTAGCGGCGATATAAATGGTGATGGGTCCATAGATCTTTTAACCCTGAATGCCCAGGGGGATATATTTTCATGGCGGCTGGATGCTGGGATAAATGAAAATATAGTATGGTGGAATCAAGCTACGGCAGATTACACAAATAACCATTTTATAAGTATACAATTAGAGCCTGTTTCAAGTCTGGTATCAAATCTTTTACCACCTGCACGAGCATACAATTATCCCAATCCTAATAAGGAAAAATTCACAAACATTCGCTATTTTTTACGTGAAAAAGCACAGGTTAATATTAAGATTTTTGATTTAGCAGGTGATCTGGTAGATAGTTTTCCGGGTCCTGGTGTAGCTGCTATAGATAATGAAATTCGCTGGAATTTAGAAAATGTATCAAGCGGTATCTACCTATGTCGAATTGAGGCTAATAGTGAGAAGGCAAGAGAAGTTCGAACGATTAAAATTATGGTCATAAATTAACCACTATTGCATATGGCTAATTCGATTATTAAAAAGTTAATTTTTATCCAGTTACTAGCCGTTGCCTGCCTGGCACAAGAAGAGGAACATATATATAATCATCCCGAACTACAATGGTCCAGTTTCCAGACTAAGCATTTTGTTGTTCATTTTCATCAAGGAACCGAGAGAACAGCGAATGTCGTAGGTAAGATTGCCGAGGACATCTATGGGCCGGTCACCAAATTATATAACTATGAGCCAGGTGATAAAATTCACTTTATAATTAAGGATACCGATGATTATTCAAACGGTGCAGCCTATTTTTTTGACAATAAAATAGAAATATGGGCCCCAAATCTTGATTATGTTATGCGTGGTACGCGTAATTGGTTACGCGATGTCGTTACACATGAATTTACCCATATGATTTCAATACAAAAATCAATAAAATTTTCTACAACAGTACCATATGGTTTTTTTCAGATATTCGGTTATGAACCAGAAAGGCGTAAAGATGTGGTACGGGGTTTTCCTAACACCCTTGTTTCCTATCCCATTTCTTCGATAAATATTCCGGTCTGGTTTGCTGAAGGTGTGGCGCAATATCAGGCATCGGGTGCTCGTTATGATTATCGGGATCCTCACAGGGAAATGATTTTACGGGATAGAATTATACATGACCAGATGTTAACCTATGAAGAAATGGGGGTGTTTGGTAAGGATAGTCACGGTAATGAGTCAGCATATAATCTTGGTTTTTCATTTGTCGTTTATTTGTGCGATCGCTTCGGTGACGAGATATTAGAAAAAATTACACAATATTGCTCGCAAATTAATACAATGACTTTTGATGCAGCATTAAAAAAATCAACTGGTATATCAGCGGATTCTTTATATCTGCAATGGGAACAAACCCTTGAGTCTGAATACAATGAGAAACTACAAAACATACTTGCTAATGAGGTAAAGGGCACACCTGTTGAGTTGCGCGGTTTTGCAAATCTTTATCCTATTTGGTCACCTGATGGGACAAAAATAGCCTATATTTCAAATAAGGGTAGCGATTCTTTTGCTGCCAGCAGTATAATTTTATTCGATCGTAAGACAGGTGAAAAACGTACTTTAAGTGCTGGTGTTATTTCTTCAATCTCATGGTCTCCGGATGGCAGATTTCTTGTATTTGCCCGTCATACCCTCAATAATTGGTCTGGATATAATTTTAAAGATCTGTACCTGTATGATTTGGAAAGGGATGAAGAAACCAGGTTAACCAAATATATGCGTGCCAAAAATCCAGATTGGAGCCATAATGGAAAAAAAATTGTCTTTGTTACCGAAACCAATGGCCTGAATCAACTATGTCTGCTGACGCTTGAGAATCTTACTGCAGGAGTGATGGATGAATCCCCCCTCCCTGAAACCTGGAAATCTTATTTCCTCAATAGTGAGACGGGGGAGATTTATAATGATAATATGAATGGAAAGCAAATTCGCGAAGTTCAGGTTCGCGGTGGGGATATACAACGGCTTCTTATGTTGGCCGATGGTAGACAAATCTTTCATCCCAGGTGGTCTCCTGATGATAAGCAGATCATATATGATACCGCAATCGGCTATGGAAGAGATATTGCAGTTTTCGATTTAGAAAAAAATGCAAGCAGAGTGCTGCTTGAAGGTAAGGAGGAACTCCGTTATCCAATTTTTCATCCTGATCAGAATACAATCTATTATTCTTCCAGCGAGACGGGTATCTATAATTTATATAAATTAGACTTAACCAGCGGTGAGAAGCGCTTATTGACTAACGTTGCTGGTGGCGCCATGATGCCTGATATCAATGAAGATAATGAATTGGTATACGCTTGTTATGACAGTTTGGGATATCACATATATACAATTCCCAATCATGTGGAGATAAACAGCAAATACGCCATTTATGAAAAAGACTATTTGGATCAAATCCCGGAGAAGAATTTTGATGACAGCGATTTACCACATAGAGCAATCACATCCTACCAGCGCAGTTTTACCGGTGTTCACTTCTTACCACGCCTGTTAATTGATTATAATACGATCAAACCAGGTTTTTATATTTTCTCCAGCGATGTGTTAGATGAACTTTCCCTCTTGGCCGCAGCCGATATCAATTTCAAATTTGATTATGATCTTTATGGCAGGCTGGATTATCGAAAATTGCGACCAAACTTGTTTCTTGAGGCATTTAATTTAAATCAAAATATCACAGATACACTAGGTATACCAACAGGGGAAAAAACTGAGATTATAGATCAAGATATCAATTTTAATCTGCTTGAGGTGCAGGCAGGTGCTGAAATTGAGTATCCTTACAACTTCCGCTGGCGCTTAGCCTATATCATAAGTTTGTACCATGCTAAAATAAATTGGAACGACCCTTTTATTAGACAACCGGTAACTTTTCGTTATCGTTATTTAGCAGGTGGAGCATGGCAGTTAACTCTAAATACAGATCAGAGAAAAAGCGATCGCCATAAAGAAATAAATCCCCGAGGTGGCAGAATAATCTCCTTTCGCTATACTTATGAAGATAATGATTTTTTGGTCGATTTCGAAACGGGTGAAAGTATAGCGTTAGAGGTATACAAAAAATATGTATTTCATAAATTTGAATTAGATTGGGAAGAATATTTCTCTAATCCACTGTTTACCTATCACTCCCTTACATTTCGCCTTCGTGCGGGATATATTGATCGTGCGGTGAATGACTTTTTTTACTTATACGGTGGCGGTTTTATTGGTATGAAAGGCTATTCATATTATAGTTTTGGTGGAACAAAAAAATTGATTACCACGCTTACCTACCGTTTTCCAATTTTTAATCATATTGATACCCATTTTCTTAACCTTTATTTTGATAAGTTATATCTAGGACTTTTTTACGACTATGGAAATGCATGGATAGAAGATGACTGGGAAATAGAGAAGTTTAAGCGTGACATTGGGTTTCAGTTAAGATTGGAGACATTTACAAACTATTTGTTTCCAACCAGGTTTTTCTTTGAAGCGGTTTATCCTTTGGAAGAAATTACGAGCAAATTCGTGAAATATACCAAAGATTGGCGATTTTATTTTGGTGTTCTTTTTGAATTTGATGTGCGTGAACGGCTTAATCAAAAAATAAGGTACCGTAAGCAACCTTGGAATTAAATACCAAAAAATGATTATTAAACGAGTTTTAGAGTTATGAAAAAAATAATATTTGTTTTGATACTGATACTATCTAACCTGTGCCATGCAGGTGAGTACTTCTTAGCTGTGCCGTACAATGATACAAAATATAGGATGATTGAGAGTTCATTATATCGTATGGATTCTTTGGCCGTTGGTGACAATTCACAAAAGTCGGTGTTTAAAGCTGCTTTGTTTTCTGCGGTAATTCCCGGGACTGGTCAATATTATGCTGGTTCAATTTGGAAGAGCATCCTCTTTATGGGAATAGAAATAACGGGCTGGACCACATACTTTATATATAATTCCAAAGGGAATCAACAGGATGGAGATATGAAGCAATTTGCTAATGACCACTGGAATGAACATAAATACTGGTCGTGGTTATATTATAATGGTGGTGAAAATGAATATGTCAGCAATTTGTCCGAATATCAAAGGTTAAATTACGAAACCTATATGGATGAGGATAATAACGTCTGGTTAGTTGAATACAACGAACAAGTTGTCAACAGTTTACGATTTTTGGAGAGTGCTTTGGGCCACACGCATCGGCTACCTGAAACAAAAACTCAGCAGTATTACGAAATGATTTATAAATATTTAACACAGTTTGGCAATGCATGGGATGATGCCGATTTCTATCACATCTATTATGGCAATACCAATACAATGACGCCAAACATGTTAACATATAGAGACATGCGTAATGAGATGAATCACTATTTTGATATTGCTTCCACAACCGTAAATATAATATTACTAAATCACGTATTGAGCGCACTAGATGCAGCCTGGACGGCACGTAGTTATAATCGTACAATGCATTTAAAGTTTAGAGTTAGTAACATAAAATATTTTGATGAACGGGTGCAGATGTATGGAATCTATTTATCGTGGTAAATATTTTTTGTATCTGTTGATATTTGTATTGATTGTCGAACAGATAAACGCACAAGGTTATATAATACATAAACCGCCAGGTGCTTCTGTAAACTATAATGGTTTTAAATATGAACAGTTTTCACCTCCAATTTTTGAGCTGCAAGCTGGTGAAAAGAAATCCGTATCACAGGCCTTTTTTTACAGTTTACTTTTACCTGGAATGGGTGAAGCCTATGTGGGAAAATATAACTATACCAAATTTTTTCTTTCTGTGGAAGTAATTGGTTGGGGTCTTTATGTAGCCAATCGAATGCAGGTAAAATCACGGGAACAGGATTATAAAAACTTTGCTACACAACACGCGGGCGTTAATAGTGCCAGTAAGGAGGATCAGTACTGGATTGATATAGGCAAATTCGATAATATATATGAATATAACGAACAGCGCCGGCGAGAACGCGATATAAATGCTATTTATGAAGAAAATACAATAAACTATTGGCGCTGGGACAATTATGATAATCGCCTGTTCTATGATGGTCAGCGTATTGAAACTCGTGAAATTGAAAGACGAGAAGTATTTATTATAGGTGCTATTGTATTGAATCATCTAGTATCAGCTATAAACGCTCTGCGTTTGGCTAAAGCCTATAACAAAGGGATTGAACAACTCAGCTGGAATATCAATATGAATGTTTATCCTTCTTCACAGCAATTTTATCTTTCTCTTATAAAAAGCTTTTAATCACAACAATTGTATTGAAAATTGAAATCATCAAGAGAAGTAGCATTCCAAATTCTACTTGAATTCGAAAATACGAAGGAACGCTTAGAAAAACTAATTGCCATAAACCTGCAAAAACATAAAATAAGTGCAAGAGAAAGAAAGTTAGTATATAATTTAAGTTTTGGGGTTGTACGTCATCTCAGTTTATTAGACTGGAAGTCCAGTAAGTTTTTCCGGGGGAATTATAAAAAAGCATTAAATAAATTTAAGATAATTTTAAGATTAGCCATATACGAGATAGATTTCCTAAAACATATCCCTCCCCATGCTACCGTAAATGAATATGTAAAACTGGCGAAAAGAAGATTACAGCAACAAGCTGCCCCAAAGATAAATGGTATATTAAGAAATTATCTTCGTGAGGGAAGAGGATTATCACCATTAAAAAAATTTAAATATATCGAAACCCAACTGGCATTAGAATATTCCTTTCCGGAGTGGTTGATTAAACGTTGGTTATCATTATGGGGTGAAAATGAAACAAGAGAACTATGTCATGCATTTAACGAAAGACCCCTGTTTGATTTACGGATAAATACAAAAAAAATTAGTAAGCAGGAATTTCTTCAAATTCTTCAAAGAAATGGTATTGTCTATGAAAAATCAAGATATTACGATAGGATTATTAAAGTCATCGATATACAAAAGATCGACAAGTTAAAATTATTCGAGAAAGGTTTGTGCAGTGTACAGGATGAGAGTGCACTCCTGGTGATTGATCTACTGAATCTACAGGAGGGTGAGACTATCCTTGATGCCTGTGCTGCGCCAGGGGGAAAATATACCGCCCTTTTAGAAAATGCCGCAATAAAAATTCATCTAACGGGAATGGACATTGACAATGGACGTCTTAGGCTTTTGCGTTTAAATTGCATTCGATTAGGATTCACAGAGTATGTTCTAGTGCAAGGAGATGCATTTAGACCACCTTTCCGGCAAAAATTTGATAAAATTTTAATCG
>Ga0209427_10009629_pt1 | contig 10760 bp, 10 predicted proteins | sample DeeMarSWOR136_30_FD_187465 | JGI IMG/M metagenome (GOLD analysis project Ga0209427, IMG submission 187465) | Marine sediment microbial communities from White Oak River estuary, North Carolina - WOR-1-36_30 (SPAdes) (version 2) | ecosystem: Environmental > Aquatic > Marine > Intertidal zone >...
TATTAGGAGCCTAATAACAGCATATTGTTGAAAACAAGCTTTTTTCTGGAAACCACACACATAAGGAACAGCAAAATTGCGAATGTAACGTGTCTTTTGGTTAACATGGTGCGGCCGCCGGGATTCGAACCCGGGTAGTCGGCTCGGGAAGCCGGGGTCCTGACCGGGCTAGACTACGGCCGCCACAATCCTCATATCCAGCTACACTTTAAATCATTTTAGGCTTAGCTTTTGGCGGCTCTTTTCAGCGCGTCAATTACGTTTTCTTTTCCCATGGCTAAAATATAGGGGCCTAGTCTAGGTCCTTGGGGCACCCCCAAAAGAATCTTGTAAATAGTTTTGAAGAACTTTGACGGTTTAATTCTGTTATTTCTTGCAATACTGAAGACGGCGCCCTGAATCTCTTCCTCATCCGCTTTGGTTTGTAAGGCTTGGATGAGCTCCTCCACAGCATCATTTTCTTGTTTATTTAGCTCTACGGCTTTCTCTTTAATTTCTGTGAAATCTTGCGACCAGTTAAGGGCGTAACCGATTCGGCGCTTCAAGTCATCTGAAAAGCCTTCTTTTCCGTAACCGTAACCTCGAAGCTTCTCCATGACGAAATCGACTTCAGAGCCTTCTGGAGCCATTTTAGCTAGGAATGTGAGGAGATTATAGGGCACATGCTCACCGGGCTTAGAAGAAGTGTTGAAAAACATGCAATACTTGTAGAGACCAGACAGTTTAGCCTGCTCTTTTTTGTCTGAAACCCTTTTCTTTCCGAAGTAAATGTCCTCCAATTCATCAAGCTCATTCATGTATTGTGGGATATCAGTAACTGAGAGGCTTCGGGCGCCAACAAACCGCTTCAAGGTTAGCAAAAGAAGAGACTGGGGTGAACCATATCTGAACCAAACCTGAGGAGTGAAAACGTTTCCAGCAGATTTGCTGATTTTTTTTCCGCTTTTATCCAGGTACATCTCGTATCTAACGTGAGTTGGAGGAGACCACCCGAATATTTCTTGGCATATTCGATCGTTCACCCTCACCGAATCGGCAATGTCCTTCCCGTAGGGTTCGAAGCGAATGTCTAGGGCTTTCCATCTAGCCGCAAACTCAACTTTCCATCCAAGCTTTCCCTCTCCCTTTCTGATGTCCGCCTCATCTTTGTGTCCACAGCCTTCCAGCCACTTTCCCTTTACCTCCATCCCTTCACAGCTATACAGAACCTTGTCTTCGTCAGGAAGAAACGTGTGTGCCTTGGTGGTGTAGATTCTGCCACAGTTAGCACAGATCGGAAAGTATGGAAGAACGTCCACAAATTTTTCCTGTCCAACCTCCTCTCGGACAATCTCTCCCACTTTCTGGGCGTTCATGAGTATCGTCTTAATTTCCTCATTGAAGAAACCCTTTTCGTAAGACTGCTTGGCAGACATGAAACTGTATTTTATTCCGCTCTTGTCTAAAGATTCCAAAAGGAGACTGGTCATATGTTCACCGAAGCTTTCATGACAACCGTAAAGGTCTGGAATCGACGTCACTGGATAGCCCAAATATTTGCTCAGCGACTTTGGAAGTCCAGCTGGAACCTTCCTTAAACCGTCTAGGTCGTCAGCGAAAGCTATGTACTCTGACTTGAATCCTTGCTGCTGAAGTGCTAATGCTACAGCGTAAGATCTGGCGCAGTCAGCGAAACTGCCGATGTGAGGAAAACCGGAGGCTCCGAGACCGCTTTCTGTTCTGATCAGGTCTAGACTTCGACCTAGTTTACGTTCCTTTTCTATGATTTCAACAGCGGTTTTGTCGTACCATGTTCCATGTCTAATAATCTTTTCAGGCATGACTCAACTTTCCTCTCTGATTATCTAACATAGTTGTTTGGTTGAATAAAAACCTAAAGCGATTTAAAACTTCGTTTTTCTTGGAACAAGCGTTTCAAATTTTGGAATGCCCATGCCGCAGTGTCCCTTAACTTAGGGTTTAACAACTATTTCTGATGGTGATTAAAGGATGAAAACAAGCCGAATAGCTGTATTGATAATATTAGTAGCTGTTATAGCAATGGCAGCTCCAGCTTCAGCATATTTTTCATCTCAAAGTTTAGAAACTAAAGCTGAGAGGATGGTTGAGATTGCTGAAAAAGCACAAGAGAATGTGTTGGATTTGGTTGATATTGTGGAATCTAACGCTACTGTTATGGAACTGATTGAAGACGCTGGATTGGATGGGCAATTCTACGGTAACGTTTCTCTTTGTGTAGAAGCTGGAACAACAGTCGGCGGAGAAATAACAACTGAAAATGGTACAGGATGGACATACTTGGATGCAGCTAATCAATCATTATTGGCCGGCGAATACGAAGACGCCATTGATAATGCCCGAGAAGCCTTGACAGTATTCCGCGAAGTCTTAAGGTCAATTTACGCTATTCTGTGGGACGCTGGTGTCGAAACGGGACAATTATTTGCTCCTCAACTAATCTCAGATGCTATAGAACGCTCATTAGAGAGAGTAGAGGAACTTCAAGCATTAATTTCAACGGAAGCACCAATATACAGCAATTTAATTGAAGCTAAAGAGCTGTTGACAGAAGCAAAGAATGAATTCCTACCCGACAACATAGAAGACGCTAAGGCTAACTTGAGGGAAGCAAACATCTTAATCAGCGAAGTATGCCAGTACCTTAAACAAGTAGCTCAAGAACTGAACCCTTCACGAATCAGAGATTACTGTGAGGAAGCTGAACAATACAGGTACAGATTTAGGGAAAGATTTGGACAAGCAGAAACCGAAGGCTTCGATGTTAACGGATTCCTTCAAACCTATGGTTACCAGAACGAAGATGAATTCATGGGAAGATTTCAAGAAATGATAGAAAACGCTCAAGGAGCAGAGGACCTTGAAGACGTTCTTGAAGACTTGGAAGAAATTGGTTCACTAATCCGAGAAATGGATCAAAACCTAACCCATGAGATGGGACAACATAGAGCACAATATGGACAAGCAGGATCAGGTAGCGGCTATGGACAAAACGGCGGTAGTGGTTACGGACAGGGAAGCAGCGGTACTAGTGGCGGGCAATATGGAGGAAGCGGTTTCGGCAACATGGGCGGCAGAGGCAGCCCGTAAACTAATCTTTTTCTTTTTTCTGCTATTTTTTTAGTTCCACTTGATTTTCAAGCCCGATCTTTTTCACTTTAATTATCTCTAGTTTTTCAAGTCGTCTAACCAATCTCCAGAGGCTTGTTCGCGGTATGCTAGGAAACTGTTCCCTTATCTGGGATTCGAAAGCCTTTCCTTCATTCTCCGCTAAGAACTGTATTACGTCCTTTTCTTCCTTGTTCAGCTGAGGATGCATCTTGAAGATATTTTCAACATTGGTTCTTCTTTTTCTAAAAAGAAAGAATGCAACAACAAATATTGCAGCTACAGCGACTGCGACAGCAACAAGGTATTCAACCGGAATCAGATTTGAAGACGCACCGTTTGAAGATGCCGCTCTAACCGTGAATTCATCAACTAGACCCGCTATTTCGATATTATATTTTCCCGGTGTTTGCTTGACAATTTTGAATTCTGTTGTGGTTGAGGCACCTTTTTCAAGTGTCACTGTTTTGGTGTCTTCTGTTGTTTGATTTATTATTAGGGGAAGTGTATAGGAGCCTGTTTGCCCGCCCACGTTGGTGATTCTAACTGAGACAGTAACTTCTTCGCCTGCCTCAACCTCAGATGGAGTGACATCAACTTCGCTGATTTGGAAGTCTGCTGGTGGGACTAACGGAAATACGTAACTTATCTCCCATTGGCTAGGAAACAAAGACAATGCTATTTTGTTGCCTTCCGTATCTATTGATGTTGGCGTTTCGCTGAGATAAACTACTGTTGATTCTTCAGGCAACTGAACAGTGAGGTTATATGGGGTGTCAACAAGGAAAGTCCACACGTCAAAATCTTTTCTCGTCAAAGAATGTGTATCATACTGAAGCGAAACGCTTGTAGTTCCCAAAGTGAAAACAGTCAGATTAGTTCCACCTATTTCATAGTCCAAAACAGTCTGGTTCTCATCAAGCACAATAAAATTGTTAGCTGATGAACTTAAAAGGAGCAGGGTTACCGCCGGAACCGTCTCGTTCACAATCAACGTTTGTGTGACGCGAACCACTCCATCCCGGTATATTTGGAGATTTGTGGATTCAACTTGGAACTCGGTTTCGCCAGCAGCAGTTACAGTTACACTCATGAGTAGGATAAAAATTGCGAAGCCAATGAAAACAGTTCGCCCAGCACCTAATTTCATAGTCCAAATCACGCTGAATGATGAGAGTTAATTGTCTAATAAGAATTCTGAATCCTAAGTATAACGGGAATCTTATTAATATTCACCAATAATTATAGAATGTAGGTTGTCTCTTAAGATGGAAGAGGAACAAATTTGGCATTACGTTCTTCCGTTTCCTTTAGAAACTGAAAAGCGTAGGCTAATCTGGAGCGTCCTCCAGTCTAAGGTAGGTAAAAGTCTTTTAATGAACATGAATCTGGAGGGGCGAACATACCAAAGAGACATTATCAATGGAACCTCTTACTCGAACAAATCCATAATTGAATACTTGAAGCGGATGGTTTCAGCTGACATGCTTGAACAGGGCATGGAGCAGGTCGCAACAGGGAAAAGAAAAGTGAGAATTAAATGGTATGTTCCCACGAAACTTGGAAAATGGTTTATTCTCTTCCTTAAACCCACCGAAGAGATTTCACCTGACTTGGTAAGAACAACTATCGAAGAAATCTTTCATGTCTACGCTTCCAGCATCGTTGAAGTTTGCGAAAACTTCGGAATCAACATCGAAGTCTTCCGCAACATCCTAAACACTGAATACAGCAAGAAACCAGCAACAGAAACATAAAAAGAAAAAAAGGGTAATTTTTACTGCAGTTTGTTGCCGCAGCTACCGCAGAACTTGTTAGTGGACAAATTCTTCGCCTTACACTTTGGACACTCGATTTCCTCTGGCTTCAAAGGAGAACCACAGTTACCACAGAACTTCATGGTCGCCGGCATCTCCGCTCCACACGTCGGACAATTAACTTTAGCCACAGGACCCAAACTTGATCCGCAGTTACCACAGAATTTGGTTCCAGCAACGTTCTGAGCACCACACTTCGGGCATAATACTACCTGCTGTGGGGCACCTGTTCCTTGAGAAGGCTGCATAGCTTTTCCCAAAGCGGTTCCCATGGCTATTCCAACGCCTGCTCCCACACCCGCTGCAGCGGCTCCACCGCCTCCCTCCGGAATCTCCGCGGTTGTTTCCTTCATATACTGCATCGTCATGGCTTGCTGTCCCATGCTGGTGGCGAAGCGCCTCGCCTCCTCTGGGATTTTGACTCCTTCGAAAACCGTGTCTATGACTTTGAGGCCTATTCTGGCTGCCTCATCCTTTATCACCAAGGCGACTTTGTCTGTGGTTTCATCCACGTTTTTGACTAGGTTGAAGATGTCGTAGTGAGCGAATTCGTCTATAACCCGCTCGTTGATGAATCCGCGAATGTAAGTTTCAACATCACTGGATGTGCTGGCTCCTTTGTTGCCGAAAAACTCCACAACAAACAGTTTCGGGTCCTCCACTTTGTATAGAAGATACCCAAAGTAACCGAGTTCCGCCTGATACTGTATAGGTCCGCTGGGGGCAGAGTAGGCTTGTCCACCAAATTTTCCTTTGAACTGGCTGTTGCTCACAAAAACTACTTCGCACTCGAAGATGTCACCGATTATCCTCAGAGCCTTTAATGCTCCAGTTAGAAGCGGAATATTGTTGCTGGTGATAGTGTGTCTGCCAGGACCAAAAACATCATACGCTTTCCCGTCACGGAAGAAGACAGCCCACTGGTTCTCCTTAACAATAACTTGGCTCCCATACTTCAAGGAAAGGTTAGGAAATCGGTAAGCTATATCTTCAGAACCCGCAAAATCCCATGAAACTTTCTCTATTATAGGCATTTCATTTCACATCCTAAATTTCTAAAGGTCTAAACTGTTTTTCCCGTTCATTCCATTTATCCTCAAAAGCAAGTAATAAACCCTTAACATTCTTAACTTCACTGGATACAACCGCCCAGTTCTCCGCCTCAACCTCACTCCGAGCCTTGCTAATAGCTTCCTTCAAGCCGTCAAGATCACTGCTAAATGCACGATCAAAATTGAAGACACGAGCCAACTCTTCTTCTCGTATGTGCCCTTTTCTGTCCATGAGACCAGCGTAACCGTAGTCTGCATGTCTAACCTTTTCTGTGACTCGATCTAGCACTTGGATAACCTTTTTGTAGTCTCTGCTCTGGGCAACACCTGCGTCCAAAGCCTCCAGATACAGGTCTTCCCAAACGTGCCGCATGTCTCGGAGGTCAACGTAATAGAGGTCTCGAAGCTTTCGGTCTAATTCTCTCAGGTCCTCTTTTGTTCCATACCCTAAAGTGAAGAAGTTTTGAATCTTGGAAAGAATTCCTTGCTTTCCTTTTACTTTATCGATTGTTTCCCGCTCAGACAAACAACAAACCCCAGAACTAACTACCGATTAACATAATTTAACTATTTTTAAATTTTTCCTAGTTAAAATTAAAATTGACTTATTTTGTGCCTAAAGTTTGTCTTTTATCCATCTTATCAAAAAATAAGGGTGCTTAATCAAAGATACGACATACATGCAGTTTATTGAGCAATACTCGCAGAAATCCCATTTGCCACATTGTTCGATAATGCTTCTTGCTTTTTCTGATTTTAGACGATTTCTCAGATTCTCATCTTTTTTAATTTCCATTAGGGTGAAAAAGGGGCAAGGCAAAGCAACAGAAGCATCAGGTTTTAGAGAAATTGTGGTTGATGCGGACGAACATCTGATGAAGTTGTTAAATCCGCCTAAGGACTGAAATTTGAAATAATCACTTTCAAAATGTATTTTCTTGTATTTCCTTTTTTCTTCTTTCAGTTTTTTTAGAACGCTGCTAGTTTCATCAATCTTCATTTCTTGAGCTTCTGATTCGTCCACAAATTCTCTCGGCACATTATCAACAGACGAGAAATGAATCGGTAACTCAAGCGATTTTGCAAACTCGATTGTATCGTCTATGAATTCAAATGTTTCATTAGTTATAACAGAAATCAAGTCAATTTCGACGCCCATCCTTTTAGCGTGTTGTATGTTTTTCTTGACTTTCTCAAAAGCGTCAACACCTCTAGTCCTGTTAAATATCTGCTTATTGTTTACATCAAATGACACAGCCAGAGCATCGGTGTATTTTGAGAGTTCATCAATTCTCTTGTCCAATAAGATTCCGTTTGTAACCAACCCAGTAAACAAACCAATTTCTCTACTGGAAAACTCCAACAACTTCCCGATATCACTCCTTAACAGAGGTTCTCCACCAGTAAAACTTGTAACTGAACAACCCAAGTCCCAGCAATCAAATAATCTCTGTTTAAGCTCTAGAGTCGTTGCTTCATTCTCGAAGATGTTTTTTCTCCAAACATTACAGAATGCGCATTTCATGTTACATCGATAGGTGCACTCAAAATGAACAAATAAGGGATGAACTGGATTTTCATTCAAAAACGTATGCACACGAGAGCGCAAAAAACTCCCTATGAAATTGATTTTATTTGTCACAAAAACAATTCTGAGCTTTTCCTTTTTTAGATTTATCATTAAACAGTTTGAGTTGGGTTTAAACATCGAAGCAAAGTTTTTCCGAGAAAGACGGGACCTTTAATGTAATATAACTTCTCTAGTGAGGAGGTAAACTTTTGTGTTGAGAAAGGTTTACGTGTGCCAATGTTTCGTGAAATAATTAAAATGGCAATGTAGGTTTGAGGTGTCTTGGCTGTTCTTTCACTTGCTCTTAACTACTAACTGCGACTTGCAATGCAGATATTGCTATGGGAAATCATGTGAAGACATGGACGCCGACTTCGGGGACTTTACTATAGACTATGCGGTTCCAGACGAAATCACCTACGACATCAAACTCCTAGAGAAATTTATCGGAAAAGACCCTGAGCCAGTCCTGATTTTTTATGGCGGCGAACCAATGCTCTGCAATGCCAAGATAAAACAGATAATGGACAACGTTCACGCTAAACAATTTAACATCCAAACCAACGGCTTACACCTGAACCGGCTTGAGCCAGAATACATGAATCGATTGTCAACAATCTTTGTCTCCATAGATGGCACCGAAAAATTGACAGACTACTACAGAGGAAAAGGAGTCTACAGAAAAGTAATAGAGAACGTTAAGACCATTAGAAAAAACGGATTCGAAGGCGAGATAATAGCCAGAATGGCTCTCATGGAAGAAACAGACATCTACAAAAACGTTAGATGGTTACTAAACAATCCCGACTGCTCGTTCAGTTCAATTCATTGGCAACTTGACGCTGGATTCTGGAAAAACGATTTCCAGAAAAGAAACTTCGGAGAATGGGTTGAAGAGAATTACAATCCTCAGATAAGAAGACTGGTAGATTTTTGGGTAAACACGATGGAAACCGAAGGCAAGGTTTTGAAGCTTTATCCACTTCTGGGGGTAATGCAATCGCTTCTCATAGGAGAGGAAAGCCTCCTGAGGTGTGGTTCCGGATGGGCTAATTACAGTATACAAACGGATGGTCACATAATACCGTGTCCTTCTATGAGTGGAATGAACGACTACTATCTGGGGCATATCCAAGATTCGCATCCGCTACGGTTGAAAAGATTTTATGTTGGACATCCTTGCACTAGCTGCGAAATTTTGCGGGAATGCGGAGGAAGATGTCTGTACGCAAATATAACGAAACGGTGGAGCAACGAAGCATATGATTTAGTGTGCAAAACAGTCAAGAATCTTGTTGAATCATTGAAGTCATCCTTACCGCGGGTCAAAAGACTGATTAATGAAGAAAGAAGCAGGCTCTCGGACTTCGACCACCTGAAATACAACAGCTGCGAAATAATACCCTGAATGTGTAATCAGTCTCAGAGGATGTAAAACTTTAACAATTGAAGCTCAAATTTTAAAGGCTACCTGAACATTAGAATTACCAATAGAGGTGTTTGAGAAATGAGCAAACAACCAACGGAATATTCGCGTTCTCCAGCTCCTTTCATGTTCTTTATAATACTCTCTCTAGTGTTCATAGTCTTAGCCCTTCTAAATTACCCAAACCCCATCGCCATATTTTACGGTCTCATAGCCGTAGTCTCCCTGTTTCCTCTACCTGCAACAGTGGCAATCAACCAAGAATGGGAAGAAGCGATAATATTGCGGTTCGGCAAGTTCCAGCGGCTTGTTGGTCCAGGATTCTTCTTCAAGTGGCCATACATCGAAACCTTCCTGAAGCAGGACAAACGAATCATCACGTTAGACATCCAACGACAGGAGGTCATGACCAAAGACAACATCAGCGTAACAGTCGACGCCGTAGTCTTCGTCAAAGTCGTCAACACAAAAGACAGCCTCGTGAACATCCGAAACGTCTGGGACAGCGTAATGAAAATCGCCCAAACAACAATGCGGGACGTAGTAGGAGACGTAGAACTTGACGAACTGCTAGCACGCAGAGACGAAGTCGCAGACAAAATCGCCAACATTGTAGACAAAGAAACAAAGGATTGGGGCGTAGACATAACCTCAGTGAACCTGCAGACCGTAGAGTTGCCAGAGGACATGAAGCGGGTAATTGCCAGACAAGCAGAAGCAGAACGAGAAAAACGAGCAGTAATAATCAAGAGCGAGGGAGAGTTGACGGCAGCCGAAAACTTGGAGATGGCAGTGAACAAGATGAGCAACCGTGCAATGTATCTGCGCACATTGTCGAGCCTAGAGGACATCAGTTTTGACCAAAGCAACACAATCGTCTTTGCTGTGCCCATGGACATCGTTAAAGGAGAAGTCATAGGATTATCTGCATTTGCTGAAGCAAGCAAGGCAGTAAAAACGACCAAAAATATCAAAAACAAAGAGTGAAAAAAGAAAAAATGGGAATTTTTGTTTCTCTGATGCTCTACAGTAGCCACAAACTGAGTCCTATTCCTATTCCAATAACAGCAAGTATTACAATTATCACAACGAAGATGATTACAGCTAACAGAGAGATTGCGAAGGCTTTCAACCATCCACAGTCAAAGAAATGCTTCACTAGACCAAGCAAGATTATCAACAGGATTATAGACGCAATAATCCCTGAAAATAAAGAATTGAATACTGTACTAATTATGGTCCCAAGAACTACAATCCACACCGCATCAAGAAACTTTGCTTTCTTTGCTCCAACAAGTGCTCTTCCTGCTAACCAAAGAACAGGCGACAATATGACAACATTCACAACAATCTGTATTAAGAGTGTGTCCAGATTAAGCGCCACATCGATCCCTCCCTTTCATTAAACCCTAGACAACTGGTTTAACCTATTTTCTTTTTAGCTTTTGCCATACAACACATCCGCCAGCGAAACAACTACAAAAATTCTCTATCACAAGAATAACCGAACACAAGCCAAATTATACACGTTACCCGAATTAGCCCAGACACCAGAAAACTTTTTCAGCCCGGCACCTTGAGCGGTTGGAAGCTGCAGGCTGAACACCTCGGCGAAAGCCTTGGTGCGTACACCCCAGCTCCATCAAACCCATCTTCTATGGGAGCCCTCGTCCATGACTGAGGCTTGTTACCAAGTCTCGTGTCAGGGAATGGTTACCTAGTTTCAGGAGCGGCTTCGAGCTTAGATGCTTTCAGCTCTTATCCGCGAC
>Ga0209427_10009630_pt1 | contig 10759 bp, 19 predicted proteins | sample DeeMarSWOR136_30_FD_187465 | JGI IMG/M metagenome (GOLD analysis project Ga0209427, IMG submission 187465) | Marine sediment microbial communities from White Oak River estuary, North Carolina - WOR-1-36_30 (SPAdes) (version 2) | ecosystem: Environmental > Aquatic > Marine > Intertidal zone >...
GGGGCTTGAACTTCTCGTCTTTGCCTTCGGGGAGCTTATCGACCCTCTCGATCAGCTCTTTGAGAAGATCGATCTGTTCTTGGGCCCAGCTTATGGCAGCATCCTTGTATTCGTCTAGGCAGTAGCATTCATCGAACGATTTGGCGTAGGATTTCTGCTGGTCCCAACTAAACTCTCTGCGCACCCATTCCTCGAGGGCATCCAAGGCGGGATGCTCACTCCAATCAACCTTAATCTTCGGCATGGCTGAGAACCTCGTCGGCTATTTCTATCGCACCGTCTAATTCACCATCGCTGGATATCCAGTTTATGAGCTTCTCTGAGATTATCCAGGGAGGCATGATCATCCTGTTCAGATAATCGTGGGGGCCTCTTATAGTGACTCTCATCTTGTTTCCGCCAAAGCGATTGAGCAGATGACTCCATGCCTCATGTGGGAGATATAGATCGATGAGTTCTTCACTATAAGGATCGACCCTCAGGGCACAGGGTATACCTTTGAGGGCTAGTTGCTGTCGGATATCTTCACTCATTATCTGCCTCTCCTGATCTCCACATATCTAAGCTCTAAGTAGATGTTATTGTTGGGTTCAGGATCTAGGTGTGGTTCTCCGAGATCTGACAGGACTTCAATACCACAAAGTGGGCACCTATATAGATCTCCGTGCTGGCAGTAGTCGTTCTCTAACGCGATTTTTAGTCCGCTTTTCTCTTTTTGCATCCGTACTTGGCATTGTTTACAGATTACCATGTTTTTTCCTCTGCTCGCGTGTTTAGGTCAGAGGGAGGATTATGAGTCCTCAACAATACCTTCTAATGGATTGCCTGCTAGGTCTGTTATTGTCCCATCATCGCACTTGATTCTGAATTTCTTGACTCTTTTTTCGGGTATGATTTCCTCGTATTCCTCGACTTCGCAGTTCGGGGGAATTGCTTTGATCTGTACCTTGTACCCGTTAGGCGTGTTAACAGTATAATCCACTGCTTTGCCGTCTGAGGTTTGTATCTTCTTTAGGTTCCCGAGTCCAGCCGCGAGTAGTTCCTTGAATTTCTCCTCGTCAGGATATTCTCCTTCCTCAAGATGTGTGAAGCTGGATATGTAGCGGCTTACCTGAATCTCTTTGCCCCAGAGCCAGACAATGGTTCCTTTTGGCAGGATCTCTGATAGACTCTCCATCTCCTTTGCTGCCTTTTCGATGTCCTCTAGTGCTTTATTGTATGTGTTTAAAGCAGATTCTTTCGCTTTCTTTACGAAGTCCTCGAGATCGCCGAGGGTCGCGTATCCATATACCATTTGCATTCCTCTGCTCGCGTGTTTAGGTCAGAGGGTGGGTAGTGAACCCATCTATATTGGTCCGAGTCGTCCGTCTAGGCAGATTCTTACTTGCGTCAATCTTCCATCTTCTATGTGTCCATAGATTGGATATGCCCCGTCGCCACCGAAGCCACTGAAGACTATGCCAAGCCCTTCAGGATGGAATTCGTTTACGGGGAAGCCTATGCTTTTCTGTCCCTCTCTCTCATTCCACTGCTTCATCAGATCATTGTAATTGAAGGGATCATCATCGTCGACGTAGCATGGATCAACGATCATTAGCTGTCCCGAGTCTACTCCAACCATTCCTAATTTTATCCATCTGTCTGACAACGTAGTTATCTCCGCTCACATGTTTAGGTCAGAGATCAGGTAGTGAACCTGAGCTACGCGTGTCGTCCTATATCATAGCCTTTGATTGCATCGACCCAATTACTGAAGACGCCTCTCTCTGTAAGGTATGGTTTAGATGCCTCATATGCTTGATCGACCGTCGGTTCGTCTTTCAGTAGCTGTGTGTTTTTCCAGATATCGAAATAGATCCAGTCAAACCTTCCATGCTTCTGCACTTCCTCAAAGGCATCTCCATGTATTATGGACCAGTTGAAATTAGGATATTCTTTAGCTAACCATGGTCTAATTATTGGTTCAATTAATCCGATAATATCTTCAGATTTTTCAGCAACTATGACTTCTGTTGTTTTTCTGGATACTGCTAGATAGAGAAGAATCAACCCTACGCCTAGTCCTGCTATGAATACCCTGCCCCCGGGACACTCGTACATAGTGGCGAGTAGCATGCATAGACGCTCTCCCTTCCAAGTGGTCATCCACAAAGTGCTGCCTTCAAAAAGGTAGGCGTAATGACCATCTGTTGCCGGATGAAAACCTCTACTTATGAATATCTTAGCTTCTCCATACGTAGCTATTGGAAATCTTGAAGCCTCCATTTCTTCAAGTGTCGTGGATGGACAGAATTCGGATGGATATCTATTATTTGTAAGCATTGCTAGGTCTTTTCTCATCACTATGTCTGTGGGATTGGTTCTGACAAGCTGTGCATTACGACTGCCACAATAAGGACATGTCTTTCTCTCATACCCTTTCTTTGTAAGATATATTCCCATTTCCCATTTTTTCATGCATTTGAAGCATTGGTTGATGAGTCTGCGTTCTCGTTTTATTGGGTTGATGGGTTCTAGATTAAACCAACTCATTCTTGCACCAACTGTTCTCTGAAAGTGTCTCTCTGCTCATCTGTTAGATAGGGCACGAAATCGATCATCTCGCCGGGGTAGACCTGTATGCCTGTGGCTCCGTTGCGATATGCCCAATCGATGCAACTAAATAGGCTGGCTTTGCTTCTACTCGTTACTTGGGCATAGACGAGCTGAGCGGAATGACCCCTATTCATTGGCTTGGTTCTGATATCCGAATAGACGATCCCTATTACTATCTTCTTTTCCATTCCTTTTCACCTCCCTCTAGTGAGTTCCGGTATTCCAACTAGAGCATAATGATATTCTCTATAACCAAACATACCTTGATGTGTTACTCTGAGCGGGTATCTAGGATACTTCGATGGTGGTGCGCCATAGAGTTTGATTCTTCTGCGGTATTCAGAATCTGCATATAATCGCCTTATAGCGTAGTCAATCCCTTTATTGTCGGCTTCTCTCAGTTCCTCTATGGTAACGAAGATATAGATTGCAGGATTCCATCTCTTATTTCTAGCTTTCTGGAAAGCGGCGACGAGCCTCTCCCAATCCTGTCCAAGAGTCACTTCAAGTATACCTCTAGATCAGTCTGGATGTATGGCTGCCTCAGCTTATCGTAGAGATAGTCAAGTCTTTTGGATAGGATCGGTCTTGGTTCAAGGCACTTCTGAAGATAGGCGTGATATCCCTCAGGATCTGTCGCGTAGTCTCTGGCAACCGGCTCGATGACTTCCTTCAATACCCAGGCATTATGCATGGCTCTGAGTTTGAATGGCTTTACTTCCCACTGGTTATCATCCCACGTCTTACGCCATTCCTTCATCCTCATCTTGCCTATCGTGAGGAACCGGTCGACGAGCATGCCGCTGAATGGATGCGTGGGCTCTCTCAGATATTCCCTGAGGATCTCTACGCCCTCATCATCAATTTTCTTGTTCTTCTTGGAGTGTCCGATATTGAAGCTATTGTGACCGGTGCTGTGTTCCCATAGATAGATCTCAGCCATGAGTGCCTTGATGCGCCACGCGGATGTATCCGTCCAATAGGCACCTGACATGAAAATCTGATGGATCATATGCGGGCTCGCACCGCCTAACATGAATACTTCATAATCTTCCTTCAGGAAATTGAGTGCCATGGCTATTCGATCTAGTATAGTTTTGAAGCTAACCCGCTGCGCCTTCTTTTTCTTCTCTGGTTTGGTGTAGGTTAGAAGCTCGCGGATGGGCTTCGTCGCGGTCGCCGCATACGTCCCAACGGCCAGCTTCTCCCCAAGCGGACCAGTGTTGCTTGCGGCAAATGTTCCGACGGCGAGCTTTTTGGATGGATTGATCGCGGCACCACCGTCGGCGCCGACGGCCCTAGATATGAAAGTGCCTAAGGCGATCTTCTTCTTAGATGGAGCCGCAACCATCGGGGTTGTTTTCGGTGACTGTATTCCCACATCCACCTTCCCCGGCGCCGGTGTAGCCACCCTGGACTTCACCTTATCAACAAATGGCTTGTCCCAACCCAGATCGATCCTCCCGGGGGATGGCGTAGCTATATACTTTTCACGATCCGGGTTCGCCTGATTATCCGTGTATAGTCGATAATCCACGCTTGTATGAAGCGGCTTCATGCTACCGACTCCGAGGCCTCTTGGCTTGTGTGGGTTCAGATTACCCATCGTCCATACGCCCCGGGTCTCCGCCGCGTAGGTTCCCATGGCAACTCTCGCCTTATCAGGATCTGTGATTAACTCGAGGTTAAACTCCATCTCCTCCTGTGACCATCCATGGACTACGGGGATCACCCAGGGGAGCTCACCCACCATCTCGTAATAATAACCCGCGCTTCTAGTGATTAGCTGCTTCCTGATTTCGGGTGATTGATCGAATCTCGGGGGTAGATCCAGCTGTATTGGGTAGTCCTTCTCTAGTACACCGATTCTTTTGTAGAGATCTATGGTGTCCTTGGCTGTTGCTGGAACCTCTATTCCGCAGGGCAAAATCTCTGATTCCTCTACTCGCAATCTGCCCATGAGAAACGAGAAGCCTCCGCTGTCTAAACCGGCGGTATGTTTCTTCGTCATGCCGTAAGTTTCTCTGAAACCATTGGCTTTCTCGGGCGCTTTATAGAAGTCGGTTATCGAGAGCATGATTTCTCTGCTGAGTTCCACGACGGTGTTTGTTCTGCTGTTGCTTCTTGCTTGGTCTGTGAGGAATATCCGTATCTTCTCTTCGAGTTCTTGGTTCTGCGACATAACAAATTCTCCTGTCATGAGCCTCGCTTTCAGGGTGTGGGCTTGTTCTAACGCCGTGCCTCAACGTGTGAGGTTTGCGTGTTCTAAAACCCGGTCACGTTCCTGGCGGGCTCATTCTCTGAGTCTCCAGATCCCCGGTAGAGGACCTGGTTTTCCTCCCAGTCCTTTCCGACTGTGATCTTTGCTTTGTAGTTTTATTAGCCTAAGCCTTCGTAATCTCTTGCCGGCATTATATACCGTGGCTTCGGGCAGACGTTTCTTAAGATCCATAATCCTGATGTCTTCGCCTGATAGGAACTCTGCATAGACCTGCGCCGTCCTTGATGATACAAAAAGTTGGGTGGCGAACAGAAGTCCTTTGTCGCCTAGCTCTTCATGTAGTGCCTTCATATGCCTGTTAAAAGCCTTGGTTTCTTCTAGCGTGAGCTTCACTTTCTCATGCTCTCCAACAGTGCTTTGAGGTTACTCTGTTTGATGCTTTTCTGCGGTGTACCTTCTATGGTTGTATCATAGTGGATCAGGTTCCTTCCCTGTTCGTCCTTCAGTAATGACGGGAATCTTATGACTCCGTTCTTTGTCTCTTCGTAGAATTTTACTGTCACTTCAAGCGGTAGATCCACTGGCGTGTATGGCTCTGGTGTTATTACTTTTGTCAGGTCTGTCACGTTATCTGTCAACATCGTGTGGATTCTTTTCACTTCGGCATCATTGAAGCCTGAACCGACTTTGCCTCTATACCGCAGGCTGCCATCATCCTCTAGCTTGGCGATGACGAGGCTTCCGAAGAAATCGGCGCGTTTTCCTGTGCCCTCCGTGAAGCCAACGACCTTCACCCTCTCGGTGTGCCATTTCTTCACTTTGAGCCAGCTTCTTGAACGCCGCCGTTCATAGGGACTGTTGAGGCGTTTGAGGATCACGCCTTCTTCTCCCTGTTCCACTAATTGGTTGAAGTACTCTCGCTTATTGTCGACGACATGTGGCAGCCACTCTACATGTGTCTGCGGTGTCTCATCTATGAGATCGAACAGAATCTCCTTCCGTGATTGATAGGTGTAGCCCATCAGATCCTTGCTGTCTAGTTCTGTGATATCGAAAGTCAGCAGAAGGATTGGGTACTTTGCTTGGTAGAGACGTATCTTGGCTGGATCCTGTGTGCTGCAGCGTCGTTGGCTTCCCTCGAACCAGGTTCTCTGATTCTCGTCATATACGACGGCTTCACCCACTATCTCATAGGTTTGGGCCGGGAGCACTTGTAGATCCTCGACTAGATCGGGAAGCCTCTCAGTGTACTCAGGAATCGTCCCGTCCTCTTTTGGTCGTCCGAAGATCCTGATATCCTCGTCCTTCTTCTTGGCTCTGACATGTGTTCCATCGGCTTTCAGTTCTGCCGCGTACAGCGGGTTGTCTAGGTCTTTCTCGCTTCCTGTCTCACATAGCATTAGTTCCATTGGGGGCCTCCTTAGAGTAGGTTCGCCGCTTCCTTGAGCTTCCTATCAGTCACTTCACTTAGCCAGGTCCAGAATTCTTCTTCTGTCATGCGAGAACTGTAGATTCTGCGGTGACCGCCCTTGCCCGTAATCTCTGTGAAGCCTAGTATGCCTTCGTCCACCATCGCGTTGCAGAAGTTGATGATGGAGGCTCTGCTGACGCTTTCACGTCCAGCTCCTCTTTTCTCTAGGACTTGATTGACATGGACCCAGACATCTCTCGATGACTGTCCTTTGTCCTCGTCCCAGAGGAGATCCATGGCTATCTCCTGATAATCTTTCAGGACAAGGGCTCTACCTTCTTGTGACAGATCTATTGTTAATGGTATCGGTCTTACCTCCTTTTTATTCTTCAAGTAGCCATTCAGCTAAATGAGCTGAAATCTCGGCTGTATCTAGGCTGCCTTCGATGTACCCCGCATCTTCCAGCAGTTCGGTTAGCTCGTCTATGCACACTGTCATCCAGAGTGCGGCAGCATCAGCTGAGCCATCGTTAAGGTTGTTGTAGTTTCTGAGCTGATCTCCGGTAAATCCTTGTAAGCCCCAACGGATCTGGGTGTACTCTATGGTGAGCTCTTTATCGCTTCCTAGGTCTGCATGGAATTTGACATCGAGCTCGTATTGGGTTGTATCCACTCCGTCAATGTCAACCGTGGTTTTTCTCTCGTAGTCTCGAGGCATACTGTGGTTCTCCCATAGGGGTGTCAGGGCTTGCTTGTCGACGAAGACAAACGGTGTGCCTTGAATCCTCGTTACGATGGTTCTTAGCAGATGTGCCCTGTATGGATACCTGTCTCGTTCGCGGTGAGGCCACTCTACTTTGTAGAGCTTCAGCAGGTTGTAGCTGTGTTCATCTTCGGCTATTTTGTTGAAGGCCTTTGAGGAGACCTTTATGGGTGGGATATAGACGGGCACCGTGATCATTTCTGCATCGCCTTAACCATGTCTGCGAATGAGACTAGACGCAGTGGCATCTGCTCTGCCTGGATGGTCACCGGTACTTCGTCTGCCGCTGGCCTCTTCATAGCGTTGAGGTAGGCTACATTGGACTGGCAGCATTTCATCACTAGGACGAATTTCTCCGAGCCGTCCTCCTCGATGATCCTCTTGGGCGCGATCAGGACTATGTACTCCTGAGTTGTCCCTGAGGTGAGGTATACTGGCTGGATGACCGCCATCATCTCCTCTGTCGGGCTTTCGGGATCGCTTGGATCTTTTGGCCAGTTGTTCAGCATGTTGGCTACCTTCCATAGTTGGAATCTGCTGACGTCGTCTGTCGCATAGACCTCGTAGATCATGTCTCCCGCCTGAAGCATCTCATCCCAGTAGATCCTGGGCTGGACTGTTGCCTCGTTGATGGCGAAGATCTGTGTGGCGTTGGTGTACGGGAATTCGTCCAGCACTTCCGTGCCGTCATCCTTGACCTCTACCACTTGGAACTTCTTGACCTCTGAGCCCTCTCGGATGCTGCCCTCTGCGTCGACGTATACCCTAGAGTATCCGTCGAGGGATTCCTCCTGTGCGGCTGAGAAGGCAAGCATCAGCAGATCACCGAGATGATCCTTGCCCTCTTCGTCGGTCTTGATCCAAGACTTCACCGTGTCGAGTACTTCCTCTTGCTTGAAGCGGTTGACGATGTTCGTTGTGATGTTCTCCTTGAACTTTGGAGTAGTCGCGGATTTGACCAGTTTTACCCGGTCATCCTCCATGACGCCGTACCTGATGGCTGGCTGTGGTCGTATTCTGTCTGCAGTGATTTTCTTGCGTTTTACCTTTATGTAGGTGTTATCGAAGAATAGGTGCATTCCAGATAGTTTTGGTTTACTCATTTTTCCTCTCTCACTCCTTTCGGGTGTACGCATTTCACCACCCGCCGGCTGTGACCCCGGTATACACTGGAGTGTATACTGCTGCGTGTTCTTTGAATAAAAAGTTATTGTAAGTGGTTTCTCAATGTTTGTTGTGACGGATGTATGTCTTGTTGCCTTGATGGAAAACGATCCGAGCATCTATGAATAACTGTATTACTTCATTTATCTTATCTTCATCATCTGTTTCGATGATTATTGTCTTCATCTCTGGTCTCTTCTAGGACAATACCGTTTATCTGCGCATCCTAAGGGGGCTGACCCACAGAAGAAGTCTTGACATAGTTGATCTTCTATGATGTGGGGCTCCTCGTCATCACCCTCATCGTCATCGTCGCCACTGGTGGGATCCTCACAGTCTACGTGCATGTAATAATGGTCGCCAACCTGGGGATCTCCAAACTCGTCCACTTTTCCGAAGGCCGCGTGCATTATCCTGTGTCCCGGTAGAAGCGGTTTCCCGCATTCTTCACAGGTCCAGAGTTTCTCGCTCATTCTGGTGACTCCGCGTAGAGTAATCTTTCACCGTTCTTGAATCGTCTGCCCTTCTCATCGTAGACGTATTTGTGCTTAACACCTATGTGTCGATCGAAACATCTATCTGAGCATAGCCCCGTGGTGAGCTGCTCTCTCTGGTATGGCTCGCTGTCTGGATAGATCGTATCAATTCGTGTGCGTTTGTCTGATGGTATTGGTAGTTCCGGCTTGTATCTTTTCCCGCACTCCGGGCAGATTATGCATCCTTCTGCGTCTGGTTTGATAAGTCTCATGCTCATTCCTCGTTATTCAGCAACCGTTTGCACAGGTCGCTTATCTCGGTGAGCCATATCTTAGCCTTCTGCGGCGGCATGTTCTTGATGTTCGACTTCAGAAGGTACTTGAAGTTATCAAGATCTCTCCTATCTATCGAGGACATCTTACTGGAGTTTCTTCCCACTACTCTTCCTCCTCTGGATCGGGTCTGAATAATGTAACTTTGCCGCCCTCAGAGAACCTATGTCCGCAACTTTCGCAGACACACGGGATCTCCACTATTGCAAAAGACTCAGCGTCCCATGGTCTGTCCGTATATAGCGGCCTCTCTGGGGTTACCTCATAGCTACCACATTTACAGCAACGCGGTTGATCTGGCTTTCCTTCTAAGAGTTGTTTTGCACAAGGAATGCAGCATGACTTGCTGACTCTAACTGTGCCTCGTCTGTGTTGTTCGGGGCTGATATAGCGTAGCCTCGGTTCGTCTTTCTGAATTATCGTAGAGCAGTTCTGGCACTCTGCTTCATATGGGATGGTCACGATTTCAAATGGTATTTTCATTCACCTCATGGTGAACATGAGAAGCACTATAGGTATCCATTCTCCATCCACGGCTAATTCTACTAGCCACGGATTTGTCTTTCTTCTTGCGAATTGCCATATCAAGAGGTATCCGTAGATTGCCCCGAAGAGCAGGGCTGGTGTGTATTGTAGGTAAAGACCCCTCGTCATATTGAGGAGCACGCACATTACTATACAGCTGTTTATCACCAGCAACAGTCTCTTGGTTGGTTCTAATCCCAAGGCTATTGGGATGGTTCTTACTCCAGACATCATGTCTCCCTCTATATCTCGGATGTCGCAGATTATTGTATTCACTAAAATCTGAAGAAAGATGTATAGGAATACAGGATCTACATAGACTGTGTGGTTAAAGGCTGGCAATAAGGCTCCAGTTAGTCCCCAGCTTAATGCTACGACTAGGCTTTTGGCTCCGGCTACATCCTTTAACCGAGGCATCTTAGATATTCTGATGCTATAAGCCCCGGCAATTATGAATAGCCCGGCTATCAGCATTAATGCCTGAATGCCCAGCATACTTGCCATGCTCGCAGCTAGATAGGTTGTGATGACTGAAGGCACCAAGAAGGAAACTAGATTCCCTGAATATCCTCTGTTGATAAGATCCTCGACGGCGTCTGTGGCTTTATTCATCGTATATATTGAGTATGTTGCTAGGAAGGCTGTCAGCAATACTATGCGGTTGATCTCGAGCCCGTATAATGTGGTGCTGAACAGAGCCACAAGTGTTGCGTTAAATGCTAGATAAATTGATGATAGATGTGCTAATATCGTCTGCTTCATAAGTCCACCTGTTCGTTTTTGGGGCCAGGTGCTCAGTAGTGAACTGAGGAGGCTTAATCAGCAACAAGGTTCTCTCGGACGTAGTCGATGCAAGCATCATAGATTAGATCATTTATGTTTGAGACAGCGGACTCGGTGAGTACTTCCATCCATATAGTGCGTAGCATGTCTTCAGTGATCTCTATGCCTTCTTTGGTAACATAGACTTCCATGGCTTCCTCGAGCTGTAATTTGACATCGCCTAGATTGAAGACTAAGACGTTCCTATCATTAAGCGCGTCTGAGACTTTCCAGTACTTACTGGCGGCGGCTGTATCACTCATGATCTCTAAAGCCTCTCCCTGTCTCTGCTTCCCCTCTCGATCCATTAATCCGATAACTACTGTCCAGCATTTGACTTCGTATTCTGGCATTTTTTCACCCGTTCGCATGTTTAGGCCAGGTGTCAGGTAGTTAGCCTGATAGCTTGTTAGCCAGTATGACGTTTACGATTTTTCTCTCAATGTCTG
>Ga0209427_10009631_pt1 | contig 10759 bp, 7 predicted proteins | sample DeeMarSWOR136_30_FD_187465 | JGI IMG/M metagenome (GOLD analysis project Ga0209427, IMG submission 187465) | Marine sediment microbial communities from White Oak River estuary, North Carolina - WOR-1-36_30 (SPAdes) (version 2) | ecosystem: Environmental > Aquatic > Marine > Intertidal zone >...
ACCGGCGACGAGGCTATCTTCTGGAGAGCCGGGCCAGAGAATACCGGGTGGGTAGCACAGGCAAATACCTCCTTCGCCCCCCTATCTATTAGAGCAGAGACAGTATTAACCAGAGAGCCACCGGTGGCTATTTCTTCATCTACAGTAAGGGCTACTTTACCCTCCACCTCACCAATTACGTTAAGCATCACCTTCTGGTCAACATTACCCACCCGCCTCTGTTCCATAATAGCCAGCGGGGCATTAAGCCTGGCGGCCACGTCCCGGGCCCGTTTGGAAATACCGAAATCAGTGGCAACCACTACCAGGTCATTAAAACTTCTTTCTTTAAAGTAATCACTAAGCAAATACAGGCCGGTCAGTTCGTCAACAGGTATGTTGAAAAAGCCCTGAATTTGTCCAGCATGTAGGTCTACCGTCAGTACACGATTGGCACCAGCCACAGTAACTAAATCAGCTATCAGCCTGGCTGTTATCGGGACACGGGGCTGGTCCTTCTTATCGGTACGACCATATGCGTAGTAGGGAATTACAGCAGTAATACGCCCGGCTGATGCTCTCTTCAAAGCATCAAGCATAATCAATAACTCAACCAGACTTCTATTTACTGGAGAGCAAATAGGTTGAATAACAAATGTGTCTCTCTGACGGACATTATCCAGAATTCGAACGAAAATATTTTCATTGCTGAACTCAAAGACCTCAGCCCCACCAAGGGGGGTGCCCAGATATTCAGCTACAGCCTGCGCGAGGGCAGGATGGGCATTACCGCTGAATACTTTCAACTCATTCATTAAACTCTTCCTTCCTTTTATTAATTATCGCTTACTCAACCAGGCAAATACATTATACCACTATCGTCACGTGCCCTCACCCCCCAATTTATCTTTAAATCCAAGATTTGCAGTCTTCAATTTAATCCTTCTCCTTGATCCGTAATATCTTACTTGCGGGATTTAAATAAGACATGCTATAGTTTTACACAGTAAAAGCATCACTTACTGATAAATCAGAGCCTTTGAAAGGAGAAAAATGAAAGAAGCAGTCATAGTAGATGCATGCAGGTCACCTATTGGCAGGGCCGGAGACCGGGGTGTATATCGAGCCATTGGCTTTATTGACCTCATGGTACCGGTTCTGAAAGCAATTATTGAAAGGAACAAACTTGACCCGAACCTCATTGACGAGGTTGTCATGGGCTCGGCGGCTATTGGCGGCGCTATGGCCAGGAATATAGTGCTGACAGCCGGTCTTCCTCAGTCGATCGCCGGGAGTGATACCGCCCGGCAGTGTGCATCTTCCTCCAATGCCATAGCAATTGCCGCTCACTATATCATGAATGATGATGCCGATATCATAATTGCCACCGGGCTGGAGACGATGGACCGCCGGGGGCCAGTACAGCCATGGCAGATCGGGCAGCGTGGAGCACCGCAGATGCGGGGTTTTGGAGGGCCCGCTCTTACCAAAGAGCAGGAGGAGGCAAAATATCCCGATGACTGGAAAACAGCCAAGTTAATGCCCATGCTGCCTCCAGAGCTTCCACTCTGGATCTATGACATGGGACGCACTGCCGAAGAGCTTTCAGAACGCTACGGTATCAGCCGCGAGGCGTCAGACCGCTTTGCCCTGACCAGTCACGAGAAGGCACTAGCTGCTCAAGATGCCGGATTATTCAAGGATGAGATAATACCTATAACTCTTAATTATGAAGACGGTACCACAGAAGTGATCGACACGGACCAATGCCCCAGGCGAGGGACTTCCTATGAGAGAATAGCTTCTCTGCCACCAGCATACAAGGAGAATGGGCTGGTAACCGCCGGCAATTCATGCCCGAGGAGCGATGGCGCCGGTGCCGTTCTTCTAATGTCGAAGGAAAAGGCAAAGGAACTGGGCTACAAGCCTATGTGCACCTTCAGGCATGCGGTAATGGTCGGTGTCGACCCCACGGTTATGGGGGTGGGACCTTACCCAGCAACGGAGAAAATACTGGCGAGGACAGGAATGAGTATCAAAGACTTCGACATCATCGAGATAAATGAGGCGTTCGCCTGTCAGGTTGTTTATTGCGCAGACAAGCTGGGGATGGGTCCAGAAGAGATGGCAAAACTGAATCCTAAGGGAGGAGCTATTGCCATCGGCCATCCTCTGGGAATGACCGGCTCAAGGCAGACAGCGGTAATAGCACACGAGATGGTCCGCCGCGACCTTCATTGGGGACTGGCTACTTTATGCGTTGGTGGTGGACAGGGAATGGCAACTATCTTCGAACGTGAAAAATACGACTAGACACAGACCACAACCAATTACCCCCTTTTAAGAGAATACATACCCTTCCCCTAATCAAGGGGAAGGGTATGGTTATATCCGGATTGTCAGTGAATCCTAATTATCAATTCCAGGTACCGGAAAGCGAGAACATAGCTGGCGAACTTCATCGTTGACCTGGGTTATGACACTGGTATCCTTGAAATTGCCAATTACCTTTACAATTAATGAAGCAACTTGCTCCATTTCTTTTTTACCAAAACCACGCGTGGTGATTGCCGGAGTACCCAGCCTAATGCCACTGGTTATCCAGCGCGAGCGCTTGTCGAACGGAATAGGGTCGCGATTAACGACAATACCCGCTTTACCCAAAGCATCTTCAGCCTGTTTACCAGTAACCGCTGTTTCAGTAAGGTCTACTAGGACCAGGTGATTGTCTGTCCCACCTGATATCAGCCGTAAACCCAACCGCTGTAGCTCACCGGCCAACACTTGCGCGTTATCCAGAATCGCTCGCTGGTAATCTACAAAGTCGGGCTGCATCGCTTCATAAAAGGTAACTGCCTTGGCGGCTACAGCATGCATCATGGGACCCCCCTGCATCTGAGGGAAAACAGCCGCATCTACTGCTGAGGCCAACTCGCTACTGCACAAGATGAATCCGCTACGCGGACCACGCAGGGTTTTATGGGTTGTGGAGGTAATTATATCAGCATAGGGCACGGGGGTGGGATGCAAGCCAACGGCTACCATTCCAGCTATATGAGCCATATCAGCCACAAGTCTGGCACCTACCAAACCGGCAATATACCGAAAACGCTCAAAATCAATGATGCGGGGATAAGCACTAGCACCGGCTACAATCAGTCTGGGTTGGTGCTTTAAGGCAAGCTTCTCCAGTTCTTGATAATCAATTCTCTCTGTTTCACGATTAACGCCGTAGGTTATGAAATTATATGACCTGCCTGAGAAGCTCGCTCTGGCACCATGTGTGAGATGGCCACCATGATTTAAACCCATGCCCATGGCAGTATCACCATAATTGAGTAGAGCAAAGTAGGCCGCCATGTTAGCCTGAGCTCCACTGTGTGGCTGGACGTTGGCGTGGTCAGCCTGAAACAGCTCTTTAGCCCTTTCAATAGCTAAGCTTTCGACCATATCCATATTATCACAGCCTCCATAATAGCGACGCCCCGGGTAACCTTCAGCATACTTGTCAGTGAGAAACGAGCCCTGAGCTTCAAGTACGGCCCGACTGGCATAGTTTTCAGAGGCGATAAGGTTTATTGTTTCTTTCCGCCGCTTACTCTCCAAATTAAGGATGCGACTGGTTTCGGGGTCAGATTGACTTAACGAACTCATTTTACCTCCTTATTGAAGTCTACAATGGCAATCCTATGCTGTCAATAACGCAGACTGCTTGCCCCTAAACCTCTATACAGGACAAGGATAAGCTGACTGTAATTCAAATTGACTTGACATAGTAGGCGTGCTATCATAAACAGAAAGTTCGTTAATCCAGATTTCTTAGCTGGGTTAGCAGGATAAAATGTCAGCACTTACCGAAATCTATGAGGAAATTGCACTCTGCCAAGAGTGCAAAATAGCTAGGCACAGAAATAAAGTAGTACCTGGTGAAGGAGCGGAAGATGCTGATATTTTATTTATTGGAGAGGCACCAGGCTGGCACGAGGACCAGCAGGGACGCCCCTTTGTTGGCCCCGCAGGAAAATACCTAGATGAATTGCTCACATTAATCAGTTTAGATCGTAAACAGGTATACATCGCCAATGTAATTAAGTGCCGCCCAACAGACAATCGCGATCCTCTACCCGTGGAGATAGCCAACTGCCGTAAGTGGTTAGACCGCCAGATTGAGTTGATTCGCCCCAAGATAATCGTAACTTTGGGGCGCTACTCCATGGCAAGATTCTTCCCTGGAAAGAGTATAAGCAAAATTCACGGAACTGCTCAGAAGCGAGACAACACCCTTTACTACGCTATGTACCATCCAGCAGCGGCCCTTCACCAGCAGAGTTTACGCCCGACAATAGAGGCCGATATGCTCAAGATACCGTCGCTTCTGGCACAGCTGGAGACTATATCCGAAGCGAAACCAGAGGCACAACAGCTAAAGATGTTTGAGGTTTAGTACGATGACAGGGTCCAAATTAAAAATAATCCCCCTCGGTGGGCTAAGTGAAATCGGTAAAAACATGATGGTTATCGAGTATGAAGATGATATTATCGTCATCGATGCCGGTCTTATGTTCCCCGAGGAAGAAATGCTAGGTGTGGACCTAGTAATCCCTGATATCACCTACCTGCTAGAGAACCAAGGCAAGATACGAGGCATTGTAATTACCCACGGACATGAGGACCACATTGGTGCCCTGCCCTACTTGCTTCCCCAGCTAAATGTGCCTGTTTACTCCACCAAGCTAACCCACGGCCTCATTTCAGTCAAGCTCAAAGAGAGAAAGGCGCTTGCCGGAGCTGACCTCAGGATAGTTCGACCAGGTGGAAAGATTTCACTGGGAAAATTTAAGGTCGAGTTCTTTCCTGTGTGCCATAGCATACCCGATTCGGTAGGCTTAATCATAAATACCCCCGTCGGTATTATAATTCATAGCGGAGACTTCAAACTTGATTACACCCCAGTTAGTGGTAAACCAACTGACCTGTCAAGGCTGGCCCAGCTTGGCAGACAAGGTGTGTTGCTTCTCATGTCGGATTCTACCTATGCTGAATTATCCGGCTATACACCATCGGAGAGGGTGGTCAGTGAAGCCCTGGATAATATAATGGCTGAAGCACCAGGAAGAGTAATTATAACCACCTTCTCTTCGCTCGTCTCCCGCATTCAGCAAGTTATTGATTCAGCGGCCAAGTACGGCCGCCGTGTTTTTATTGTAGGGCGCAATATGAGTGATATAGTCCGTATGGCACTAGACTTAGGCTACCTAAAAGCGCCAAATGGGATACTGGGTCGACTCGACCAACTAAAAGGTATGCATCACAACAAGATTGCTTTTGTTACCACCGGGAGTCAAGGGGAGCCTACATCAGCACTTGTCCGCATGGCAAATCGCGACCACCGCCAGCTTCGTATTCTTCCGGGAGACACAGTGGCTATCTCAGCAACGCCAGTACCAGGCAATGAAGCGCTAATCGCCAGGACTCTGGACAACCTGTTCAAGCAAGGTGCTGAGGTACTATATAGTGGTACACCCCAGGTACATGTCCACGGGCATGGTAGTCAAGAGGAGTTAAAACTACTGCTAAATATAGTCAAGCCAAAGTTTTTTACACCTATTCATGGCGAATATCGGCACCTGAGCCATCACGCCAGGCTAGCCCAGTCAATAGGTATTCCTAAAGAAAGCATCTTTGTCTTAGAAGATGGGGATATTCTCGAACTTGATTCGAAGGCAGCCAAGGTGGCAGGCAGGGTTACTTCAAGCAATGTATACGTGGACGGCCTGAGTGTAGGTGATATCGGCTCCGTTGTTCTCCGTGACAGACAAATGCTATCCAGAGATGGGATGGTAGTAGTTATTATTGCTATCAATAAACAGACCGGGAAGCTGGTAGGCCGTCCTGACATTGTATCACGAGGTTTTGTTGATACAAGAGATGCCAGGGAGATGCTAAACGAGAGCCGTGACCTAGTAGCCCGAGTTCTAAATCACAGCGGGGATCGGCCTACTGAATGGAGTTTCGTTAATGCTAAGGTCAGGGATACACTGCACAAGTTCTACTATGAGCAGACGAAGCGCCGCCCGATGATTCTGCCCTTTATGGTAAAGGTGTAACTTAAAATCGGGTTCTCTTCTCAGGAGAGTTATACAATAAACAGGAAGACTATTTATGAAACGTAGACTGAAAGGAGCAAGAAGAAGGCCGTGGTGGCAGAGCCTACTGCGTTTTCTTATTAGGCCACCGGTGGTTTACATCATAATAATTATAGCCATCGTAGCCATTCTATACTGGCAACTGGCAACACTTACTTCATGGGCTAACAGCACCTGGAAACTGTTTGGTTGGGGACTAATATTAGTCGCCATAGTCGCCTTAGTATTAATCTGGTCAGTTTGGCGACGAAAACTTTCTTCAATCATCTACAGATGGAATCAGTGGTTGGCCGGCATTGCCTGCGTTACGGCTGCCTGGGGCATACTCGCTCTTTTCGACCTCGGTGGTGACATCGGGTTCGCTATTATTGGCTTCCCTGATATCATGGGAGCTCTGCGGATAGCGGGACTGTTCGTTCTAGGTGCTGTGCTGGTATCCCCGCGATCTAGCTTGCAGTTTGTATATATCCTAGTTGAATCCATAGCCAGAATAATTGCATGGCTTTGGAAACAGCCAAGAAGATTAACAGCACCAAGACTAATATCAAAAGAGAGGCCGATACCACCAACAATTAAAGTATCACCGAAAGCCCCCGAGAGAGTGACACAAACCAGGGAACCTACTCGTGTGTTAACTCCAGCAACAGCAAGTGCACGCGTTTCTACCCCTACCAGCCAAGAAATAAAACAGGTAGCCCAAGAGGTATGGAAGAAATACGGTGAATCGGCATCAATTACCGTCGATGGCTGGCGGCTACCACCTATCAGCATCCTGGATAAGTCAGCCGAGGTTCAGTATGGTGAGGCGGACAATATGCAGCGCGCCAAACTTATTGAAGACGCTCTGGCAAGCTATGGTGTTGAGGCTAAGGTAGTGCAAATAAATACCGGACCTACTGTCACACAATTTGGCGTAGAACCGGGCTGGGACAGGAAGATAAAGGAGGTAAAGGAAAGAGACAAAGAGGGTAACACCACTATAAAATCGAAAGAAGTATCTAAAACCAGGGTCAAAGTAGAGAGGATAACCTCATTGGCTAATGACTTAGCTCTTGCCCTGGCAGCACCAAGTATCAGGATTGAAGCCCCGGTACCGGGGCAATCAGTAGTAGGCATTGAAGTACCCAATGTTGTCTCGAGCGTAGTTAGCCTTAGAGGTGTAATAGAAACCAGCACTTTTCAAAAAACGTTGGCCAAGTCCAATCTGTCTCTGGCACTGGGTAAAGGGGCGGGAGGTGAGGCAGGAGTTGCTGATCTAGCAAAAATGCCACACCTGCTCATTGCGGGAGCTACCGGAAGCGGTAAGACTGTCTGTTTGAATGCCACGATCACCTGCCTGTTAATGCATAATACACCCTATGATATCCGTCTTATTATGATTGACCCAAAGAGAGTAGAACTTACTCCGTTCAATAGCATACCTCATCTCGCGATTCCAGTAATAGTCAATACCGATAAAGCACTAGAAGCACTTCGTTGGCTTAACCACGAGATGGATCAGCGATATCAACAGCTGGCCAGAGCCGGCGCACGCAACATCGAGAGTTATAATAAAAACAAGCAGGGAGACGAGAAACTACCCTACCTGATACTTGTTATTGATGAGCTTGCAGACGTGATGATGGCAGGCTTTGATGAAGTGGAGCATATTCTTTGTAGACTAGCACAGCTCGCACGAGCCACCGGCATCCACCTTATTGTCGCCACTCAACGCCCATCAGTAGATGTAGTCACAGGCTTGATAAAGGCAAACTTCCCGACGCGTATCAGCTTTGCCGTTACATCACAGGTTGACTCCCGCACTATTCTCGACAGCGGTGGTGCAGAAAAATTGCTAGGCAAGGGAGACATGCTCTATATGCCCACTGAGGCATCCAAACCCAAACGGCTCCAAGGATCATTTGTATCCGATGGGGAGACAGAGAGGCTTGTTTACTTCTGGGCAAGCCAGAGGACGGAAGAGTTAGCTCCGCTGAAGATTGAGGCACCTCTACAGGCACAGACAGGTGCCAGAGGACGAGGCATGGCCAAGGACCCACTTCTGGAGACAGCGAAGAAACTGGCTGAAGAGCATGAGCATATCTCCACCTCTTTCCTGCAACGACGGCTGCAAATCGGTTATCCCAGAGCGGCCCGCTTGAAAGAACAGCTTGACGAAGAGATGGCTCAAGAGGATGAAATGCAGGAAGAGGAGATTACCGAATAGCTACAGCGCTGAAGTGCCAGAAATAAGTTTACACGCGAAGTGCAAGATTAGCTGATAAGCGTGTTTAGAACCACAAGCTATAGCCTCGTTGAGCACTGACAGAAGAAATACAAACATCCGGCAGAGAGGAGATTTCCAATGAGTCGTCTAGAGCGAAGGACTGTTTTTAGCGCAATGGCTCCAATACGAGAGGAGGAATGCACACCAGATATATTCATGGTAGCCGGTTTCGGGAATACCGGCGTGGTAATCACCGAAGAAGGTGTAGTGATTGTCGATAACACACCAATGACAAGCTCGAGGACAGTTGAGGTAATACGAGAAAGAACCGAGGTACCCATCCATACCATAATCTACACACACGGTCACGGTGACCATGCCTTTGCCACAGCGCCTTTCCTAGCAGATGCCAAGGAAAGGGGGCATCCAAAACCAAGAATCATAGCACACGAACTGGTACCAAAACGGTTTGACCGTTACCAGAAGCTTAGCAGTTACAACAGGTACATAAACCGCATCCAAGCTGGCCGCGGTTACACCCGTCCCAAAGGATATGAGCAATTCATGCCAGCTGATATCGTGTATCCTGACATTACCTACTCCGATGCCATGCAATTCAAGCTAGGCGGTCTAACATTTGAGCTATATTATTACATGGGAGAAACTGACGACGGTACCTGGGTCTGGATTCCAGAACGAAAGACGGCGATTGTCGGTGATTTAATGGTGGGGGTCTGCCCCAATATTGGCAATCCTTTTAAAGTCCAGCGCTATGAGCTGGAATGGGCCGAAGGTCTGGAGTTGGTAGCAGGTAAGAATCCCGATTTTCTGATTCCAGGTCATGGTCGTATGCTAAAGGGCAAAGAAATTCAAGAAATGTGCCTGGATACAGCAAAGCTACTACGTTACATACACAATGAAGTCATTCGTCTGCTAAATGAAGGCTGCTGGATAGAGGAAATCCTAGAACGAGTGAAAATACCAGAAGACCTAACCAACAAGCCGTGGCTCGCTCCAGTTTACGGTTGCCCCACCTATATCATTCACGGTGTACACCGCAGGTACGCCGGCTGGTACAATGGAAACGCAAGCGAGTTATTTCCTGCTAAGAGTGAGGATATAGCGGCAGAGATAGTGAAAGTATGCGGTGCCGACAGTCTCATAAATCATGCTAAGAAATTACAGCAAGAAGACGAAATTCAGCTTGCCCTGAATGTAGTGGATTTTGCCATAAAGGGTGCTAAAGATACAACGAAGCGTAAAGCGGCTTTACTTCTGAAGGCAGAATTGCTGGATGCCAGAGCAGAGGCCGAGGTTAACACAATTGCGAGCAACATCATGCTGGTTGGAGCTGAAGAAGCAGAGCAGGAAGCGAACGCACTTTAAAGAGAGCTACGAGGATGTGCTCTTTCAGCATCAAGAGAACACTTTATTTCCGCTTTAACCGCTTTAGAATAGCGTCTTTGTATATTTGAGCCAGATTTCGCCCGTGCTTGGGTATTTGTTCTCGCTTTTTTCTCAGGCGCCTCTCACGACGCTCCTGTCTTGTTTCCGTACTATCAGGTAATTCATCACTCATCGAAAACCGCCTTATGCAGCAGCCACCTTATCGTAGACTTGCTGTGTCTGTTCGGCTGTCCTCTCCCAAGAAAACCTCTTAGACTCCTCCAGTCCCTTCTTAATCATTTCGCTCCGCAGTTTGTTGTCAGTCAGGAGTCTTCTCATTGCCTTAGCCAATCCTTGAATATCGCGAGGGTTAACCAGTAAACCGGCATCACCCACTACTTCCGGTATCGAAGAGGCATTCGAGGCAACCACCGGACAACCACACGACATAGCTTCCAAGGGTGGCAAACCAAAACCTTCATATAAAGACGGATAAGCTAGTAGCTCAGCTGAGCAATAATAGGAGACCAAGTCATACTCAGAAACATAGTCAATGAAAGCAACGTCTTTTTTTATTCCCAAGATAGCCAGCTGTTTCTCTGAATTCCGACGATATTCATCGTACCGACCAGCCGGTCCCACCTTAAGCAATTTCAAGTCAGGAAACTCTTTTTTTAATATTGCGAACGCCTCAAACAGGCTTCGAAGATTCTTCCTCGGTCTCTCGGAGCCAACGTACAGTATATATGGTTTATCGAGGAGCCTTAATTTTACATCGTACGGTCTGTAAATCTCACGGTCTATGCCATCGTATATTACGGTAATTCTGTCCTCTGGAATCTTCATGTACTTAATCAGATCATTCCTGGTATGTTGTGAAATAGCTATTATATGGCTTGCCCTCTTGATATTCCGGATATCGAGCTTTAAAGATATCCTCTCAGATAAACTTTCCGAGTCGAAAGGAAAGTAGAACCTTACCAGATCATGGACAGTGACTATATAAGGATTCTTGCGAAATAGAGCAAATCTGGCAAAATGG
>Ga0209427_10009632_pt1 | contig 10758 bp, 11 predicted proteins | sample DeeMarSWOR136_30_FD_187465 | JGI IMG/M metagenome (GOLD analysis project Ga0209427, IMG submission 187465) | Marine sediment microbial communities from White Oak River estuary, North Carolina - WOR-1-36_30 (SPAdes) (version 2) | ecosystem: Environmental > Aquatic > Marine > Intertidal zone >...
CTTTTTGGGAAGCACTGGTAGATCAACCAGTACACTTGGTCCGGAGATTGATAATACTGCCGGCACACTTACTTTTGGAGGATTTAGCTATGGGGATGAAGAAGGGGCTTCAGGGTCTGGAGATTTAGCTACCATTACGTTTACAGTGGAATCTCGGCAGGATGGAACCCTTGATCTTCAAAATGCCACCGTAACCGATACAGAAGCGAGTGAAATAGTCGTTGATAGTCTAGTGGATGGAAGTTTGAAAAGGCAAAGCATTCTGGTATCTCCTGACCCCGTCTATAGATCTCGATGGGTAGCACTTCCCAAACTCATGAGAATTGAGGGAGCATATACCAACTTTGATAAAACAACTAAGGTTGAATATGATCCAACTGATTCAGCCCTCTCGGTGATCAAGATGCCGCGCTTGGTTTTACCTGCTAAACAGGAAATCTGGCAAATAATCATAGTGATGCCTTCCTTGCTAACTGGTGTTGGATTTGATGGTTCGAGTGAGACGGTAACAGTGACAGTTTCAACAGGAACAGAAGAGGTAGTAGGTACCTTTGAGATTGATATGCTAACCTGGATTTTGGATGAGTGAATACAGAGGTACAATAGAAGATACAAGAGAACCCGCTCAGGCTATAGCTATCTATCCTGAGCGGGTTTTTTAAGTAGGAAAGAATTAATACTATTAATGAATTAGTCACAGTAAATGGTATGTCCCTTACGTTCAGAGAATGCTGATAGACCAACTTATATAGGTCTATTACATTATGCCCCTTTTTGATATTTTCTTGATGGTATAGGAAAAACTAAAATAAAGCATTGATAACAATTTAAAAATTAGAGCTAAAACATATTTTACTTTACCATTAGTTATTGCTGTGATTACTTTATTGATTCCTTTATGTGTTTGTAGGGGAAGCAACAGGATGGAAAAATTGTGGGAGATAGCTGAGGTTTTTGACGACAATGAATTTGCAGATTACTTGAAAGATGAGGAATATAAAAATATTCTACACAGGCAATACTAACGATGAGGGCAGCCGTGAGGACTATGAAGTATGTAAGAGGATCAGAGGATATAAAGAGATTGGTTTTGTGTTGATTTAAAGATGTGAACTGTGTAATTTATATGATGTTTATTAATAGCAAGAAGGAATGGTTAAACTGTGAGCGGTACGGTCTACCGCGAGGAATTTCACCAAGAAACTCTTGAAGCCAATAGTACCAGCAGTAGAGTAATCGATTGGTAATGCTTACAAAGTGATTCTTGTTCTAAAAAATCTCTCCAGGTTAATTGCAAAAAGGTTTTTGTAATAAAAAAACATCATGGGAACACACTAATTGTGTGAACCCTCAGGAGTGCCGTAGACAATTTTTGCTTTTTTCTTAAGTTCAGCGAAGTAATTTTTTGCAATATCCTGTCTTTTTTTATTCTTCAAAGTTTCTTTTATCTTGTCCTTTACCTCGTCGAGTGTTTTTTGTGTGGCTTGACTGTGTTCAAGAGTCTGGATTATGTGGTAACCAAACATTGTTTGCACTACTTGGCCAATTTCATTTACTTTCTGACTGAAGGCAGCATCTTCAAAAGGCTTTACCATTCTTCCCCGCGGAAAAGTACCGAGGTCCCCACCTGTTTTGCCACTTGGACATTCTGAATTTTCTTTAGCAAGTTTTTCAAAATCAGCACCGTCGAGTAACTGTTTTCTCAATACCTCAATTTTTGCCCTCTTTTCACTTTTTGTCTTTTCATTATCTTTGTCATTCACTTTAATAAGAATGTGGCGTGCGTGAACTGTTTCAGGGGTGCCGAGTTTTTCCTTATTGCTGGTATAATATTTTTTTATTTCTTCGGTTGAGGGGGTTAAATCAGTTTTTATTTGAGAATCAAGTAGTTTATTGAATCGCAGAGAAAAGGTAATATTTTCACGTAGGTCTTCCATGGTCATCCCACTTGGTGTGAGTGCTGCTTCCAGCGTCGTACCCTCAGGGAGTCTCTTTTCTATTTTTTCTATTTCTAGCTTCATTTCGTTGTCGCTTGCAACAATATTTTGTTTGTCAGCTTCTTGATTAATAAGTGTGCGTGTTATGAAGTCCTCGATAAGCTTATCTTGTAGATTTTTTTTAAATTTTGCCATCTGATCTTGGGGGAAGCGGCCTTTTATGGATTCCAGTGTCTTGCTCATTTTTGCATCAACCTCGTTCTGGGTGAGCTTTATTCCATTTACCTCAACCACCACTTGTGAAGGTGTAGTAGTGTCATCTTTTATTGTTGGGATTTTCTCATCAGCCTGTTTTGACGGAGAAGATTTCTCTGCTGCAGGTATATCGTTCTTTTCGCACGCAAAGTTTATGAGTAGTGCTGAGCAGAGTAGTGTAACTATACTACGGAAATGTGTGCTGGTTATGATTGACAGTCTCATTTAAGACCTCCTTTGTGATTGTTCGTATTGGCAAACCAACCACAGAGAAACTATTAAATCTCAATAAGTTAAAGGAATTTTTATTTCCTTCCCTCTGTGTCCTCTGTAGTGAGATTTTGATGTTATTAAATATAATCATTTTGATAACACATGGTAGGGCTGAAAATAAGAGGGAATGCTATCAAAATGAAGATCTTATGTGGTGAGATCAAAAATCTTTTTTATCAGTAATCTGTTTTATTGTGTTTACATGCCTACATGGAACTATAGGGTAAGTGTTTATATATGTCAAACTTTTTCTGTTATGTGTGGTTAAACCTTGTATAAGGTCCTCTCCATACTTTCCAATAGGTTTATTATTGATTTACCAATGCAATTTTGATAATTTTGGTTTGAAGTGATTGAGTGTCTCATGGAGCACATTGGCAGTTGAGAAGAAAGGAGCTCATATGTGGGAGGTACTCAAAGGTTTACAGCCCGAAAGATTGTGGGAGCTGTTTTCCCAAATCACCAGCATTCCCCACGGGTCAAAGAACGAGGCGGTACTTGCTGCCCATCTACGTCAGCTGGCTGAGAGTGCTGGGTTTGCCGTCAAGCAGGATGATGCAGGCAACGTGTGCATTTCTCTGCCTGCCACACCAGGATACAAAAAGACGCCTACGGTTGTTTTGCAAGGGCACCTGGACATGGTCTGCGAGAAAAACGAGTCAGTTGATTTTGATTTTACGAAAGATGCTATTCAATTGGTACGCGATGGTGATTGGCTGAAAGCTGACGGCACCACCCTTGGTGCTGACAACGGCATTGGCGTGGCAGCAGCATTGGCGGTAATGATGTCAGAAGATACTATTCACGGACCGATAGAGATTCTGCTCACTGTTGATGAGGAAACCGGGCTGACCGGTGCCATGGGTCTTTCCCCCTCTTTGGTAAGTGGCCGCATCCTGCTTAATCTTGATTCGGAAAAGACCAGCACTGTCTGCATCGGTTGTGCAGGCGGTGGCGGAGTAACTACTCACCTACCACTGAGCTGGACAGACACACCAAACAAAATGGTTGGCTTAGCATTGAATCTCACCGGCCTCCGGGGGGGACACTCAGGTCTTAACATTCATGAAAATCGCGGCAACGCTGTTAAACTGATGTCAAGAAACCTGCACGCACTTAAAGAACTTAACATTACCCTTGCCGATTTTCAAAGTGGTGATAAGCGAAACGCCATTCCGCGTGAAAGCTCAGCCACTTTTGCCTTGCCTGTCAACTATGTGCCAAAAGCCCAAAAAATCATTAGCGAAAAGCTCACGGCATTTCGGGCTGAGTTTCTCAATGAACGCGATATGCGCATTTCATCCACCACAATCAATCCACCACATAAGGTATTAAGTAGGGAATCCTTTGACACCATGCTCAACATGCTTATGGCTTTCCCCCACGGTGTGCTGGCAATGAGCCGTGACATACCTGGTTTGGTAGAGACGTCCAACAATCTTGCCTCAGCCCACATCAAGGGTGATGCTCTCATTGCACACAATGGCCCACGCTCCTCCTTCCCACACGCTGTGCATGAGACGGTGGATCAAATCGTGGCCGTGGCGAATCTTGCCGGTGCAACCAATCACATTGGAAAATCTTATCCTGGTTGGCACCCTAATCCAGATTCCAAAATCTTGCACCTTTTCGAGGATGCTCATGAAGAACTATTTGGAAGCCGTCCGGAACGCGAGGTGGTTCATGCCGGCCTGGAGTGCGGTATTATTGGTGAGAAATTCGATGGCATGGACATGATCTCCTTTGGCCCGGATATCGTGAATGCCCACTCCCCTGACGAGGCCGTCAGTATCTCCAGTGTGGAAATATTTTGGAAGTTGTTAGTGTGTGTACTCGATAGAATCGCCAGAGGTGCCTATCAATAGAAAAGCCAAAAGTTTTTAACCCTTTTTAAAAGCCTCTCCCAGCTTTTTCCCTGCTTCCTCTGCACGTTTCATTACCTCTGGCATGTCATCAACATCGTTCATCCCCACAACCTCAGCAATTTCTTCTATAACATTCATTTTATTAATATCACCTAGAAATAATCTCAGAGTTTCAATTGCCCTCTCGTGACCCGCTCCAGCAACAGTTGTGACAGGAATGGCTGGCTTTCCTGAAAGGGGTCTCTTTCCCAGCACTGGCATATCAGGGTTATAATCAGGACCAACACCGCGATAAAATATTGGCATACTTCTGTCAATAAAGCTTTTAACTGCACCTGAAACATCCATGTAATATGTGGGAGAGCCAACAATCAAAGCATCTGCACTCATTAATTTATCGTAGAGGCCCTGCATACCATCATCTATAACACATTGGCCTTCATTCATTAGACACTCACTACATCCTGTACAGGGTTTTATTTCTACCTTGGCAAGATAGATAAGTTCGTATGCACATCCAGATGACTCTGCAACTTTTTTTATAATTTTATTCGTATTACTTGTTTCCTTGAGACTTCCACAGATAGCTAAAATTTTCATACCGTGTTCCTCCTGTCCTGATAGAGTTAGTGATTTGTTTTTTGATAGTGACTCACTTTTGGTCAAAAAAGTATAGTGTAAGGACTTTTGTGTGTCAAGGGAAATACATCTTGATACATGGCAGGTACTTTTTTATGCGAGTTCCTGAACTATTTATGGGAGATGTCAAAAGAAAATTAAATAGGAAGGAAGAAGCACATACACATTGGCGTGGGTCTCTCTCAGCGCTCGAGGGTCCCCTTAGGTGCTTAATCCCGCTTTTCCTTTCTTGCCTTTTTGATTTCATCTATCAGACGGACACCTAGTGTGTGCATTTCTCTCAGTTTTTCTGATAACCTTTTTTTACTAATATTTTCCACCCCACCGATATAATACCTATCTACTATGTCTATTTCTTCAACAAGAAAGTGCGCTTCCATTGCTTCAAAACAGGGTGTGCCCATAACCTCCCAATATTCATCAGCCGCATTACCGGTAACGATTAGAGATGCCTTCTTTTCAAAATTCGCTTTTTCCCTGGTGTCAGGGATACGCCCATAATCTTCCCTCTTCCTGTAATGGAGCGCGCACTTCCTTTCCAGAAAGTTTTTCATTAAAGCGGTAACACCACCATCGTACACCGGAGAGGCAAGAATATATCCGTCTGCGTGACGGTACTCCTCTAATATACCTGCCATGTCATCTTTAAGGGGACACCTTCCAATGGGCAATTCATGGTTCTCAAACATACATTTAAAACACCCCATGCAAAATTTGATGTTATATTTTATAAGATCATATCTCTTCGTTTCAACACCTTTGCTCTGTGCCCCTTTAAGTGCACTATCAATGAGTTTAGCATTGAGTCCCTTAACACGGGGACTTCCCATAAAGCCCAAAATCTTCATAGTTCTCTCCTTACCGTCTAACCAATTGGTAATTAACCGCTAAAAATCTATTGTGAGATAAACAAAAATTTACTAATCCTCTGAATGCCTACTGAGTGGGCCATTATCACTTGTTACTCTCTCTGCCCTCATCATTTTTTAATAAACTGCTTCTTTAAATCTTTTAGCTAGATATGGTGCGAAAGGAATCTTGAGGTTTCAAAAAAAGCCTGTCTACCACCCGCGAGAATAATCCTGAGGAGCACACTCTGGGCAAAGCACCTTTCCATCCCTGATTCTTAAACGTGGCTCCATGGTGAGTTCTCCACACGAATCACAATTGTGGGAGGAAAATATCTTAGCTCGCTCCGGAATATGATAATCTTTTAATTTTTGAATTTTGAAAAGCCTCTCCTCTGAGATTTGGAGCAGATCAAGTGCAACCTTTTCCCTCGCTGCGTGCTTTGAACTTCTCGCCTTTTTCCCTCTGGGTGGGACTTGAAGAGAGATCCTTACGCCTTTTCCAAAACCGCTCTTTTTTCGCTTGAGAAAAATAAACACCATCTTCCCATAGTCCTGGAATATTAAGTTTCCCTTCCCGAGGGTACATCGAGTCATATATTGAATGGCATCAACAGCACATCCATCAGTCATTGAGATGCACACTAACTCTTCATCTTCTGCACGCTTCCACTTCATCTTTTTCATTCCAATCTTCGCCGCCAGGTATCCTATAATGATACCAGGACACAGATGCCCATGAAAATCAATGCATTCTGCCAAATCAGAGGGTATATCTTTTCCCATCATTTCCTCCTATATCTTTGAGTTTAAATCTATAAAAGAGCCTGCATCATTTTATCTATAGTAAAAATATGTTTGAAAATCAACAAAAACCCCTCAGCATTGCCAACCAAAAAAATTTAAAAAGAAGGGATGAAGAATACAGTAAGAAACAAAATAGAGATTTCTGCCTTGACAGAATTATTTTTTATGTTAGAATACACAACATATAGTAGAAAATTTATAAATTATCTCAATATATTGTTATTAATGAGTATAAAGAAGAATTTACATTGATTGCTTAAGGGAAGAGTAAGAAGGTAACCATTCAAGGAGGGTACGCCATGAAATACCAACCTATTCCCAGGCTGGGATTAAGCGTTTATCCAGAGAAAAAACAAATAAGCGATCAAACCATTGTATCTCTTATCAAGTCGTTTATCGTACCCCCTTGCTTAATTGTTTGGCATGGAGTTTACAGGTTGTTTAAATTGATATTGTAATGGTGGGAGTAAATAAATCCTTTTACATAACATACAACACGAACAGTATACACAATACATATATTAAAGGTGTTATGGAGGGATGAGAATGAATAGAGAAACTGTTCTTAGATCATTAAGACATGAAAAGGAAGAGTTAGATGAGAGGATAGAAAGGCTCCAGAAGGAAAGAGAAGAAGTGAGCGAAAAGATAGATCGGTTTATGAGAGCGGAAGAAGAGAGAATGAGTGTAATAGCTCTCACTAAATAAAAAAGTGGGATAGGGAAGAGACTACCAAAGCTCTCAATACAGATTAAGTCACATAGCGAACAAACCACAAGGAAGGGTTAAAACGAGAAAGACGATAGTCATATAAGGAGATAACCTGTCTGAGGATTAACTTGAGTTGACACATTAGAGGAGGAGTGAACTTTTTTATGGTTACTTATGCTTCTCCTTGTCTTGTTTCAATGGAAGGTCGCTTAAATATTTTGAAACTTTCACCCTGAGGTGTTTTCTGGTAATCAAGAACCATTCCCTCTAACTTTTGCGCTAAACGAGATTCTATAAGCAAAACCTTTATACCCTCTTTACTTTCAACGACTTGATCGCCCCCCTTTTCAGTATCTAATGATATTCCTAAGCGGTCTGGCATTGAATGGATGGGAGTAATCCTAAAAATAATTTCTGGATCCACTCTCTGCTCTTCAAATAAAGCTTCTTTTAGTTTTTCCTTTGCCCTTGCAGTTACTTCTAACATGTGTTCCTTCTTTCTATCAGAACAAAGGCGTAAATGTAAAAAAAATACATTCATCTTTAGAATCGGCTATAAAACGCGATGACTTTAGTTATTTACTACCAATAGTTACTATTTATGTGATTTCGAAGATGAGGTTATAGTTGGAGAGACCCATTGAGGGGGTTCTATTTATGTGGTAAAATAGAAAAATAAAAACCTAATAAAAAAGCCCAAATAGTTGATATTACTATATCAATCTACAGTAAAATTCATCTCGAAGACTACCTTAGCTATAGCAAAAAATTTAAGTCTTCCACTAATTCAGGAACACTTCATCTAATTGCCATATAATCTCTTTTAATCATACTTTTCTCATAACTCAGAACAGTCAATGAGTAAAGGATACGGTAAGGGTGAGGAAATGGTTTGACACACGCTATTAATTGGGATAGAAGAGTTATATATTGATTATTTTAAAAAACTTAAATATGGGGGATGTCATGTCTAATGAGTGCTCACAGTTGAATTCAGAGTGCCTTCAGAAAAAGGGAAATCCTTGTCCAGCTTATGAGTCGAATAAAAATTGCTGGGAATATGATTGGTTTACTTCTCTTAAACAATTACCTAAGGATGAACAGGAAAAGTGGAAGTCCTTTATGCTTGAAAAATGTCCTAATTGCGCTGCATATCGAGAACCTATGAAAGAGATGATACAGAGAAATTTAAAAGTTACTTTTATCTAAATTATCTTTTAATAACCTGTGGTTTATATAGCCCCTTAAGAAACAATGCTAGGGGTTTTCCCCTGTCTTGTTACTCTATCTGTGCTCTGTCATCCACACATAAATGAAAGCCGAAATTTTTAACGTTACAAACCTACGTAAAAATTTGTCTGAAAGTGACTTCTTATTGTGGCAAAAAGTTTAAACTTTTATGCTCATTGTACGCACCCCAATATCTAGTGTCAATTCACAAAAAAGAGAGTCTTAAATAGACTAACCAATTCTCAATTCTTTTTATTTTTCCCCTTGACAAAATCTCATAATTTTTATAAAGTTAAAGATAGGCAATTTAAATATATATACTAGAAAAGCTAAACCCTGAGTGATCAGGGGACGGAAAGCCACAGTTCTATCTCAGACGTTGAATCGCAGTTAGAACGTGCTTCTGGAATTGGTTTTAATAGAAGGCTGGACTGCCTAAAGTATACTAGATGATTATACTTGGCAGTCTTTTTATTTAGATATAAAACCAAAGGAGCAGAGAGAATACAATATCTTTTTACTCAGTTGATATTTAGTTATACTTTAGTATCTGTTATTTAATTATTGCCAAACAATATCATACCAAGGAGAGTTATAAAATGAAAAGAATCATATTTTTGTGTGTATTTACTGCCACTTTATTTTTTATCTTAAAAACTACAATGGCACAATGGGTTACTGAGACGGTAGATAATCCAAAGTATTTTAGCGACTTTGGTCCAAGATCAATTGCTATTGATAGCAATAATCATCCACACATTGCCTATGGAGGAGATCATCTATATTACGCATACTACGATGGAAGCGCCTGGCATTATGAAACTATTGACTCATCACCAGGAGTAGGCATGTACACCTCCCTTGCCCTGGACTCAGCACATAATGTGCATATTAGTTATTATGATGCTACAAATGATGACCTCAAATATGTAACCGGCACCTCTGGCTCCTGGAGTACACCGGAGACTATTGACAGCAGTGGTGTTGTAGGAGAGTACACCTCCCTTGCCCTGGACTCAGCAGGAAATGTGCATATCAGTTATTATGATGCTACAAATGATGACCTCAAATATGTAACCGGCACCTCTGGCTCCTGGAGTACACCGGAGACTATTGACAGCAGTGGTGTTGTAAGCATGCACACCTCCCTTGCCCTGGACTCAGCAAATAATGTGCATATCAGTTATTATGATTGGGGAAATGATGACCTCAAGTATGTAACCGGCAGCTCTGGCTCCTGGAATCCACCGGAGACTATTGATAGCAGTGGTTGGGTAGGCTTGTACACCTCCCTTGCCCTGGACTCAGCACACAATGTGCATATCAGTTATTATGATGCTACAAATGCTGACCTCAAGTATGTAACCGGCACCTCTGGCTCCTGGAATCCACCGGAGACTATTGACAGCAGTGGTGATGTAGGAGAGTACACCTCCCTTGCTCTTGACTCAGCACATAATGTGCATATCAGTTATTATGATGATGCAAATCATGACCTTAAATATGTAACCGACAGCTTCGGCTTCTGGAATACACCGGAGACTATTGACAGCAGTGGTGGAGAGTACACCTCCCTTGCCCTTGACTCAGCGAACAATGTGCATATCAGTTATTTTGATTATACAAATCATGACCTCAAATATGCTACGTCACTAGATTCTGATTCTGATGGAATCTGCGATAGAAAAGACAACTGCCCCAACACCCAAATGGCCCAGCTTTAGGTCTTTGTGCACAAACACAGTGCGGTGTATATAGATACTCTCTTAAAGAGTGCACAAGTGATACCGAGTGTGTAGCAAGATGGGGTTCATGTTGGACGTGTTTAAAGAATCAAGAAGACTACTATCCAGAAGGTGGTAATGACACTGGAGATGCGTGTGAGTGGTGCTATACTGATTTTGATGGAGACGGCGAGGTCTATCCCGGTGATGCCATGATATTTCTTGGAGAATGGAAAAGGAAAGATTGCAGTGAAGAAAACCCCTGTCAGGCTGATATAGATGGAGACGGGAAGGTCTATCCAAGCGATGCAATGATATTTCTTATGGAATGGAAGAGGAGAGACTGCCCAGTTCTTCCGTGAGATGATGTAGTTTTACATCCTCATCCTATAGAAGGGATATGTAAATTCATATATAAAATATCCAAAAAGGCCAAACCCTGAGTGATCAGGGGACGGAAAGCCACAGT
>Ga0209427_10009633_pt1 | contig 10758 bp, 6 predicted proteins | sample DeeMarSWOR136_30_FD_187465 | JGI IMG/M metagenome (GOLD analysis project Ga0209427, IMG submission 187465) | Marine sediment microbial communities from White Oak River estuary, North Carolina - WOR-1-36_30 (SPAdes) (version 2) | ecosystem: Environmental > Aquatic > Marine > Intertidal zone >...
CGATCCAATCGCGACAGAATTCATTAGATAATGTAGATTTACTAATCTTTCCATTTTTTAGGTCCACATCAAGTCTTACTTGACTAAAACCTAGAATCTTATCAGGAATAGATATTTCCTTAGTTTTACTCATGTTTTTCACAACTAGTTGTATGTTTATATTTTGAATAGATTGTAGATATTAAGAATAAATTATCAAAATTTTAAAGGTTATTTGTTAAACCTAAAAAACACATTCTTCAAAATTATAATATACCTCTTCTATCAATTTAATGTGATGTTAAAATGAGATGATTTACAAATTTGTATAGAAAACAATGAAGCGATTTTATATTAAAAAGAGTAATTTCCCGAGAAAACTTACTATATCAATCACTTTTATTTTATCTTTTAATTCTCTGTTTTCATTTAGATAACAATTTAGATGGGCAATGCATTTAGGGCATGAGGTAATTAGATATTCTGCTCCAGTTTCTATTGCCTGTAATAATTTTTTCTCTTGTAATTTTTTTGAATCTTGATTGCATGAAATATAGGCAGAAACGCCACAACAATCTGCATCTTGTTTAGAATCTTCCATTTCTATTAATTCTAGAGATGGAATAAGTTTCAGTACCTCACGAGGCGCATCAAAGATATTGCTCATTCTCCCTAGCCTACACGGGTCATGGTAAGTCACTTTAATTTTGTCAAAACTGGGAAATGTTATATCATTTAATAGATTTTCCTTGATAATATATTCACTAATGTGATAAATATCAAAATCGAAACCTTCATTTCTTTCAAAGAGTTTTTTATATTCATTTTTCCACATATAATATCCTTCAGCGCAGCTAAAGATAATAGTTTTGACTCCAGCATCTTTAAATAATTTCACATTATATTCTGCTAATGTTTTAAAAGTATCAATATCTCCTTGCCAAAGATTATCATGTCCACAGCATTTTTCTTCCGACAAAACAACTGGAATTATGTTATTTTGATTTAATAAACCAATTAAACTTTTGGGAATCTCATAATAATTAGGCGCATTTATTGAAGGCCAAATATCTTGACTTCCATAATCGCAGATCATAACACCTGAATCGTCAAGTAATTTATTAAAATCTTCTGGTATTTGATCAGTATTACAGCAGCAATTACAATTTAAACATCGATTTGCTTCTTTCTTCGCTTGTTCTTCCGTAAATCCTAGTTCCATCTCGTCAAAACAGACTAGTCTCTCAGACCCTGGCATAAAATTCATATCTTGACATAATTGTGTTTGTATATATTTTTTAGGTATAGGTGACCGTTTAAGATCATTCTTTCTTATTCTTCCTTCTTTTAAATCAAGAGCTCGGAGATATCGATTAATAGAATAAGCTGCTTCTCTCCCGTCACCAATGGCATCAACAGCACACATTAGAGAATTATTAATAATATCTCCACCTACAAAAACTCCTGGAATGTCTGTTTCATATGTTAAATTATCAACAATAACTTTTCCTCTATCAATTGTTAATTTATTACCTGTAGCAGCTAACAGTGGTTCCGAATGAAGTCCCTGTCCTATTGCTATAACAATGTGGTCAACAACAATTTTATAATCTGAACCTTCAATTTTATTTAATGCTCTTCTTCCCGTTTTGGGATCTGGTTTACCCCATTCAATCTTATAACAATTTAAAGCTAATTTACCATTTTTTTCTTGAGTAATTTTAGCCGTTGATGTTTCAAAATGATATTTCATTACTTCTAATTCAGCTTCGTGTAAATCTTTAAGCACATTTTTAAGAGCTTCCTCACTTAATATATCAACTAAATCAACTTTAGTTGCTCCTAATCGAATTACCGTCTCACCAACATCTACAGCAACAGCACCACCCCCAATAATACCACAAGTTTTACCTTTGAATTCTTCTGGATTTTCAGAGCACTTATATTTTCTTTCTAAAAGAAAATCGATTGCAACATCTACATTGGGTAAATCTTCACCTTCAAGTCTTAATGTTTTAGGTACATATAAGCCTAATGCTATAAAGACTGCTTTATATTCATCTTTCCAAATATCTTCTAAAGTGAAATTAGGACCAAATTCCTTATTAAAAATTATTTCTACACCCATACTCTTAATAAATTCAATATCATGGTCAAGAGCTTCATCAGAAAGTCTGTATTGTGGGACACCGTATCTTACTACACCTCCAGCTTTATCTCCTTTCTCAAAAATAGTAGGTTTATATCCCATCCTAGCAAGAAAATATGCAGCAGATAATCCTGCAGGCCCAGCTCCTATAATAGCTACTTTTTCTTTAGTTTGAGGTACGGGTTTAATTTTGCTTTGGTTAGGATGCTCAGCTTCCCAATCACAAACAAACCGTTTAAGTTCACGTATAGCAACTGGATCATCAAAATGCTGACGATTACAGTTTAATGCACATTGAGCTGTACAAATTCTTCCACATAAGTATGGTAATGGGTTAGTTTCTCTTATTAGATCGAGAGCTTCTTGGTATTTACCTTCTGCTATAAATGATACATAACCTTGAACATCAACTCCAGCGGGACAGCCTACAACACACGGAGCTGCACCTGTTAAAAAGGGAACACATCCCATAAAATAGCCAATTTCTCCTTTATTAGTTGTTTTTAATCCTGTTCCCTCAAGAAAACCTATCTTATTGGTAAATTTGATTTTATCTTCAGCCATTAATTTTGGTAAACTAGAATCAACTCTTTCATGATTACAACTTAATAAACCATCTTGTAATGGCGTATACTCTGAGGCAAGAGAACGAAGATCTTTAATAATTTGGGTGAAGTTCACCCCAATTTCTTCTTTTGTCATTGGGCAATAAATTGAACATAAACCACATGTAAGACACTTCCAAATATCATTATTTCGCAATGCTTCTTCTGGAGTTAGAAATGTTAAATCAGTAATTAGTCTACGTGGGTAAAATATGTCGAGAAAAGCAGTTGGGCATACATTATTACAACGATTACAATTATAACAATAATTAGCAGCAGAATTTACTTTTTTTAGCAACTCTATTGAAGCAATACTAGTAATTTTCTCACCAGCACTTTTTTCATTAGATTCAGTCATTTTATCTTAAGAAAATAGGTTTATTATTGTTAATTAAAAAGGTTATTTTAATTTGAATATAACGATTATATTTTGCTAATTAGAAATTTACATTAATAATACTCAGGAATGCTTTGAAGGTTGACATATCTTGAGGCAATAAGAGCAATAATTATTCTCTAATATGCTTTGTATGCATTTAGATCGATCTATATGTGTGATTACGCCATTTTCTTTTTCAATTGGAGTTTCAAAAACAGAGCCCCCTTTACATTCCCTCACACAAGCACCACATTTTTCACAAAAATCTTTAAGTTCAGTAAAATCTCTGTCTTTTGTTTCAGGTATTTTCGCATCAGTAGTAATTATACTCCATCTTTGTCGAGGACCAAATTCAGGGGTAAGGATTAAGCCATTTCTCCCCATTATTCCCAAATTAGCAGTTACTGCATGAGGACCATATAATAGTTTTCCACCAAAAGGGTGGTGTGCTTCACTTTTATATCCTTGTTCTTTCATATACTCTGCTAATTTAATTGTGACATCACCTAAAACTTTGTAGACACGGAATACTTCTATCTCACAAACTGCCCCTGGAGCCTCTTTGATTTTATCCCATTTCATTTCCATTCCAAGGATAATAGCATTTTTGCCATACACCTGAAGATCTTTAAAAATATAGTTTTCATTAACTGGTGTATATCCTATTATATCTACGTCAAGTTCTCTTGCTTTCTTTTCAAACTTATTCCAAAAATCAGGACTTACTTCTGTTTTAATATTATTTTCATTACCATATTTAGTTTTCCTTGCTTGTTGAAAACCTTTAAAGGTTCCCCTAATATATTTACTAAATAATTTAGCAGATTCACGATCTAATACTTCTGCTGGACCTAAACTCATGTTAAATAATTCTTTAGGAACAACAAAAACAAGGTTTTTATTTTTACCGATATATGTTGGTTCAATCCCTGCATCTGACATTTTCTATCCCTTATAATTCAAAATACCAAAATTTTTACTTGTTTCTATATTAAATACCATATAAAGATAATGGTTTTAAAGATAAATCCTCCTAATTATACTTGTCCCTTCTGCGGAAAAGAATTAGAATCAAGATTCTCAAAATGTTTTAATATATATTGCCAAGGACAAAAGTTTAATGTAGGGAATCTAGTTATCTATAGGTTAAATACAGATTTAGGAATAGGACGCATAGTAAAAAAGTTAGAAATTCCAACATCTAAATCTTTAGACGAGGAGGATACTCATTTTATAATTAAATATAAAGTCTCATTTAAAGATAATATCATTAAAATAATCCATCCGATTGATCTTATTCACTATGTTTATGAATTAAACGATAAAGTAGTTACAAAACATGGGAATGGATATATAAATACAAGAGATTTCCTGATTCAGGATGGGGTATTATCATATGAATTTTTAACAGAAGATGGTAAAAAATCTCAAATTTTTGAAAATGAAATTTATTCTAAATATGAGACTCCTATAAAAACTCTAATTTCTAAACAAATTATAGATAATCCAAAAAATTTTCTGATCAAATATTGGGCAAACTTATTCTTTTCATATTATAAATCATATCAAATTAAATGCATAACGAATTCACGCTTAACTTTAATGCCACATCAAATTAATGTAACACATAGATTGGCAGAGCAATTTTTTCCAAGGATGATTTTAGCGGACGAAGTTGGTCTTGGAAAAACTATTGAGGCAGGTATTTATATTAAGGAGATGATAGCACGAAACTTAGCAGAACGCATACTTATTATCGTCCCTGCTTCGCTTGTAAAACAATGGGCTTTCGAAATGAGTAATAAATTCAATATAGAATTTACGATTTATGATGGTAATAAAATTAAAGAATTAAAAAGTAAACGTAGTTATAAACATCCAGATTTACTTCAAAATCCTTTTTTCTATGATAATTTGATAATTTGTTCGCTTCAATTTGCTCGAAATAAAAAATACATTGAACTATTATCAGGTGTTTCTTGGGATATTGTGATATTTGATGAAGCACATCATTTACGGAGATACTTAATTAATGCTATAACAGGAAACTATCGTGAGACACTTAATTATGAATTAGCCAAAAATTTGAGTTTAAATTCAGAAAGCATTCTACTATTAACTGCTACACCTTTGCAACTTCACTCTTTTGAACTATTTTCTTTAATTGAGTTAATTCATCCAGAGATTTTTGAGAACTTTAGTGATTTTGAACATTTTCGGAAGAATATGCCATTTATAAACTTATTACTTTCTAACTTGAATAATATTGACAATCTAAATAATTTTGAAGTAAAAAATACAATTAAACTCCTTAAAGAATTAAAATATATCGATAAAAATAAAAATTTAGACCAATTTCTTATAGAAATAAAAAATATATCTTTTAAATTAGAACTATTAAAAAAAATTGAAGAGGATCACACATTATCTAAATTTTTAATTAGAAACCGTAAAAAAAATGTATTTACTAAAGAAATATTAAACAAAAGAATCGTAAATACGATAATGGTTAACCCTACTAAGCAAGAATTAGATATATATAATGAGATCCGACTTTATTTAGCAAAAATTTATAATTCTTCTTTAAGTAAAGAAAACGTGGGAGTTGGTTTCATTATAACAACTTTACAAAAACTTTTGACTAGTTCGAAACAAGCCTTTCTAAAAAGTATTGAAAGAAGGTTAGAGCAATTAGAAAGATATAAAGATCTTTTTCTTGATGCAAAAATAATAAAAGAAGGAGATCCTGATTTTTATGCGACAGAACTAGACGACCAATTCCTTGACGATGAAATTTTTAATGAATTTAATAATAAAAATGTAAAAGAGAAAGAAATTACAACTGATCTCCTTAATCAAGAGAAAATATTAAAAGAATTTTATGAAAAGTTAAAAGCTTTACCTTATGACTCTAAATCATCTAAATTACTCGAATTAATAGATCAAATTTACTCACTAAATCCACAAGAGAAAATAATAATATTCACTCAATTTGTAGATACTTTGAAATTTTTAAAATTTCTAATAGAGACGCATAATCCTAATTATAATGTTGATTTATTTTATGGGGGTTTAGATAAGATACAGAAGGATGATTCAGTTGAAAGATTTAGATCTAGTAAAAAATTCTCAATCTTAATTTCTACTGAAATCGGTGGTGAGGGTAGGAATTTTCAATTCTGTCGGGTTTTAATAAATTATGATTTACCTTGGAATCCAATGAAGCTTGAGCAAAGAATTGGTAGATTGGATAGAATTGGTCAAAAATCAAAAGAAATTTATATTTATAACATATTTATGGAAGGGACAGTTGAAACAGATATAATCCATGCCATAATAAAAAGGATAAATCTTTTTGAAGAATCTATTGGAATTTTAGAACCTATAATTGGCAGGATCGAAAAAGATTTTAAAGGAGTTATTTTTGCTGAAGAAGATGGGAAAAAACGCAAAAAATTAAATGAATTTTATCGAATACTAGATGAAGAAATAAGAAAAGCAAAAGAAATTGAAATGCAATTAGATGATCTGATGATTGATAAAAAATCCTTCCAAATGGAGGGATTGATTACCTCTTTAGCTTCATGTGTTGATGTGAAACTTACTTATAATGAATTATACTTACTAATAAAGTTATTTTTTAATAATCATGATAACCTTTATGGTATTTTACAAAATATACAAGATCCAGATAATAAAATGTCTCAAAATTTCCATTTTCCGTCTAAGTTTATTATAAAGGATACTCTATTAAAAAATCCTAAATATAGATTTCAAAATGAGTATTTAGGAACTTTTAATCTAGATCTTGCAAGGAAAAAGGAAGAGATTGACTTTTTTGCTTTAGGACACCCATTAATTAATAATATCTTAGATTATTGTATAAGTGATCAATTTAAGGGAAATTTAAGTGTATTATTTATAAGAAGGAAAAGTTTAGAAAAATTTTATGATCTTATTCAAATTCATGAAAGAGACTTATTTCTTTTTATCTTTTCAGTGAAGTTCCAAGGATATATCATTGAGAATCAAATTTATCCTATCATAGTTGATAAAAATGGAAATGAAGTGAATAATTTTGCTGATATAATATTAGATATTAAAAATTTCAGTAATTTATTCATATTTTATGATGACAGAGAGAAAATTGATATAAATTACAATCTTATTAAAAATCTTCAAGAGGAAACTAAAAAAATTGTGAAACTTAAAACATCTATCTGGAAGAAAGAAATTAAAATTCTAAATAATAATCTTTTTAACCAAGAAAAAAGGAAAAAGGAAAAAATTTATTTGCATAAGAGAAGAACCCTAAATCTTAGACTTGAATCATTAATAAGAACTTTAGAACAAAAAGAACATAAAAAACCAACTATACGACAACTCCAAAATATAGAAAAGATAACAGATAAAGAAAAGAAAAAAGAGAAATTAGGTTATTTTAAAAAATTGGAAGAAGAAATTAAATTTATTGAAAAAGATATTAAATTAACTAGAAAAAAATTGGATGATTTATTATTTGAATATGAAGATCTCAAAAATGAAATGCTAAAAAGAAATAAATCAAAGTTCTATACTAACCTTATCTCATTTGCATTATTAAAATTAATAGATTGATAAGAATTATTACTTAGAACCCATATTTTTTACAATATTTTTAGTAAGTCTCGCAAATGCTTCTTCAACATTTTTACCTAATTTTGCTGATGTTTCAATATAAAAGCCACCAATTTTCTCCGCAAAATTTTTAGGCTCATTTTGCTTTAAAGTTTGACCAATCTTGTGAATTAGGTCGGATTTATTTCCAAGGATTACGACTGGGGCTTTTCTTTCGAGTATCTGGTTCATATCGTAAATCCATTCTTTCATTTTTGGAAAGGTTCGGGCTCTAGAAAGATCAAATACCATTAATGCTCCATGGGTTCCTTCATAGAAATTTCGACGTACTATCTTGAATCGTTCTTGTCCTCCTATATCCCATATTGCAAGCTTAGCAAATAACCCTTTCTTATATTCCACTATTTTAGAATTGACTTCTAACCCAATAGTGAATTTATAATTAGAAGAGAATTCATTCTCAACAAATCTACGAATGAGGGAAGATTTTCCAACTCCTCCAGGACCTATTACAATTATTTTAAAAAAATATTCATACATATAGAGAAATCAAGTTTACTTTTTTTATCTAAAAAATGCTTTTTTCCAATTTTAATATAAAAATCTTATGGAATTTCAAGAATTTATATCATTTGATTCCTTCACTAGATAATATTTTTTTCCATATTTTTTAAACAACTTAGTACCTCCTCCCTCTTGCAAAATCTGCAAAGTAGCTTCTGGATCAATGATCTCCATACCTCCGATTATATCTATACCATAATCAAATAAAATATCTGGGATCATACTAGCAGTTGGACCAACTAAAATTATTTTATGAGCTTTTCTTTTATATTTTTCTAAAATAGATTCAAGAGTATTATTTATTAAAGAAGATCCAGTACAAATTAAAACATCAGTGAATATTTCCCTCTCTTCAAGTTCATTAATATTTTTCTTAAGATTAAGATGATTAAACTCTAATGATGAAGGAAGAGTATCTTCCACAATTGTTATTAATTGAGTAATTTTATTAACTTTTTTAATCAATGGTTTAATTAAACCTATGAATGTTACTTTTGTATCATCATTAATATTAAGCTTTTCTAATAACCTTCCCTCAAGATTCTTATAAGGGTTAATTATCTTTAAGATATGTTGAGATACTCCATTCAGAGTAGCAATTCCAATAATTCTTTCTAAACTTGGAGTTTTAAGGGACCAACTTAATAACTCACTAAGGGGCTTATTAGTAAGTTCTCCAGCAAATTTAATTTTACTACAATTAGTAGCCTTAATAATACCGGGTAAAGTTGATGCTAATCCTAAAAATGGTTCATAAGCATAAGCAGAAACCTCAACGCCTGTATATCCTAATCCAATTACAACTTTAGTAATTTTAGGGGGTATTATTTTATGGATTTTATAGATTTGCTTAATTATATCTAAAGTTTTCTCAATTATCATCCTTATAGGTTTAGAAGTAAAGATCATTTAATTTGTTGATCACTTTCCTACATGATGATTATATAAGGAAATTTCGACATTCTTTCATATTAGAAGTTAATTTTTAATTAATCTCTTTAATTTAATTTATCAAGCTATAAATTGACTAACCTTGAAAAATGAATATAAGCAAATTTTCAAAAAGCTCTAAGCTAAAAAATATTTTAGTTTTGATAATTTTTTTCTCAATAACAACACTTATAGTTTCTCAAGACTTTGTTAAATCAACTGAAAATAATTTATCAAACGATTCGATTTCTCAAATAATAGAAAACTATGAAGAACATGAGATTTTTATCAATAAATTTAACTTTTACTCGTTTCTAAGTAGTACAATTTCTAGATTACCAGATAACCATTCATTAAATTTAGATATTACTCTGTTAAGTTTCTTCATAGTATCACCTGCTGTCATTATCTTCAAAAGATATAGTAAATTAAACAAATCTGAAGTTAAAAATAGATGTTTAGACCATCAATTAGGAGTCAACTTATCTAACCAAGAAAGCCTAATATTAGATTTAGTACAGGAATATCTCTCTAAAAACCGCTTTTTAGAAGTTAATAAAGTAATTCCTTATTTAAATGGTTATCTATCTAATTCAGAAACAACTTTGAATAAAAATGGAATTGAAAAAGTAATTGATAACCTAATAAAAAAAAATGTATTAGTTGATGGTTCAAAACTCACTCGTGATGATGTTCTTGATAATTCAAATCGATTGATGGTATATAATTTAATTTTAGAAAACCCTGGCATTCATTTCATGAATATTGTAAATGCTTTAGGAATGTCAATATTTTTAGCTAAATGGCATATTAACATGCTTTTAAAATTTAACCTTATTAATAATACAAAAGTAGAAAACAGAGAAATATACTATGATTCAGAGATTTCCAAAAAGACAGCACAAAGATTACATTTTATGAGTAGAGAAAGAACTTTAAAAATAATTCAGTATCTAAAAGATAAACCTAATGGGGCTCCAAAATATAGAATTTCAAAAGAATTGAATATACATCCTGTCACAACCACAAAATATATACAAAAGTTAAAAGAATTTGATGTTTTATCAAGTAAACAGCTTTCCAATAAAACATTATATACTCTAAATAAAGCTTCTCTTTTTTAAGTGAAACCTATATATCACTATTCTACATGAAGATTTTTTAAGGGTTATTTTATCGATATTATATATGTTTAATCTAATTAGAAATAAAAAAATCAAAATTCTGTTATTATTGGGAATTATCTTTGCTATAATGGGAATGATAATTCATTTTTCTTGTCCATCAGAAATGGTAACTGCTTCAGGAGATGAAAATGCGTTTATCAATGATTTGGAGACATATGATGGATTCTTTCTGAATACTACAATAAATGATAATAATTATCAATTTAGGCTCGATATCACCGCTTCGGGGTATTATAATAATTCTTGGAATTCTAATTTTACAATTATAGTTTTAAATATACCTGAATATAAAAGATTTGAAAATGGAACAGATATAGCTGATTTGAACCCGATTGAGAGAATTGATAA
>Ga0209427_10009634_pt1 | contig 10757 bp, 10 predicted proteins | sample DeeMarSWOR136_30_FD_187465 | JGI IMG/M metagenome (GOLD analysis project Ga0209427, IMG submission 187465) | Marine sediment microbial communities from White Oak River estuary, North Carolina - WOR-1-36_30 (SPAdes) (version 2) | ecosystem: Environmental > Aquatic > Marine > Intertidal zone >...
CTATGCCAACCTTCCCCTTCAGCCCTAAACTCCCTTGTTAATTCCAAAAATCACCCAACTCATTAATAAACCATATTTCTCACCCAGAAAACTTACCCCACCAAAAACCCACTTCACCTTCACTTTTTAATTGAGAATTGGCCAGAATTGTCGTGTATTTGTGTTGGACGTTTCTCATGATATTTGTTATAAAACCTTTGCTTTTTGTGGATAATGTGTTGTACAGATGTAGTTCCTACTTTCGCTTGGGAGTAGGGCGGACCACAATTTTTACTACATCTTTGTGTCTCAAATTGTAATCTTTAGGGAGCCTGATCCCTGTCTTGGCGTCGATCGCGAGAACATAGTTCTCCGTGAGTCTTGAATGTATGTTTCGTGCGAGGTCGAAAGGAGTTGTCCCATCTGGCATTAAATACACGTCAGGAAGCACATTCATGTGGTGGTCTGTAAACTTGTGCTCGTCGCTAACCGGGTAAACCATGTTAGTCTTTAAAAGTTTGAACACCACGGTGTTAAGGGCTTGCTGGATACCGGTGTTCATCCATTTATCCATGACTCTCTTTTCAATGTAATCCAGGGCTGCATTCTGCTTCGGGGTGAGTTTGGCATTTTTCTTTATTCGAAATTTCTCTTGACCCGGTGTATATTGAAGTAACCCCATCTTTTCTGCCTTTCTGAGCACAAGTTCTGCTTTTGCTGAACATGCTGCAACTAGGCTACGACCATAGTAATCTCTTAAAATTTTAAAGTTGTTCTCCGACGTCATTATGTCCATCTTGTTGGCCACTATCATTGTTGGCTTGATGATTGGAAGGAGAAACGCGGCGAATTTCACTGTTTGATCAAGGGTCCAGTCAACAAAGGGAACCCCTTTAAGCTCTGCTCTTTCTAGAGCTTGGAAAGCCTGCGAATAATGGACCTTCAATGCTGACAAGGACTTTGCAATGGCCACTTCCAGCGATGAGGAAGATGCTTCATGGATTATCGATTCTCTGTTTCGCTCAATTATGTTTGCAATCCATCTATAGATCTCCATTTCGATATCAACGGCGTCCGCTACGGGATTACCGCTTCCGGGCTGGGTTATCCTGCCTTCAGCATCAATTGAACCCGACGCATCTACGACGTGGATAAGCGCGTCGGCTTGTCCAATTGCAGAAAGAAACTGATTGCCAAGCCCTCGACCCATCCAAGCGTCCTTCAACAATCCTGGCACATCCATGAGCCTTATCGGAACATAACGCCAGCCATCAACACAGGCAGAATTCAACGGGTTATCTTTTAAGCCTAGCTCTCTGCAGACACAGACGTCACAGACATATGCAGTACCTACGTTAGGCTTTTTTGTGGTGAACGGAAAATTAGATATTTTTGCGTTCAGAAGAGTGGCTGCATTGAATAAAGTCGTTTTTCCTGTGTTTGTCTTACCGATTATAGCAATAGTCAACAAGCAGACGGCACTCACATAAATAATATTTGAATAGAAAGATAATAGTTTAACGCATGAAGGCACCTTGCCAATCTAAACAGGCGTGTCCCAACAATAATTAACTTAACCTTCGCTTTGTATCTTTTCTATTTTTTTAGAAGTCAACTCTTTTTTCCACGCGCCAAAATATCAAATTGGATTCGAAGCAGCGTCAGTGTAAATGTACAGAATTTTGCTGAAGGCTTGTAGCTCGCTTTTTGATACCCAGTTCTGTTTTTCCAGTTCTAATAGTCCCTTCTTGATGCCAACTCGCAGTCGCCTTTTCAGGAGTATACTATCTTGAATTCCGGCCTCTGTTATCGCTTTTTCAAGCACGGGATTTTTTTCAATTAGTGTTACAAACTGATTCAAAAACGTTGTTATGGCTCTTGAACGGCATTGAAGTAAAGATTTCAGTTTTGCAGCGCCAAGGGCACCCTTCATTTTTGTCAATATTCCCATATCTTCAACTAAGGCAGGGGGGTACACAACGTATCTCTTCTTATCACCTTTTTCGTAGCGCGCCAGGTAGAATGGGAGGCATACCAATTCACGCGACCGTTTTTTTCCAGCCACGGTAATTTTGTCGAACTCTCTTAGAGACCCTCTTTTTGCGTGAATCATCTCACGCATACAGTTAGTGATTTCGCGGGTGAGGTTTTCTAATGTATCTATCTCCCGTCGTTTAACGGCAATATCGGCGTCTCTGGATGCTTGAAGCTCTAGAAAAATATTGTTGGCAGCTTCAACGTGTTCGTCGCATCGCATCTTTTGTTGGGCTATATAAAGTTTCAGAGCAGATTCAACTTTTCGACTTTTTTTAACGTTTGCGTCGATTTTGCTGTTGAGAGTTGGTAGCTTCTTCTCTATCCTTTTCAGTTTTAACTTCCATTGGATTTTCTTGTCGCTTTTCTTGGAGTTCATTTTTGTTTTGCATCGTTTTGCTTCTGCTTTCATGTTTCTCAGAGTTTTTTGCAGTTCAATCTGGTTTTTATGAAGGCGTTGCAGTTCTTTCTTGAATTTCTTGGATTGACGGGCAATTTTTCTATTGTATTTGCTTTGGATTCGCCATATTTCTTTCTTTACCTTTGGCTTGATTTTCTCGATTTGCTTATGATATTTGTTGCGGGTTTTTCTAATTTCTGTTTGAATTGTTTTGATTTTTCGTTTAGTAGTTTTGCTCAGAAGCTGCATGCTGTTTTCTATAGTTTGTATATCATTAACGGTTTTTTTTCTCAGGTTTAATAGTTGACCGATCCCCTCTTTAATTTCGATGTCCTCAATTGTGTTGGGTAAGACCGCTTTGTTTTTTAAGTGTCGTTTTGCCTTCTTCATTTTATGGAGGTAGACCTTGAAGTCTTCTATAAGCTCGGAGTTTGCGATTAAACCTTCTATCCTTGTTTCTTCCTGACCGCCGAAATTTTTGAAATAGTCTTTGTTTCTGATGAGAGTGGCGGTGTACGATTCGGTTGTTTTTCGGTTTGCTCGGAGGTTCTTGTTAAACGTTTCAATGTCGGGTATTTTTTCGTAGAAGAGCGTATGTGAAGTGTAGCTGCGCCCGTCGAATATCAGGTTTGCTCCTCTGAAGGGAATCAACCAGATGGGGTAGAATGCTTTAGTTACAAAGACAAGTTTTTCGTCTGTTTTTCTTAAAACGCGACTTTCTCTTTTTTTTCTCTCGGATTCAGCTAGGTACAGGATAGCTGCCATTTCCATGTTTTTTGTAAGGTCTTTTGGTCTTTTCGTGGTTGGCGTGGTGAATGGCAGGATGAACCCTCTTTTAGGTTCCTTTTCTGGGCGGGCAAGCATAGTGGGGTTTCCTCAACTATAGTTTTTCGGGCTGATACTGTTATTTATACGAAAATGATTATTAAGTATTACGATAGAATACGTGCTGTTGGTGCGGCGCCGACAAGTGGAATATTTGAACGGGGGAACACATGAAAAGAGTTTATTTCTGGATAGAAGTGGCGCTGCACACACAAACCCCCTTTTTATAATATCAAATTACCGTTTCGTTAGGCTTGGTATTAAGAAGCCCTCCATTCTTTCCATGGAAAAAAGCATCAGAATAATAATCTGATGGTCAGCAGACAAAAATCTTATTAACAAAACTCCACAAACCTCTCTTAGAGGCAAATAAAATGGTATATTGTCCGAAATGTGGTACAAAAAACGAAGATGCCGCGGAGTTCTGCGTTAAATGCGGAGCAAGTTTGCAAACGGGAACAGCTGCCTCTCGTCGGTATGAGCGAAGAAAAGCGGAGCAAGAATGTTTCGGTCTACCTCATGGTGGTGCAATAGCTGGTATCGTAATTGGAGTTATAGTAGTGATTTGGGGGATTTCAACGTTGCTTCAGCAATATGGAATAATAGGTGAATCATTTGAATTTTGGTTCATAATAATCATAGTGATTGGCATCCTGATTATCGCAGGCGCAATATACAAAATTACTCATTCAAAATCAAACCCCTAACCCATCTTTTTATTCTCAGGACAAGATTCTGCAATGCAATTTGAGCAGGTTCGTTGATGATCCCTTTCTGAAAGAGCTATCTTTGTCAGAATCCAGATTAAACTTATTGCAATAAAGAAAAGATCAATAGAAACATTTTTTACTGCATTGTCCAACCCGACCAGCATTAAAAAAGTCCCTACCACAAAGAGGATACTCGCAACAAATCGAACTAAACCGTTGCTATACTTTGGTAGTGCTGATTGGATCAGACCCAAAGCTACTCCGGCCGCACCTACTGGAAACAACAGGATTGGATCTCCTAGAGAGTAGTTTCCAAAGAAGTGCAAACCTGCGCCAAAGAGAGCAAAAGCAGCGCCAACCATTAGTCCAGAACATGTTGCGCAAAGTCTCATTTTTCCAACGATTAGAATATGCGTGGAATAGTTATCACAAGGAGGGTGATGAGCTTCAAAAGTTGTTTTGTGCAATGGGGCATCGCTTTTTTCTTGTTTGTTGTGTTTCTTGAATTTCGGAATTGCTGAGCAAGAACTGGGAAAGAGCGAAGCGAACATTCCCGAAACGCATAGTATAGTGAATGCTGTTCCAGCCACTAATTTGCGATATGCAAAACCGCTTTCCTGTGTAAAAGGGTAAAAGACAAAAAAAGTTGACAAAAAAAATCCGAATATTGAAACGGCGATTAAAAAAGTCAAGGTCAAATTGGAGCGCTGGAAATCGTTTGAACTCATGAAGTTATCCACTCGATAAAGAACCAATAATCCTTGGGCGGTTCGACAAACAGAATCTTGACCAAATTTACCCACTTCAACCGTTCTTAGAATAAGTCAACACAATACATCTATATATTTTGTTGATAACCGGCGGGATGGGATCCGAACCTAAGAGCAAGTGGAGATATCTCCCTCAAACTTCCTCTTTTTTTGTAAGAAAGGGAAATTCATTTCTAACTAACTAAAAGTGGCTTTTCTACGAATTGGATAGTAAAAACAAGTCAAGAGGGGCGTCAAACCGATTCCATAAACAACATTGTCTTCTTGTTTATTTTCTAAACACAAGATATTAATATAGTTTAAGTAATAAACCAAATTGACATCATCCGCTTCCTGAGGGACAAAATTGACTAATAAAACTTCAGCTCCCTTCATTAGCCGTTAGGTTCGGGAAAGGGATGACCAAAAAAAAATATTTCTGGATAATCTTTGTCGCTTTTATCCTTATCCCTATACTCATTGTCACGCTTTTTATGACATGTGGGTTTTTTGATGAATACTCTACAGTAGACGTTTTTGTAGGTGTCAGCGCTGCCTACGATGACATTGAAGAAATCAAGCTGTTTGTTGACGAAACAAGTTCGTACATCAACACCATTGTTATAGGAAGCACAGGAATAACTTTTGATGTAGAGAAACTTGACGAAATTTGCCAGTACATTTACGACAAAGACCTTTATTTCATGGTTTACGCTCATCCCATAAATGACATAGAAAAACTTCATATTCAGTGCCAATGGGTGCTCAATGCAAAACCTAGATGGGGCAAACAATTCTTGGGTTTATACGCTATTGACGAGCCTGGCGGGCGTCAGTTGGATAACGCTACGTTGAAAATAGTGAAGGACGAAGATTGGTCTCCGGCAAACTATGACAACTATACAGAAGCTGCAGACAAATATGTTAATGAGACGTTCATTTATCTTCATCACCTAATTGAAGATCAAATGTGCGGATTGGATTTGACTCTGTTCACCTCAGACTACGCGCTCTACTGGTTTGATTACAAAGCACACTTTGACGTGGTCTTTGCAGAGTTCGGCTGGAATTACAGCCGACACTTGAATGTAGCACTCTGCAGAGGAGCTGCAAATCTTCAAAACAGGCAGTGGGGTGTCATGATCACTTGGACGTATACTCAACCGCCCTATCTCGAATCTGATACTGAGCTTTACAATGATTTAGTTTTGGCGTATGAGAACGGGGCTAACTACATCTTGGTTTTTGATTCCAACAAGAACTACACCCACTCAACTCTCACGCCAAAACATAAAGACGCGCTAAAACAATTCTGGCGATACGCAGCAAAAAACCCTAGAGACAGCGAATCAGAGCTAGATAGAATTGCTTACATTCTGCCAAAAGGTTATGGATATGGTTTTCGTGGACCAAATGACGCGATTTGGGGGTTATGGCCAGCAGACGAGTTTTCGCTTGAAGTAAGTACGCAGGTGGGCAGTTTTATTGACAGATACCTGAACAGACTGGATATCATATATGATGATGGATTGGAGACAAATAGCTCGTATGGATACAGCACTCTCACTTTTTGGAACGGAACAGTTTGGATTCCATAAATTTGTGAACGTTTACGAAAAAATTTTGCGGAACAGATACATTTGAAAGCTAATATTTGGGTTTTGGATAGTTGCTAAATAGTCAGAATGGACAGCAGGTAAAACGAGCTTAGGTGCCCTATCTCTTACTCCCAAGATAATAGTTAGTCGCGCGCGTTTATGCGAGTTTTTCTACTCTTCTGTAAATTTTGTATCCAATATATCCGCCTACGATAGCTTCAATTATCATTATTGGAAGCATCACAGACATTACAGGAATGAACCAGGTCGCTACTACTCCTTGAAAGGGGTAGAATAAAGAAAAGGCTAATAGGATCAGGAAAGGCGATAACGTCCAATAAAAAACTTGACCCATAATAGCCCATCGAACAAGTCTATCTTTCTTCTTAAAATGGCCGTATGCACTGTTGAAAACTATGTCAAGAGAAAAGACACACAATGTTGAAGAAATTACTGCAGGCAACACATCTGAATATGTTATAGATAAGCTGAGCAATGTAAATAACAACCCTTGTGTAAACATTCTCCATCTCCTTCCTTCATACATTAGAAATGAAACAGTAATAGTAATTGAATAAACTATGGTGAAGGCATATCCAATTCCTGGAATTCCAGTAATTAATCGAGGAACTTGACCTATCATAAACCCAAAGACAAAATTCAGAACTGCGAACGTAATGATAATTGCAAGGTCTCTACTGCTGAGCAAGTTGGATTCCCCCATCTATTGGAGACAATTCAAACAAACTTTTCTAAGAATAGATATTTATTAATTACCATATTCACCGAACGACGACCAGCTTTTTGGCTACTAAAATCGCAAGGATCGTTAGAGCATATCGGTTAGATTCTTTTTACTTCGCCAGTTCTCATAAAGTCTTCTAATAACTTGTTGAACTTTTCTGGTTCAAATAAGTTTGGAAAAACAGGCGACTTAGACTGATGCAATTTTGATCCGGGAATTCTATCTCTCATATACTCTCCTATCTCTAGCATGCGTGAATATCCGACAATCAAGGTCGGTGTCTTAATCTCTTTTAGAAGAGAACGAACATCCTCCTCGTTGTAATTGATGAAAGTGTTTATGATTATCTCTGGAGGAGTCTTTGCCATTGAAACACGAAGGAGATCTCTGATATGTTCGTCCTCAGGATTTTGAAACCATAGTTCAACTAGTCTACCAACACCCCATGCTGGGTTTTTTAATGCGTTAACGTAAAATTTGCTAATTTTATCACGAGGCATACCATATGGAAAGTCATCTGATCTCATCGGTTTAGGTCCCATACTAACCAAAACCAATTTTGAAATTCTTCCGGGATTCCTAGTAACATATTTAATGCCAACCATCCCCCCGACGTATAATCCTACGAAAACAATTTCGTTATCTGGCAAATCATTAATTATTGCCCCTATATCTTCCGTAAATAAATCAACGGTGTATTCCCCTGAAGGTTTATCCGATTCGCCGGTTCCTCTCATGTCAACGGTGATTACTTTATAATTTTGGGAGAAATACGTCACTTGTGGGATCCAAAGTTCAGCTGTGCTTATCCAAGCAAGCAATAATATTGTTTTTTTTCCTTCTCCATATACGTAATATGCTAGTTTAGTTCCGTTGTTTTCTACAATCTTTTTTCTGCGGATTTTCTTTCGCATCCTGCTTTTTATCGCTTCGTTGTCTGTACTGGCAATTCCTTTTTGGTAAAACTCGTTTGCTTTTTCATGTTCAGAAGTTAATCCATAAAGAGCACCAAGAGACTCAAGTGTCTCGGTTCTTTCCTTTGCCCATTTCTTGTGGTCCTTCATTAAGTCTAAAGCCTTAAGGTAATACTGTATTGTTTCGAAAATTAGCCATTGTCTTCTTGACTTTCTTGCTGAATCAAGAAGATGAGTAACTCGCGGGAGCTTTCCAGTTTCCATTTCGAATATCTTTTTTTCTATTGCTATTGAATATCGAAGCAGTTCCTCGAAGATTCCTTTCAACGCTTGTACGAGTGAAGGGTTGTTAGTGCAAATACATATTTCGTCCTTTCCACCAGTGTGAAGGCTGGTTTTCGGTGAGATGAAGAATAGGCCTTCGACTTTATCTCTTATCACCATTCTTGGGAGGAGAGCGAAGCTCGAACTGGGACTTGTTGCTTTAAGATCCAAACCTGTTTTCAGTTTTAAATTGAGTAGTTTCATGGCTTCTAGATTCTGCGGAGATAATTCTGTAAGAAACTGAAACTTGATTTTAGATTTGAGAGGGTGGGTGTAAATTGAGTCAAAAACCCCGAACTGTTCGTTGCGTACAAGTTCTGGAACACTCAGTATTGCAGAAAACTCTTTTTTCGTTTGTCTAATCATATGAGCGATCCTGGAGTAGATTTTTCGATTTCCCTTGATAACAAAAAATTTTCCCACATCAGGTTCAATTATACTGCTACCGATTTTTTCCCAATCGCTAAGCAAGCTATTTTTGGCTTTTTCCAACGAACTTGCCTCTTCATATTTCATCTTAATGTTTTCATCCAAGACTTTTTCAAAAGGTACTGAGAAGAATCTTATCGGAGATTCAAGAGTTGACTCCACTAGACCTTTTTTTTCAAGTTTCTTGAGAATTCGGTAGACCAAGGGTCTATGCATTTTTGTTTGTTTTGAAATTTCGCCTCCAGAAAGAACACCGTGTTTGGCCAGGAAAATGTATATATCCGCTTCTTTATCTGTTAACCCAATTTTCCTGAGAGTCTGTTCTATTGTTTTTCTGCCCACTTTGCTCACGTTCAACAAAGTTGTCTCTAGCTTTGGAGACAAGTATATTGTTAATACCGAAAAAAGGTTTAATTGATTTTCGATGACTGGATCTGAATTTTCAATCAATCAGCAAGAAGGGAGGTGAAGAAGTGAATAAAAAAAGCATAATAATTATTCTTTTGTCAATTGCTATGCTAGCAACGCCATTTGTTGCGACTGCACAAGCCTTCCGATGGAGAAGACCAACAGTAACTCCTGTTGAAATAACACTATCTGCGGGAGGTTATGAAAACTTCTATGACGCATGGAGTATAAAGGGCAATTTCATTATTGCTAAGGATCTGACAACCAATCCTTGGGATGGATCGCTCAGTATCAATGACGAAGATATTCCATTATGTTCTATCATGAGTTTTGATGTCTTGGTTAATATGGGATTCAATCTGGAAGACTACACTGGTCCAGCTTGGACTCCTACAGAGGGCCTTTGGGGTGGAAGCGTTGTGCATGTAACATGGATGATTGAAGGAAAAGGCACGTTTGAAGGACGGATACTGTTCATATTTGATTATGTATCTGCAATGTACTGGGGCGTTAGTCCTATTCCTCCATATCCATTTTACGATGAATGGATTCCCAACGCTATGTTAATCGAGTGTCACTACTTTGGAGTCCTTTATGGATCCGATGGACAAAAACTGATGCTGTCAGGAGCTAACGTTGCTGGCGAGTATACCTCCGTTCTTGAGGGAAATCTGATAGAAAGGTGAAGATAAAATCAAAACTTCTGAATGAACTCGCAAGACAATTCACTAGGATGCGATTTCAACTACTAGATATCTCATTTTCTCTTTTTTCAAAAAAGTAAGCAGACAGGAATAAGAAACACAAAATGAGTGAAAAACGAATATTAAAAGCCCTGAATAGCTTCGGACTTACTAAAAATGATGCTGTTATCTATATATTCCTCGCAAAACGCGGAACACATAAAATAAGAGACATCGCATCAGTACTAAATCTAACTGAAAGTAACATCCACAAAAGCCTAAAAGATTTGCTAAACAGGAAATTAGTTAAGACTTCCAGTGAATATCCTCTTGGATTTGTGGCAGTGCCTTTTGAGCAGGTGATAAAACTCATTATAGAGGTCAAGAAGGAACAGGCAAAGTCTTTGCAGGCAAGCAAAGAAGAACTCCTCTCAACTTGGAGGTCAATAACTGAGAAAGCCTCCTCCAAAACCTTCATTCTAGGCCAAAAGAAAAAAGGAAAAGAGCTTTTGTAGCTTTGTTCGCAAAGGGCTTTTTTTTTATCTTTCCACAATGAAAGCGATTTTGACAACTGCCCGGTATTCCACAATTTTGTTGTCGCTCACTTTTGCAGTGCAGCGCTTCACATGAAGTGACTTAATGTTTTTGATTGTCTTAGCTGCTTCCTTGACAGCATTGTCAGCGGCTTCCACCCAGCCTTCAGGTGAACTTCCTATTAACTCAACTATTTTGACCACACTCATATAATCACCACAATCAAGTAATAATCTGTTTGACAAGCTATAATTCTTTGCGTACCCTAAAAAAAGTTGCACAGAACAAAAAAATAGAGAGTCAAAGGGATCCGCGTAGGATTCTATTTCTTGGCGAGTTTTATCTCGATTGTAGAAACGTTCCTAGACCTGTTATCGCCTTCTCTTGCAGGCATCTCTTCCGTCCCTATACCTACCGACGAGACT
>Ga0209427_10009636_pt1 | contig 10754 bp, 12 predicted proteins | sample DeeMarSWOR136_30_FD_187465 | JGI IMG/M metagenome (GOLD analysis project Ga0209427, IMG submission 187465) | Marine sediment microbial communities from White Oak River estuary, North Carolina - WOR-1-36_30 (SPAdes) (version 2) | ecosystem: Environmental > Aquatic > Marine > Intertidal zone >...
GTCGAAGCAGCCTCAATGATTCTGCGAATCGACGACATTATCGCCTCCGCGAAGACTCCACCACCGCCACCTCCAAGCGGAGGCGGCGGCTACGGCGGAATGCCTCCCTACTAGACGGACATCCAAAAACCCTTTTTTCTAGCTAGCTACCCGAGTATATGATGTGGGGTTTCGCTTTGTGAAGACCGCTCAAGTGGATCAAAGCTGGGTTGAGAGCGCATGTAGCTAGCTAGGTAGCTAGGTCAGCGGAGCTGACCACCCTCGCGCCCCAAAAAATGTGAACGCTGACATAGTGAAAGCTTCACGTCAAGATTTCATTGAGGACTTCTCTATCGGTAATCGTTTTCCACCACTCGTTATGCGTAATCCCTAATTTGTCAGCGGAAAAAATTCCAACGAATACCCATATCACGTTAAGCGTGATTTCTTCGCCCATTAGCTAGCTAGCCTTCACCAACTGTTCCTGAATCTCTCCGTCCAAGAAAATAAATTGGCAGATAAGAGCCAATCAGCAGATCTTGAGGTGGATCGTAACCTTAACAGGACCTGTTGGTAACTCGGAGGATAGTCTACAGCACAATTAAGAATACCCCTTTTTTCATTCGAATATCCCTAGAGAATTTCCTCAAGAAGAGAGTATAGGCTTCATCCTTAGGTGCAGGCGGTGGGACTTGCACTCAACCTTGAGTGGAGATGTCACCAGCGATCGCGCGCGTGAAAATCAGTTAGAAATCCTCAATCAAGCCTTGAAATAAGCCATAATCAAGGGGCTTCAACGATGAACAAAAACAGTATAAATTCGCACAAGTGGTTTGGTAGCGGGGAGGTTATCAATGCCTAGACGCAACTATACTGTCCCAATTTTTTAACTGAAATACTACGTTATTCATGAATATGTTTTCGATCGATCATTTTCGGGCTATGTCGAGATCTATTGGCCCCCAAGGCGTATTCAGGGTTCGTGAACGGACGGATGTGAACCCAACTCGAAGCATTGAATCTGCGACAAATCCCTGATTAAAACTCGTATCATATCCCATCAAGGCTGAAGACAACAACTCTAAAACGCGGATTTCAGGCTTTGTTCCTTCATGCGTCAACCCAGAGAAATAAGAAATAAAAACACCGTCAGGATTGAGTGCATCATAAACTTTTTTCACAATAGAATCAAGTTTATCCTTAAAGAATTGTATTGATGAACATGCTAAAACCAAGTCATATCCTTCACCGATGGAATCACGGAATCCGTCTCCGCCAAGGGCCTCCATCCTGTCCTCCATCCCATACTCCTTAATGAAGGTCTCGGCTACCTTAACCATTGGTGGCAAGTCAAAGATCACGCCTTTCATGCTTGGATGTGTGGCTACAATGGCCATCCCGATGAGCCCCGGACCGCCACCCAGGTCTAGCATCTTCCGGAATGACGGGAACTCTGGTAGTTCCGAGACAACATCTACCATTATCGGAGCATCGCAAACCCGCTCGCTGCTAGCATAGACGGCTGCAAACATTTCCTCAGAGAAGGTCGTTTCTGGCGTGGGCGGTGGCCCTTCCTTAATCAGCTTAGACAGGTTCTCGAGTGAGGTCGCAGAATGATACTGCTGTAGGACTGCCCCCAAATGTGTTGGGCTATCTTCCACCAGAAAAGCTTGGGTTATGGGCGAATTTCTGTACAGACCATTCTTTTTCTGCAGAAGGTCTATCGCCGTCAGGCTGTCCAAGAACACCCCCGTGTTTCTCGGATGGGTGCCAATTGCCTGCGCCACTGCATCGGCTGACTTGGGCTCGGATAACGCATTGAACACCTTCAACTCGATGCCCGTCATCAGCAGCTTCGATCGAATGGGCGCAAAGAGCGTCTTGAAAAGGTCTTCAAAACTTTGATTCACTTCAGGGAGCTTTTTCATAACTCAAACACATCCCCTTATTCAAGCGAGTTACGCTTCATAAGTATAACAGAGCTTGGACAAATAAAGATTCTTTACTATTAAAATTATAACATCAACTTTTGAATTGCTTCAAGAAAAGAACTTTGCAAAACTCACATTTCATAAGTTATCCAAAAAAATGGAGGCGATATTCTCGCAAGCTAGCTAGCGACTAACTTCTGATATAGCTTTTTCAATATCTTTGATTTCAATTATATTTTTGTATCTTGCTTCTGCTTTTTGTCCAACCTTTCTCAATATTTTCAGCCCAGTTCGTGCAGCTCCTCCTGAGGCTAATGCAGTTAACTTGACAAGACTTTTATCAATAGTTCTTGGGCGAAACAATATTATGTCGCATAGGGTAAATGTTTTTCCCACTTCCTACAAAGTGGGAACTCCTACCCACTTCACCCGAAAAGAAGCTCAAAAACGCCTTGATTCCGATGTATGATCTATTGATCTTAGAAAAGGGTTGTTTAATATTTGACACTTCAGAAAACCTCAACTGTCAGATGAAATGTGACGTTATGCGAGAAGAGCGTGAACGAGACGAGGCGTGACGGCGTCGTCGTTTGATGGTAGCTAGCTAGCTTATTGCACAATAAAATGAAAATGTAGCTAGGTTAAATAATTCTAGAAATAGTAAGAAATAAGCCCCCGTATTTGAATACTCAAAATTCAATCCCACACAGATGAAGAAAACTATAATACATTTCAAAACAATTACTACTCGACGGAAATGGATTTGCTCGCTAAGATCGTACTTACCGTTCTGGGATGTGGCGCATTAGTCACGTTAATAGGAAGATTGGAGTTCGCAGACTTTCTTTATCAAGCAACGAGGGGATTGCCACAACCCTTTGCAGACTTCTTCGCCTTCGTAGTCATCATAATCATCCTTGTGGCTCTTAAAAAATCAGAGTCGTAGCAAGAGGTCGAACGAACCGCTGCAACTTTATCTCGCGCACTAAAATAGTTGAATAACATCCTCAAGATTGTAATGCTGTGTCAAATCCAAACTTAGGCGTCAAATTAGGTTAGACTTAAATTTTTTTGAGCCCATTAATAAATCCATGAACATTGTAGTTCTTGATTTGCACAGAAGGAATGTAACAGAAACGTTAAAGATCACTAAACAGCTTGATAAATATACAAAAACGACTATGCTTAGAGTATTTTCACCTGACTTTTCATATGATGTTTTAAAAGCTTATGATGGAATCGTTCTATCTGGCTCTGACGACAGGAGTGTCTATTATGACCCAAAAATACGACAGCTCGCAGCGCCTTTGAAACAATTGTCCAGTGAAGGAATCCACGTACTCGGCATTTGTGGAGGAAATCAAGTATTAGCTAGAACGTATGGGTATCGTAGATATAAGTTAAAAGACCCCGAAGTAGCATGGAAACCAATAATGTTAACTGAACTAGGAAAATCAGACCCCTTATTCCGGGGTCTTGAGGGGGGTTTTTTGGCTTTCGAGCAACACATCCTCGCGGTTCGATGTGATGACAGAGACAGGATTTTGGCTGAAAATGATAATTGTGTACAGGCTATTTTGTATCAACCTACCGTGAGAGGAATTCAGTTTCATCCTGAAGAATCTCCAGAAAGTGGAATCGAATTTTTAAAGAATACTCAAGGATATAGAGGCATAGACCATACTTTCAAAGGATCAAACAAATATCACGAGCTAATCATATTCCCAAATTTTGTGGACATGGTTAAATAGGGTTCTATAGTGATCTACGCTCACAGAATTGAAGTTCTAGATAGAATTAAGCAGATCAAAGATATGGGTTATGTTAGAACTCGTAGAAGAGGAGATACAGCGCGCGCTATAAAACTGTTCAATCATCTATAGGTTTCAACAGCTTTGGAAAATACCTGTGCCAAGCATTGTACATGTAGACATCTAGTTGAGGAGCTAGCTAGCTAGCTTGACAAGATATATTTCGGATAGAGTTAATTTGGAGATTGTCAAAATCAACGAAACACTTCAACGCGCGCGCTCTATTTAAGTTAGGATTATGGCTATAAATGCACTTTTTAAAAAGTTAACAAACCAAGAAATTTTTAAAATTGATGTCCCCGGTTTTTTCATAGAATTACCTATCAGCTGTAAAAATAATATTGATTTTAAAAATAAAATAGAAAATCTTTGTTGCATTTTTGATATTGAACTTAATGGGCTAAGATCATTAATATCTTCTCATGATTCTAATTGGAAATCAAGAAAATTACTGAAAGAGTGGCTAAAAGAAAAAGGAATTACTAATTATACAAAAACAGTTAATGTATGGGATAAGATTTGTTACCTAAGAAGCATGCCTCCAACGCATCCTAATTTACGTTCTGAACATATTGAAATCATGAACTTTTTTGGAGGAGATATAGATACTTTAGCTAGCTAGCTAGCTAACGCCTCTTCTAAGCTAGCTAGCTCTAGCTGAGACGAGCCCTCAAACGATCAACGAAATCTCGAAGAATATAGCGAGTGGATACAAATCCACATGGCGTGCCTTCACTAGCCTAAAGGAGAAAGGCTTCATCGAGGAAACTGATGTTAAGAAGTATCGTGGCAGAGACTATCCGCAGTTCTGGTAACGGAGAGAGGCGTTATCGAAGCTTTGATTGAGGGGAAACCTTCTCACACGTTGCTTGGAAAGACGATGGAGGTGTAACCTAAGAATCAGATTCTTCAATGTCTCCTCGAGATAGCGCCAAAACTCAAACTTGATATGTTTAAGGTAGGACAATCCGCGATTAGAGACAAAGGCAAAGTTGGAGTCGTTGACTTAGCTAGAATGCTCTTCTATGGAGTGCAGACCGATTTCACAATTGAAACATATTCAGAAATTCTCGAAATCACCAAGAAATACCCGAAAATCTACGAATTAATGAAAGAACGAATAGAGAAGATGTTAGACGTTCTAGATCAATTGAAAGCTAGCTAGCTGATGTGGAAATAAGATGGTTAGAAAAAGAATAATTTTAAGCGCGCGCTTTCATTTCAAGGGCGATACACACATACCTATGTCACAACCCTTAAGAACTGAGCTGTTCAATGAGTGTAATGGATCGAAAAGAGTGCAGAAGACATGTCAGATAAAGAACCATTCGAAAGTAAAGAGTTGGTAAAGGTAGAGAAATTAACCTCGAATTCGAAAGAAGTGAACACGATTGTGAAGGTGATCTCCAAAAGTGAAGCTAGGAACGTCACGTCAGGGGATCGGTTTGAGTCTCATCGGGTATGCGACGCTTTGGTTGGTGACGAAACGGGGTCTATATACCTGACGCTCTGGGACGACAACATAGATAAAATAAATGAGGAAGCAACCCTACGCCTTAATAACGGCTACGTAAACCTGGTCAGAGGAAACATGCGCCTAAACATAGGAAGATATGGTAGCTTTCAGCTTCTAGAAGAATCCTCCATTACAGAAGTCAATACAGAGAACAATTTATCTGATAAACGATACGACCAAGAAAGGCGGTATCAATCTTATAGACAACCCGGATACGGTGAAGGAAGAGGTTACCAGCGAAGACGCGTGTCGTATGGAGGATCCCGAGAGATGCATCAAGCGATCTGCGCCGATTGCGGTAAAGAATGTGACGTTCCATTTAAACCAACTCAAAGCAGACCAGTTTACTGTCGAGATTGTTTTGCAAAGAGAAGAAGACCTAGATATTAGGTTCCATCGCTGAATCCCACAGTTGCTAGCTAGCTAATTTTTTTTAGCTTTCATAGTAGATTAGCTTTTTTTCATTTGGGCTAAAATGACAAATGTTTGTCATTACAGGCAAAAAGAAGCCCAAAAACGCCTCGATTCCAATGTACTATCTATATATTTAAAATAAGGGTAGTTTGAAAACCAACAGTTGGAAAAGCCTCGACTGTTGGTATTAAATGCCATCTTTCTTCTCCATGCTCTTCAGGATTAGGCGTAGGGTTTGCTTGGCGAGGTCGTCAAAGACTTCCTGAAAGATCTCGGTGATCATCATTCGTTTGGACTCGCCTCCTTCCAGATGATCGATGATCAGCTGCATCTTGTGTTCGGGAAATCGGATCACCGTCGAGGTCTTGAACACATCGAGGAATCGTTCCAGCTCGTCTCGACTCTTGAAGCTGTTCACAAACTCCACCAAGGGCTCAAGATCCTCTCTCTGGCGAAGAGAATCCTTGAGTTCATGTTCCAGCTCAGCCACTCTCTTCGTCATCACGTCCGCTACAGTCTTGTTTGCTACATTCTCTTTCTGCAGCTGTTCGATGGCGGCCTCGAATTGCTCGAATCGCTTATTGCTTTCTGGCTTGAGCTGAGGTTGAATCGTCAACATCCTCTTCAGCTGAATAAATTTCTCCCGGAGTTTCACCGTCGTCAGATAAGTGTCGTCGCTTTGGGGGATCGCTTTGCCACAGAGCTTCTTGCCAGCGATCAAGCCGATGCCAGAGTCGATGGACGCGCTGAGAAACATTTTCCGAAAACAATGGAACGTCAACCGCTTCCCATTCAACTCGAGTTGGGCCTTATCTGCAAGTTTCTGAAGCAGCCGATTCAGCCATTCATCACTAATCGGTCTGTTACCGTTGGACGGAAATAGGTACGGATTCTCCGTTTTCTGTAAGGTGGGTAAGTACACCCGTAACAATTCAACAGTCTCGTTACTCAAGAAACCGTGTGCCACAACCTCCTCCTTGCCCGTCATGACATCAAACATGATCGGCGATTCTTGATCCAATGAAGGCAAAGAGTCGTTCTGAATTTTAATAAAATCTGAGATCCTGAGCCCTAAATCCGTGGCCAGACTCAAGATCACCCGTTCTCGAAGGTCGGCCACCTCAAACATCTTGCGTACATACTCAATACGCAACGGAAAACTCTTGGAAGTCTTTACGGTCTTGGCGACCCTGCTTCCCGCTCTCATTCGAACGGGCATCTGATAATACCGGAACAGCTGTCTGATGCCAATCGTCAACGTTCGAGCTGTATTCGTTGTATATCCGTGTTGTACTAGGTCGCTGTGAAACTTCTCGATTTCCCGTTCAAACCGTGCTGCCCGATTTCGATACTCAATAAGGTCTTCTCCAAGCTTCTGGGTTAAATCATCCTTTCGCAATTCAAGGATTTCTCTGGGAGATTTGCTAAACCACTCACAAAACTTCTTAATTCCCACGCGATACTCTTTCTTCGTGTTCGCATTCATCACTGAATCAAGAAATTGTTGCGCACTCAACTCCATTCGACCACACGCCGTTATTGGTTAACTCATATATCAGTCTATCGATTAACCAACTTTAAGTATGGTCTTCTCCCGCAATCCACCCGTTTAGTTAGCTATGGGGCTGGAATTCGCGTCCCCTGAAAGACCGGGATATCTGTCACGTATCCTCTACTCCCGATTTATTCGCTCGTTAACTGGGAATACTATATATTCCACCCTATTCCTGTCAGCTCATGAAGGCCTGTGTGCTTTACTTTTCTCAAACGGGAAATACGCAACAATTTGCTGACGCGATAGCGGACGCGTTTCAGATACCCACATATAATCTAACGAGCACCGACCCGTCTATCGTGCGGACGTATGAGCTGTTTCTTCTTGGCACACCTGTCCACGGATTTCGACCCGCCGTCGAGACACTGGATTTTATCGCGCGTTTACCTGAGGGCCAGGGGAAGAGGGCGGTGGTGTTCTGCTCGTACGCGATGTGGACGGGGCGAACCTTTGCAGTTTTAGAGAACGAGCTGAAGAAGAGAGGGTATCAGCCTATCCTTCGGGTTAAGAAAAAAATGAAAAAAGCCGGTTCCTATACGCAAACCGATTTCGCCGATGCCATCGCGAAGATGGCGCATGCCGTAAAATAATAGCAAGCAGGCTTTTCTGGTGGCGAAGAGGACTAACTCCCAAGCAATCCATACCATAAGCAGCGGAGGGAAACGGCGATTATCGCAAGGATCGTACAGGCTGGCGTGTCCTATCCGATTCGATTCAAAAGGGGCGGCATGACCCGCTTGAGTGTCATACCGGATCCTCCCCGCGATCGATCGCTATAACGGCATTGGCTTTGATTGTTCCCTTTTTCACGGCGATCAGTGCGTCTGGGAGGCGGTTGAAGTGAAATACCTGCACCTTTGTCTTCATCTCGATGTCCTCAGCGAGCTTGAGAAAGGCCTTTCCGTCTTGTCGGGTGATGTTTGCGAGGGTCTTGACTTCCCGCTCCATCCAGAGTCGGTTGTAGTCGACGAGGTTAATCGGCGTCATGGTGACGGGGGCGAGAACGAGTTTCCCCCCTCGATCTAGCTGACCTAACGCGAAGTTCACGAGGTTTCCTGCAGGGGGAAAGATGATTCCCGCCGCTAGCTTTACGGGGAGGGCATCCTCGTATCCCCCAACCCAATCGGCGCCTAAACTCACCGCCGTCGCTTGGTTTTCGGGGCTGCGGGTAACCACGTACGTCTCGATGCCCCGGTGCTTCGCGATCTGCAGGACGTAGGCCGCGGTGACGCCGAAGCCGTATAGCCCCACCGCGTCTCCTTCACCGACCTCCGTCAGCCGCAGCGATCGATACCCCGCGATGCCGGGACACATCCAAGGCGCCATCTCGGAGAAGGCGCGGTCATCGGGCAAGGGAAACGCGAAGCCTTCCGAGACCGTGACGTATTCGGCGAAGCCGCCGTTCACACTCCACCCCGTAAAGCGTGCGCTTCGGCACAGGTTCTCCCGCTTCGACACGCAGAACGTACAGGTCCCGCACGCCCAGTTCAGCCAGGCGACGCCCGCCCGCTCCCCCACGGTAAAGGTGGTCACGTTCCGCCCGGTTTGATCCACCACGCCAACCACTTCATGGCCGAGAATCAGGGGCGACGTCTTCAACGGGAGGTCGCCTTCCGTGATGTGGACATCTGTCCTGCACACGCCGCAGGCGCGGACCTGTATCCGTATCTCATCGTCGACGGGCTGGGGGTCGGGGACGTCTCTCAGCACTAACGGCTGGTCTTCCACGGGAGCTTGCTTCTCTAACAGCCATGCTCTCATACCACGTGCAGACTCCCGTAGAAATCCTGGCAGATCTGGTCAAAGTCCTCCCGGTAAGAGGCGAGGGCATACGGAAGGTGTTCCAGAATGTCCTGCGCAGTGATTCCGTCTTCTCCGATGGCTTCCGCCGCTAAGTCTCCGGCCAAGCCATGGATGAAGACGCCCAGCGGGACAGCGTCCGCAACGGAAACGCCCAGGCCATGCATGGCTGCAATGGTGCCGGTGAGGACGTCGCCGGATCCCGCGGTAGCCATGCCGGGGTTTCCACTCGTGTTGATGACGACCCTTCCATCAGGATACCCGGTTAACGAGTGGGCTTCTTTCAAGACGATGATGGCGTCCCACTCGTGGGCGGTCCGCTGTACCACGTCGATCCGCTTCTGCTTGATGTCCTCGATCGTCCGTTTCGTGAGCCGCGCCATTTCACCGAGATGGGGCGTTAACACGGTTTCCGCTTCCCGACGCTTCAGTCCGTCGAGGCTCGTGGAGATCGCGGTCAAACCATCGCCATCGAGGAGTAAGGGCTTCCTGATCGTTGTGGTGAGACGGGTCACGAGGCGTTGCGTCTCGTCGTTCAAGGAGACGCCAGGCCCTAACACCACGATGTCGACCTTTTCCGAAAACCCGAGGAGGTTTTCTTCGCTTTCCAGCGCGAGGCTTCCTGCCTCGGTCTCTGGCTGGGGGAGGCAGACGATCTCGCTTCCCTTAGATGCGATGAATGGGGCGATGGACTGGGGCGTGGCGAGGTAGGAGAGGCCGCCGCCGGCTTTGAGGAAGGACAACGCAGCGAAGTAGGGGGCGCCCAAGTACTGGGAGGACCCTGCGATGAAGAGGGCTTTACCGTAGTCACCCTTATGGGTGTCCGCCCGACGCTCTGCAAGGCGAAGCGGATGGAAGAGCTCTACCTTGATGGTATTCGCGTCGTAATGGGAAGGGGGAAAGGAGATGTGGGACACGTACAGCTTTCCTCCGAGCGCATAGCCGGGGTAGAGCAGATTGCCACGTTTAGGTAACCCAAAGGTGATCGTGTAGTCCGCGTTCACCGCGATGCCCCGCACCATGCCACTGTCGCCGTCCACCCCTGAGGGGATGTCCACGCTGAACACGGTTTTTCCATGATGGTTGATCAGGTGGATGACGTCCCGATATACGCCGCCCACGTCTCGGGTGAGGCCGGTTCCAAACATCGCGTCTACAATGATGTCGGCGCGGAGAATCGCGTCCTTCACCTGCTCAGCGGTTTCAACGAGCACAATCGGAAGAGGCATCTTCGCGATGATCTCATAATTCGTTTTCGCTGCCCCGCGTAGCTGATTTGGTTGACTTAACAGGAAGACCTCGACGTTGGCTCCCGTGGAGTACAGCTTCCGCGCCACCACAAAGCCGTCTCCCCCATTGTTCCCAGCTCCACAGAAAATGGCCACTCGTTTGGCGACGACACCACACTCTTGGGAGATCACGGAGTAGACCGCTCCCCCCGCGTTCTCCATTAAAATCTCAGGCGTCAGGCCGAAGCAGTCCATCGCCTGCTGATCAAGGCTTCGCATCTCAGCGACACGGCTAACCTTCACTGTCCCGTTCCCTCCTCCCTTTGAAACATCCCATATGCTTCCTCACGATTAATGTATACCCTTAAAACCCGTTTTATAATTTGTCCTCGTAATTTTTTCTAGCGAGCTAAAGGGACTTGTTAGCTGAAATGAATCGTATAGATCTATTTCAACACGCCATCTATCTCCGCGCCGCAATTGGGACAAGCCGAGTCGATAACCCGGTTCTTCAGAATG
>Ga0209427_10009639_pt1 | contig 10753 bp, 12 predicted proteins | sample DeeMarSWOR136_30_FD_187465 | JGI IMG/M metagenome (GOLD analysis project Ga0209427, IMG submission 187465) | Marine sediment microbial communities from White Oak River estuary, North Carolina - WOR-1-36_30 (SPAdes) (version 2) | ecosystem: Environmental > Aquatic > Marine > Intertidal zone >...
CCTGAAAAGCACAATACACTGGCATTATCACCTTCTGAACAAATCTTTGTCAAATACCCTCCGGGGGAACCAATCAATGTGGTTGACATTAAAAAGACGTTACAGCTACCATTTATGGAGCCGGAGTCACGATGAAACTACACGAGAGAGACATATCGCAAAGAGCGCTTATAATGGATAAAAAGAAGGCAATAGCGAGCTTCCTGAAGCACGTAGAGCAGCTTTCACGTCTGCCACTGATTACTGATGCGGAGATGTATCAGCTCTATGGCGAAGAGGTGGCTGCGGCAGTAGCCGAGATGGACCGTGTTAACCAGCGAGAGCAGATTTGTCTGCGGTGCCCGAGCAGGTGCTGCCCGGTGTGTGGCTGTGAGCTCTATGCCCCTCAGTTCAGGCAATGTCCCATTTATGACTTTCGACCTGTCCTCTGTCGGCTCCATTTCTGCCATAGATTCAACGAGGCCGGTCGTGCAACAGTCATAGAACTGGGTGACATCTTCTTTGAGAGTCTGACAACTGCCGAGCAAGCCGGCAGCGATAAGGTAAGGTTATTTGAAAGCCCACCCCTGGCAACGCACGCTGCCGGGCTCATTAAAGTAACTGCTCCCCTGGCGGATGCGGTCAGAAAAGGGTATCTCGACCCGAGACAGGCCAAGAGGCAAATCGTCCGCGAAGCAGCGAGGTATCGCACGCACCAGGCAAGTACAGCCGACACGCGTAAAGACCCTTAGCCGGAACACAGAAATGATTTGCCTTTTATATCTGCCGGACTATGTATCCTAGTATCCAATGTGGTAATATCGGCATACAGGGAGGGTGCTATGGCGTACGAATATGAAATTAACGAGATGGCCAAGGAAGAGTCCTGGCGAATGTTCCGCATCATTGGTGAGCTGGTCGAGGGTTTTGATTCGTTAAGTGGAATTGAGCCGGCGGTTACCATCTACGGCTCAGCCCGAATCAGGCCCGGTGACGAGATTTACTCACAGACACAGGAGATAGCCCGCCGCCTCGGCGAGAACGGCTTCTCCATCATCACCGGCGGTGGTCCTGGCGTAATGGAGGCAGCCAATCGTGGTGCGATGGAAGCCGGTGTGACCTCCGTAGGACTCAACATCGAACTGCCCGAGGAGCAGGTCCCTAATACCTACACCACAAAAGCAATAACCTTCCATCACTTCTTCGTACGCAAGGTAATGCTGGTCAAATACGCCACCGCTTTTGTCATCATGCCCGGTGGCATGGGAACACTTGACGAATTAAGCGAAGTACTGACCCTGATGCAGACCTACAAGATTAAGCCCTTCCCGGTAATACTTTACGACAGCCAGTTCTGGAACGGTTTCCTTGAGTGGCTAAGAAGTGTTTCACTGGTCCGCGAATATATTTCCGAAGAGGACTTTCATCTACTGAGGGTATGTGACGAACCCGAACGTGTAATTGAAGCCGTTCATGAGTGGTACATCAAGCAGGAGGTCACCGGCAGGAAAGCCCTGCAAGCATAGCAGCCATGACCTAGTCCAGTATGACCTCGTCTCCGTAAGCTGGCACCGAAGTCTGCCAGCCAGTCTGCTCCGCAACGAAGTCGGCAAAACTCCTGGCGGACTTTTCCTCGCCGTGGACAACAAATACCCGCCGTGGCGGTGACTTGAGTGCAGATAGCCACCGGAGAAGCATATCCCTATCGGCATGCCCCGAGAAACCGTGTAGCTGCACAACTTTAGCCTTCACTGGATATTGCTGCCCCAGTATCCTGACCTCTTTCTCGCCCTCAACAATCCGCCTCCCCAGTGTTCCCTCTGCCTGATAACCAACGAAAAGTATCGTGCTCTCCGGACGGGTGATGTTGGTGACCAGATGGTACTTAATCCTGCCACCGGTACACATACCAGACCCGGCAATCACAATAATGCTGCCTTTAATGTAGTTAATCGCCTTTGATTGGTCTATGGTCCGTACCAGTGTCAGACCCGGAAAGTCAAAGGGTGACCTCTTCTCATGCAGCAACTGTACCATTTCCTTATCGAACAGGTAGGGATGCTCTTCAAAGACATCGGTTATATTCACTGCCATAGGGCTATCAACGAAAACCAGCAGTTGAGGTATTCTTTTATCCTGCAGGGCTTCATTGAGGTAATAGAGTATTTCCTGAGCCCGTTCGAGGGCAAAGCTGGGTATGACGATATTACCCCCGGCGGCAACAGTACTGACAACGACATCGGTTAACTCATCGGCCATGTTAATTGATTTATTAAAAAGTCGGTCGCCATAGGTCGATTCCACCAGAACGTAGTCGGCTTCCTCAAAAGTAGAAGGATCCCTCAGAATCGGCTTACCCCACCGGCCAATATCGCCGGAGAATAGTATCTTCCGTTCCTCCCCATCCTGGCGCACCTTAACCTGAATCATTGCTGAGCCAAGAACATGACCGGCATCGTGGAAGGAGGCCTCAATCCCCGGACCAATTTCTACCGGGTTATCGTAGCTGACAGGTGAAAACAGGGGCTTCACAGCTTCGGCGTCCTCCGTTGTATACAGAGGGATTTCGGGATAAGGCCCTTTACGACCTTCTCTTTCGTGCCGCCGCTTCTTGTACTCCGCATCCTGTTCCTGCAACTTTGCCGAATCGAGCAGAATAATCTCGGCAAGGTCAGCCGTGGCCGATGTACAGTAAATAGGTCCGTTAAATCCCTCACGCACCAACTTGGGGAGCAGTCCACAATGGTCGAGGTGAGCATGTGTTAAGAGGACGGCATCCAGACTCTGCGGCGGCACAGGAAACGGGTCCCAGTTCCGCGACTGAAACTGTCTTTCCTGATAAAGACCGCAGTCTACCAGAAAACGAACGCCGTTGGCCTCGATACGGAAGCGTGAGCCTGTCACGCCCTGACTGGCACCCAGGAAGGTAAGCTTAATCTGCACCCGCCCACTCCTTTAAATATGCTACTGAATCTCTCTAAACACAGCCACCCTTATCAGATGGTAACAGAAAAGACAAACTCAGGTAAAGAAAGGCAGTATATCAGACAGCCTGAGCAATTTCGCGGAAGATTGCCTGGAACCAACGGCGCGAGACTATGCAGTCACCGACCCCGAATTGAGCAGTGCTGATATTTCGCCATTATCATATCCCAGTTCCCGTAGAATCTCGTCGGTATGAGCACCACTGGGAACGCCCAGACTCTTTATTACCCCCGGCGTATCGGACAGTTTAAGCGGCAAGCCCAGCTGCTTCACCTTACCCACACGAGGGTGGCCAACCTCCACCACCATCTCACGGTGCAAAACCTGCGGGTCGGAGAAGGTCTCATTGAGATACCGTACCGGCCCGAAGCAGACTTCCTTTTCCTGAAAGAACTGCCACCATTCATCCCTGGTCCTGGTGATGAAGATATCGGCAAGCTCTTCGGTCACCCTGTCCAGTTCCTCAGTCGGATAAGGCTCCCGCTGGTACTTTATCAGCTCCTCGCGACCGATAGCCTGACACAGGTTCTCCCAGAACTGTGGTTCTATACAGGCTACAGTAATATATTCCCCGTCTTTACACCTGTAGACGTTTGTCCAGGGGTCGCGCCCGGTGAAACCTGTCTCTCCCCGACGTGGGACCCTGCCCGTACGAAAGTAGTTTGGAGCCTCTAGTGCCAGCAGTGAAATCACACTGTCAAGATAGGCAATATCAACAAACTGCCCCTTACCGGTCTGCTCCCGGGCGAAAAGGGCAATTAAGATGCCGACCAGACCATGCAGGGCAGCACCGCCGAGGTCGGCAATAAAATTACTCGGTAGATAAGGAGCGCCGTTACGCTGTCCGATGAGGCTCAGGACACCGCCAAGAGATATGTAGTTCATGTCATGGGCTGGCATTGCCGCATAGGGGCCATCGGGACCAAACCCGCTCAGTGAACAATAGATGAGCCGCGGGTTCAACTCTTTAAGGGTCTCATAGTCAGCGTTGAGACGGCCCATCACACCGGGTCGAAATCCTTCAAGTAACACGTCCGCTTTTCTGACCAGTCTCCTGAGTACCTCCTGGCCATCGGCGCTCTTCAGGTCAATGACAATACTCCGCTTATTACGCTGAACGGTCTCATAGGCAGCCATTTCCTCCAGAACTGCATCCTGCCCAGTTAGTCGTTGTACCGGCTGGTCAATCCGAATTACGTCGGCGCCGAAATCGCCCAGGAACATGGTCGTGTACGCCCCTGGATAACCACGGGCGAAATCGAGCACCACTAGTCTATCGAACGGCAACATGGCTCTACCCCCTCAGCTGTCTTGGTAGCGATATAATAAGCCGTTGCTCACTGCAACGCAACAAGCTACCGGACACAGAATACGTAACTACCAGGATGTATCGACCGCTCATTCGTCGGCGACCTCTCTGAAAGTGTATACTTATAGGCAAACTACTGACACAGCATCAGTTAAAGGAACCGGACTCTTGCCATTTGTACCGGATACGTATTCAGAGATAAAACAACGCCTGAGCCGCGATGTCTTCGGTCGGTTCCCGCGCGGGGTGTGGATTATCGCCGGTACTCAACTCTTCGCCTCGGCTGGTTTCTCTATCTGTCTTCCCTTTTTTGCCCTGTACCTGCACCAGGAACGTGGTTTACCTATGACACTTATTGGAACACTATACCTTATCAGCGGTATCTGCTCTTCGGCCACCCAGATGATAGGCGGGGTACTCGCCGACCGATTCGGGCGAAGACGTCTTATCCTTGGGGCTTCGATAGTTCGGCTTTTTATCTACTCAGGACTGGCAGCCCTGGTAGCCGCTTCCGCGCCGGTCTGGGCAATAGTGATTACTTATATCAGCGGACAGGCTGTGGGCATGTCAATGCGTCCTGCCATTGCGGCCATGATTACCGACCTGTCGCCACCCGACCGCCTCACCGAGACCTACGGCGTCCTGCGGGTGGGGCAAAACGTGGGATGGGCAGCCGGACCGGCACTGGGCGGTTACCTGATAACCTTCATACCCTACTCATGGCTCTTTGCGATAGCTGCTTTTTCGAGTGTCTTTACCTTCACCTTTATATTCTTTTTTCTCGGAGAGTCTTTCCAGGGAACCAGAGAGCATGTACCCTTCGGCAGCATGTTCTCCGTAGCCAGAGACCAACTGTTCCTAGTGTTCACTGTATTATGCCTTCTGGTCTTCGTCACCATGGGACAGATGGGGAGCACTCTGTCCGTATTCACGGTAGACCGCATCGGTTTTTCCACCGCACAGTACGGCCTGCTACTCACCGCTAATGGAATCATGGTGGTGCTCTTTCAATACCCTGTAGCACGCTGGGCAGGCAGACTGACCAGGGCACGAGGCCTAGCACTGGGAAGCCTCTTCTATGCCCTCGGATACCTGTCATTAGGTGGTGTGCACAACTTCGGCTGGGCCATGGCCGCAATGGTAGTCATTACCGCCGGCGAGATAGTATTCACACCGTTAACTCTCTCCGTTGTCGGGCAGCTTTCACCGCGAGACTACCGGGGGCGCTACATGGGATTCTTCGGTCTAAGCCAGAGCCTGAGCATGTCGCTGGCACCGCTGGCAGGTGGTATCCTGCTTGACGCCTTCCCACAAGACCCCTGGTTTGTCTGGGGAACAATCGGCATGGTGGCCTTTGTCGCCACAGCAGGACTCCTGTGGTGGGGCAGAAGTCCGCGTCTTAATGCCTCTGATAATGAAAATGCGCAGCCTTGAAGCTGCGCATCGAGTCAAACCGGCAGTATTCGGGGAGTGGGACGGTGTTCAACAGACTACTTGCCAGTCCCTTCGCTTTTCTTGGGTTTAACCGTTATCTTCTTTGGTTTGACTTCGGCCATCTTCGGAAGGGTAATCTCAAGCATGCCATTCTCGTATTCGGCATCAATCTTCTTGGTGTCCACGTTCGAGGGTAACCTTATCGTGCGGAGGAAGCTGCCATAGGTCCGCTCACTCCAGTGGTATTCGTCCTCTTTGACCTCGTGTTCAGTCTTCTTCTCACCCTTGAGACAAAGAGTATCATCGCTGACCGAAATGTCTACGTCCTCTTCCTTCAACCCGGGGAGTTCCGCCTTGACAACGTATTTATCTTCCTTCTCAAAGACCTCTATTGCCGGCGACCACTCACGCTCCTGAGCTGGCAGTCGGCGCCATATTGCAGGCCAGAATGGCGTATCAAACAGGCTGTCGAACTGCCGTCCCGTCTCCTCAAGCTCCCGTAATAACCTCCACGGTAACCTTCTGGTAGGTTGCCATCTATCAAGTACCATATAAAACACCTCCTTCTATATTTTTCCGCCAAGTCCCACTTCCCGGACCTAAGTAATATTTTAAAATCCACGGTCTACCTTCGTATGTGACCTAAGTTACATGGCATCGGACATATGTTACGGCAGGTAAAAGTTGAATTTCATGCTTAGCTAGTGTAATCTTATGAATCCGGAAACGAATCAGGATCTTTAGTTAGGCAATGGCAACCAATCGAGAATTCCTGGCATCCATACCCTACTTCAGCGGGCTGGACGATGACGAGCTTGACTCTATCGGCCAGTCCTTCTCCGAACGTAAGGTCGAGCGTGGTGAAATTATCCAGCTCGAGGGCGAGGTGGTTGGAGAGCTCTTCTTCGTGGCATCCGGCGCCATCAAGGTATTTAAGACATCATCCGATGGTAAGGAGCAAATCCTGAGCATCGTCCGTCCGGGTGAAGCGTTCAACGACATCGCTATCTTCGATGACGCGATATCGCCCGTTAGCGCACAGGCGATGGCACCGGTGACACTATACGGAATAAGCAGAATTGAACTGCACACCCTTCTCCGCGATTATCCCAGAGTGGCACTGAACACTACCAGGGTCCTTGCCGAGCGGACACGACAACTGATGTCACTCATCGAGGACCTGTCTTTCCGGCATGTCATCGGCCGGGTAGCAAGAGTACTGCTGGAGAACGCTGGTAACGGTACTGCTCCCGGGACACGACTTACGCAACAGGAGATGGCTGCGATGGTAGGGTCTGTCCGCGAGGTCGTTGCCCGCTCACTCAAGGCCCTTGAAGCGGAAGGGGCTATCAAGCTCGAGCGGAACCGCATTCGGATTACAGACAGAAAAGCCTTAGAGAACATGGTGGAGGCATCCGCTTGATTTAGCACGTCTGCAGTGAGACAAATGTCACAGACATATAAGTGACGCAGAGGATAAAGTTGAACCTGGAGAGAGTAAATTGCTTGAAATGCCTAAACTTGACCTGGCAAAGTGCGACTGCTGCGGTCTGTGTGTAAGTGTATGCCAATGTGGGGCTATTGTGATGACCAGTAACAGAATTACTATTATCGAAACCGATGATTGCGGTTGGTGCACCATGTGCGAGCTTGTCTGCCCCAGCAATGCCATAATATGCGCCTACGAAATAGTTTTTGATAACGAAGTCTAGAAGACTTTTTCCGGCCAGACCAGCCTCTAACTATATTCGCTGATTGCTGATTGTATTTATCCTCAAACGTAACACTATCCCCCCGAACGAGACTTATGTCACATACGATGCTTCCTGGCACATTTATAATTAAGTAGTTCCTAAAAGGGTGTGGGTGCATGTGGAAGGGGGTGAAGCAGATGGTAACCTGGAGATTGAAGGACTGTCCCCGCTGCGGGGGAGATACATACATAGACAAGGATGTAGACGGCTGGTACCAGCAATGTCTTATGTGCGGTTATCGGCTTGAGCTGAAGGAGCTTAATGTCGTCAGGAAACCAATAACTGCAGTTATAGATTTCGAAGACGAGACATATTAGTCGCTGTTTGGTGGAGAATACTCGGAGACATAGGTAGAAACCAAGTCAACACCGACAGAGAAACTATTGCAAAACTTAGGTTTTGCAAAAAATATATTCTTTCATTTATAATATACATATGAGTACTTTAAATAACAAAGCAGCGCCCCAGTTAGTCACATTCCTCGAAAACCTGATGAAACGCCGTCGACGTCTCCCGAGCCAGCTAGCCCATGACGTGGGTGTTAGCCACCCTACGGTTGGCCGTTGGCTCTCTGGTGAGGACGTCCCCAGCACCGCCTCCTGTCGCAAGCTGGCCGCCTACAGTGGTGTCTCCGTGGAGAAGATACTTTCCATGTCCGGCCACCTGCCAGAAATCAAGCAGTCGCCGACCTCTGAGTGGCCGGAATTCAGAGAGTATGCCCAGCTGAAGTATCCCAACGAACTCGATGAGGACATCATCATAATGATTGAAGATCTCATCGAGCGCCGGAGAGAGAAGAGGCTTGGCAAGCAAAGCCTCTAATTGGGAAACTCAACTCTGGTCTTATCTGAGCGCTGGTAATGGGATGCACTGTCCTCAGTTCAGTAGTTGCTCTGCCCGACTGAGCGGTGGCTACTGTCCTGACACAGATAAGGACAGGTTCAACCAGCTGATTAACAGTGATGACCATTTCCTCCCGGATGACTTTCACCAGGTGAAGCCATGCGGTGGAGAGATAATGCAGCATGTCGAGAGGCTGGCGGAACACAAGTTCGGGCGTAACAGGGCCGATGAACTACCAGTGCCGACCAATCTCATCGAACTGGCCAGCGAAGAGCATCCCATTGAAGTACGTCCCCTTGACCTCCGAGCTTGCTATGCGGCTACCTGGTATATGCCGGATGGTTGGGTAATACAGGTATCGGACGCAATATCTCCATCTCGGAAACGGTTTACTCTGTTCCATGAGGCCTTCCACATTATCGCTCATAACTGTTGCCAGACCCCTAAATTCAAACAAAGAGGGGGTAACCAGGGTTCCTTCAACGAATTGCTGGCCGATTACTTTGCCATATGCGTCCTCATGCCCCAGGAGCGCGTGAGAGAGCAATGGTTGGAGCTCAGTGATGTAGACGGGATGGCGATAGCCTTCGACGTACCCACGTCGACCATGTGGCTCAGGCTTAAGGAGATGGACCTGATAAACTGAACCAGTTAGTAACGAACTCATCCTAACGCAGTTCAGCGCATGCATCCATGATTCACTCACATATGGTCTTCCATTCGTAATAAGGCAACCACGATGACAGTTCGGTGCTGCCTCAAGATGAGCATCACCTGTCAAAACCACGCTCCTCTACGCTATAGTATTACAATACACTTGGACAGTAAGGTAACTGGTGCAGGGTCTACTTGCTTTTTAAATACTGAAGCCTTTATTGTGTGATATTAAGACTAATGCAGGTTTCAGAACGCTCGTACAAATGGCTGGCGCTACTGACGGTGTCCATCGGAACGTTCATGGCCACCCTGGACGCCAGTATCGTCAATATATCCCTGCCGAGACTAAGCGAGGTCTTTGATACAGAACCGTCGGTAGTACTCTGGGTAACGGTTGCCTATCTCCTGGTAAGTGTCGGCCTGGTACTTACTGTTGGTAAGCTCGGGGACCTGTTTGGCAGGAAACGTGTCTATATCATCGGCCTGACAGTGTTCACCGCCGGCCTGGCACTATGCTGGATATCGCAGAGCATCGTCCAATTGATACTTTCCCGGGTTCTACAGGCGGTCGGCGCATCCATGACCGGTGCCCTGAGCAATGCTATCGTCACCGACGTTTTCCCTGACCAAGAGCGGGGTAAGGCACTTGGTATCCTGGGAGCAGTGGTTTCTGCAGGGCTACTGAGCGGGCCGGTGCTGGGTGGTTTCCTGCTGGACGCACTGGACTGGCGCTCTATCTTCTATATTCGAGTGCCTGTCGGTATCATCGGCGTAATCATGGCCCTGCTACTGCTCAGGGAGCAAAAGGAGACCAGCACTGTGTTGAAGTTCGACTGGTCTGGTTCCGGCACCCTCTTCGGCGGGCTTTCCTGCCTGCTGCTATTCTTCAACCTCGGTGGCAGGCTGGGATTCACCTCCGTTCCCGCCCTCGCCCTGTGTGCTGGCACGGTGGTATTGCTCGTCTTATTTATACTAATCGAAAGAAAAACTCCGCAACCAATCCTCAACCTGGAGCTTTTTAAAAACCGCGTCTTTGCCAGCGGCATTATCAGCATGGGTATCATGTTCCTCGCTATATCCGCCAATACATTCCTCGCCCCTTTTTACCTGATTGAAGGAATAGGGCGTTCGGCTGCACAGGCCGGGTTGCTCTTCGCAGTCACTTCCTCAACTACCCTGATTGTAGGTCCGATAAGCGGCTGGCTCTCGGACAAGACAGGCACAAGGATACTGTGTACTGCCGGTATGACCTTTATCGCCCTCGCCCTGTTCCTGCTCAGCAGACTCGGTACCGACTCAACTACACTGGATGTACTATTCCGCTTCGTTATCCTCGGTTTTGGCCTGGGAATGTTCTCCTCGCCGAACAATAGCTCGATTATGGGCTCGGTACCCAGAGAAAATCTCAGCACCGGATCGGCCATGATTGCTACTATAAGGCAGGTAGGAATGTCCAGCGGTATGGCTATTGCCGGGGCCATCTTTACTACCCGCCAGCTCGTTTACAGCACCCGTCTCGCCGGAGAATTTATGCCGGATATGGTGGAGACACTATCCCTGATTAACGCCTTTCAGGACAGCATTCTAATTGCTTCTATCGTTTGCAGTGTTGCTATCATTGCCTCATGGGTCCGCGGTGGTAGATTAACGGGAACAGACGAAGTGTAGTCTGGCCATCAGTTGACACCTTTCAAGCCCGCAGGCATAATCTAACAGAAATGACCGGCGAACCAACCTTACGGCTAATTGAGGTAAAGACAAAGCCCCTGGACGACACCACAACGGATGTCGT
>Ga0209427_10009643_pt1 | contig 10749 bp, 12 predicted proteins | sample DeeMarSWOR136_30_FD_187465 | JGI IMG/M metagenome (GOLD analysis project Ga0209427, IMG submission 187465) | Marine sediment microbial communities from White Oak River estuary, North Carolina - WOR-1-36_30 (SPAdes) (version 2) | ecosystem: Environmental > Aquatic > Marine > Intertidal zone >...
TCAACCTGCTGAGCAATGCAACTAAGTTTACCCCGGATGGAGGCAAGCTGAAGATTGAGGTAGTCAGGGACGACAGTTGGTGTCAGGTCAGCGTGATTGACAATGGCATAGGTATCGAGAAGGAGAACCAGGAAAGAATATTATTCATATCAATCCTCACAGCTTTGGTTTTGACGGCTCTTCTGAGATTAGTGCTGCTGGTGTTTGTTTCTATTTTGCAAGAACTGTTAATAAGAAGAATGAGGATTTGGCTCATCTTGCAATCATTGGTGCTATTGGTGATGTGCAGGCTAAAGAAGGGTTTACTGGTTTGAATAAGAAAATCCTTGAGATTGCTGTTAAGAAAGGAAAAATAAGGGTTGAAAAAGGTCTTAGACTGTTTGGCTTGCAAACCAGAGCTTTGCATAAACTGCTTGAGTACAGCTCTGACTTATCTATTCCTGGGATTACTGGTAATGAGTCTGGTGCTGTGCAGTTCTTGCAAAGCATTGGTATTGAACCTGTTAGTAAGGGTAAGTGGAAGACTTTTAGTGACCTTAAAGAAAATGAAAAGAAAAAACTGGTGGCTGGCATAATAATGAAAAGACAGTCTGGTGGTATTGAAAATGCTGATGATGTTTTTTCTGATGTATACATCCTTCCTAATGAGATGCCTGGTCATTTTAGAGATGCAAAGGAGTTCTCTACTCTGCTGAATTCATGCGGTAGAATGGATAATGCTTCTCTTGGCATTGGTGCTTGTCTGGGTGATGAAAAGCAAAGAGCAAAGGCTGTTAGTAGTTTGATGGATTATAAACGAGAGATTGTGACTTCTATGAACTGGTACAAAGAGCACTCTAGGAAAGAAGAGTCTGACAGGATTATTAAGGGCAGTAATTATGTTATTATTAATGCCAAGGATAAAGTGCTCTCAACCATGATAGGAACCATTGCCAGCATTATTTCCAAGAACAATGAGATGGATGATAATATATTTATTCTGAGCATGGCGCGTAACCCTGATAACACTACCAAGGTTTCTCTAAGAATCACTGGCAACCCAGAAGGTGTTGATTTGAAAGGCATTGTTTCTGAGCTTGTGCAAAGAGTTGGTGGCGAGGCAGGCGGGCATCAGCATGCAGCAGGCGCAATTATTGATACTGATAAAGAGGATAAGTTTATTGAAGAGGCTAAGGGGTTGTTTGAGAGCAAGAAGTTTTAGTTATTCATTTAGTTGATAGTGAAGCTGCATATTCTTGTAACATTTTATTATACTTCTTAACATAGGGTAAATCTATTTTTGCATTTTGCTTGGCTACAGAACGGTCAGACCATTTTTTAACAGTATTTTGGGCAATGGATTCTAGGTCTTGTTCAATTATCTGAGCGTGCTTTAAATCCCTTTCTAATAAGCCTGGAGACTTAGTGTACATTTCAGCAATAGCTTCTTTATTATTAAAGAGAAGTTTTGCCCTGTCACGAAACTGCTTTCTATACTCGAATTCGTCTTGGAGCACTCTTGGTACATGCAATATTTTTTTAGTAATGTTCCCTGACAACATTGCCCATGCGTCATGATCTGGCATCATATTAATTCACTCTTATATTCTCCAAGAAAATGCTTGGAGTGGTTAATCCTCACCCCTTTTTACATAGAGAATAAAGATGGGCTTTATAAGCATTTTGCTCTCTTAATTATTGTTACCATTATGTTACCATTAATAAGTAGTCAAAAATCGAAAGATTTATAAATGATGAATACCGTTCTATTCTAATATATTGGGGGATAACAAAATGGGTTTTGCATTTTGCAGGTTTCAAGAAGAAACAGGTTGCAATGAAACAGGCAGCCAGCACTACATTATTCATCTACAAGACCAAAATGTTGTGATAAATGTACCGTCTATGTGGAAGCATTATATGACAGGCCATCTTGTCCAGCCAAGCCAAAGAGAAAGAGAAATTATAATGGCTGCTGACCCAGAGAAAGCAACAGGCACAAAGATTCAAACTAGAGGTTTGGAAGGACCAGAACACCTCATGGTTCTATATGTTGAGAAAACAGAAAAAGGATATACACATCAGATAGGAACAAAACCAGATACTGAGTTCATAGGAAAGCTTGAAACCATTCTGAAAAAGTTTGAACCATACCAAACCAAGGGATTCAAGCCTGGCTATAGATAAGTATGATTAAAAGATAATTGATAATCAAAACCAAGGAGGATAAAATGTTAAAAAAAATATTACTTTTAATCTGCGTATTCTTCTTAGGAGTAATAGCTACAAATATCTATTCTTATTATGCATCTGCACAGAACAATCTACAACTACCAGAGAACAATAATGGAGGCTATGAATATCAGGAAGAAAGTGCTTTTGACAGAGCCCTGGCAATGCTGCACACCAGAAGTAATGAGATAGCCTCACCCCAAGATAGAGTAAGAGAAGACCAAATCATAGTGACAGATGAAGGAATTCTTATAGATATTAAAGGAGCAGAATGGGCTAGATTCACAGACACCAACTCAATGGATCCAATCTTTGATGAAGGAGCCAATGCAATAGAACTAATCCCAAAATCAGAAGAAGAAATCCAAATCGGAGATATAGTTGCTTATGACTCAGAATATGCACAAGGAATCATAGTCCACAGGGTTGTATACAAAGGACAAGATGAAAAAGGCACCTATTTTGTAATGAAAGGAGATAATAATCCTACCAGTGACCCTGGTAAGATAAGGTTTGAGCAGATAAAAAGAGTAGTTGTGGCAATAATTTATTAATAAAGAGCATAAAAATGACTGAAAAAATATGGAAAATATTAATGGTTGATGATGAACCATCTGCACTTAAAGATCCAAAAATCCTTCTAGAGAACATTATAAGAGCATCTGGACGTAATAATTTTCATATTGACACTGCAGAAAGCGGGGATATAGCTCTTAAGAAAATAATGAAAAGAATGGTTATGATTTAATAATAACTGATTATAAAATGCCTGTAGATGGGGTTTGTCTGTATAAAAATTTAAATCCAGAGCAGCAAAAGAAAGTGGTTTTCTGTACTGGAAAAACAGGTGAAGTAAGAGAAAGACTTGACTTAGAACTAAAAGAAACTGATTTTAAAACTCCTGAAATAATCCACAGAGTAGATATACTTTTCAAATACGATGAAATTGTTCAAAATTATTTAAGTTAATTAGTTATAGAAAAAATTTATTAAAAAAATACAAAAAGATGAGTATATGAACAATCAAAACCAAATCCAACCAGGATTAGAAGAAAAAATAAACTGTGCCTTAAAGATAATTTATCACCTTTTCCCAAAAAAGAAAGAAGGGACGGACAAGCCATATGAATTAAAAAAAGAAACAAGAGGGAGTTCTGACCTAGCAAACTTTAACTTTATAAGGTTGGGGTATGATAAATCAGGTTTTGAAAAACCTCTAGAAATTAAGGATTTTAGTGAGGCATTGATAGGATATTATCAATTGGTTACAGGAGAAAATCCTAAAATAATAACAGAGATAGTAGATAAAAATAGAGTGCGTATAATAGCGCCCGTAGAAAACATACTAATGCCCGGGAAAAAAACAGAAATAATAAGAGAAAGAGTATTTGGTCAAAACAGAGTAAGAATAGAAATACCTAAGGAAAACACCAGAATAATCGGATATTTAGATACAGATAATCAATACATGTATTTTGCTTATAAAATGACTGATACTGAAGCTCAAAAAATGATTGATGCATATACTAATCATTTAATGAATGAGTGAATTATTTCTTCTTATTTAGATTAATTTTTTATACTACCTTTATTCTCTTCTTCCTATGGACAAGGAAATCTTTGATTCATATATAAAGGCTGGTAAAATAGCTGCTCAAGCATTGGAGCATGGTAAGAATCTCATTAAGATAGGCGCCAGCTTGCTAAAAGTCACAGAAGCTGTTGAAAAAAAGATTATTGAGCTTGGCGGAGACTTTGCTTTTCCTCCTCAGATTAGTCTTAATGATATTGCTGCTCATTACTGTGCAGGACCTGATGATAAAACAGTGTTCAAAGAAGGAGATGTTGTCAAGCTTGATGTTGGTGTGCATATTAATGGCTTTGTAGGTGACACTGCTGTTACTGTTGTGCTTAGCAAGGATGAAAAACTTAAACTTCTAGAGGAAGCAAGCAGAGCAGCTCTTAACTCTGCTCTTAAAATAATTAAGCCAGGAGTTACTCTTAGTGAAATCGGAAGAGCAATACATGCAGAAATCACTAAAAGAGGTTTTTCTCCTATTAGAAACCTGTCAGGCCATGGCTTAGACCAGTTTGTTATTCATGACAAGCCTAGTGTTCCTAACTTTGACACTGGCAGTGAGGAAGAACTAGTAAAAGACCAGGTGATTGCTATTGAGCCTTTTGCAAGCACAGGAGCAGGGATTATTTATGAGAGCAGCAATCCAACTATTTTTTCAATAAAAGGTAAGAAGCCTGTTAGAAGCCCTATGACCAGGGATGTGCTTAAGGATTTAGAGCAGTACAATGAATTGCCTTTTGCTCTTAGATGGATTGTTAAGAAGCATGGAGAAGGAAAAACCCGCTTTGCTCTGCGAGAATTAAAAAACATTGACATATTAAAAGAGTATCCTCCTCTGCCAGACAAGGCTCATGGCCTTGTGAGCCAGGCAGAGCACACAGTTATTGTTAGGGATAAGCCTGTGATTACCACGCTACAGAAGTAAAAATTTATAAAGGAAAACATGTTCTCTTCTGCCGATATGGGATTTCAGGGTGGTGGTAAATCCAGAGGACTGGAGCAATTATTACAACACACAGACCTAGGCTATAGCGTTCCTGAATATGACCAAATTGATGTTTCTTATTATGATGCTGTGGAAAAACAAGAACAAATGGCTCTCATGGCTTCTTTTCTTAGTGCATCAAAAAAACCTGACAAAAGAGTTATGCCCTATGTTGCTTCAAAGCTGCCAACAGTTATAGAGGAAAGGGTGAGTGAACTAGCAAATAAATATAAGGGAAAAAATGTTATTGTAAGATCTGATTCTTTTAGAGAGGATGGAAAGCACTCATTTGCAGGCATATACAAGTCTGTTGAAGTTGAAAGAGCTTCAAAGAAAAAACTCATAGATGCTGTTACACAAGTGTATGCATCTCTTTATTCTGACAAAGCCAAGAGATACAGGCAAGAGCATAACATACCTGATGATAAGATGGGTATTATTATTCAAAAATTCATTGAACCTAACTGGGCAGGAGTTATGTATACTTCTAATCCTAGTTTTCCTTCTGATTTAAGTGTAGAGTTCTGTCCTGGCCGCAACACAGTTGTTAAGGGAGAAGGCCCAACATGGATTAAGGAGTTTGAAAAAAGAACAAAAGACAGTGTGTTTGAAAGTGAGAATTTTCGTTATGTGGAAGAAGAACAAGAAAAAATCGTTGATAAACTAGCTGAAATTGGTATAAACCTAGAAAAATTAATTGGTCCTTCTTATATTGAGTTCCTAGTTAAGGATAAAAAAATATTTTTGGTGCAGAGAAGAGAGGTAACTGACTTGGAAGAGCCAGTTGATGTTGAGATCCCTAAATATGATAAAGAACAATACATAGGGTTTACCAATGTTATGAGAGGAAAAGGTAAATTTACTTTGCCTGTTGTTTGTATAACTGATACAAGTGCTCTTGGTCAGATGGTTTCAATATTAAGCCTTGCAGACCCAAGAAAAGCAGAAGAAGAAATAAGAAAGTATTTTGATAAAATTATGCAATTAGACGAAAAATATAAGGACGGATATGTTCTTTTAACCCCTCATTTTGATGCTACTGTCATAAAAGAATGGGGTGTTTTTGCTTCATCTAAAGTACCTCATAAGCCTACCATGGATATTCTTACTCCTCATAAAAAAGCAGTGATTACCACTACCCATGGATTAGTTAGTTCTCATATTATGACTGTTGCAAGAGAAAGAGGCATAGCCTATGCTGGATTTGAAAGAGGAGAAGAGGTATTTAAGGATGTTTTTACTGGAGATGTATTGTCAGTTTATTTCAAGAAAAGAAAAGCTTTTGTTTATAAGGAAAAAACACCTCTGAAAAGTATGAAAGAAACACATCCAAAGGCATCAATTAAAATTAAGAAAAGAAAAAAAGGCTATGTAAGCTTTGAGACACCTAATTACGACTACCTAGGCTCTCATAAGTCTATAGTGAATGATTTTGAATATTTTCTTAACCATAATACTAATTATGAATGGAAGCGTATAACAATTGCACATGATATGGGTGCTGTATTTACAAACTCAAAAGAAAAGAGCATATATTTAAGCATTGCTGCTCAACATGGCTCTTATTATGATTGGTCATTACTTCATGATTCGTGTATAATTGGTTTTAAAAAACCATTGCCTAAGCAAGAATTTGATGATATTCTGAAAAGATATGTTAAGTATGTGAAAAAATAATTCTCCAGTTACTTATAATATTGTTCTTATAAACTACTTTTCTCAACCCACTACTTGCGGCATTACCTCTGGTCTTGCTAAAAAGTTTTCTCTTTTTATATCTTCTATTACATAGAACACTTTCTTGTCTTTTAATTTGAATTTGTCTTCTAGCATTTCTAGGAAGTCTTCTAGTTCTTTGACATTCTCAAACACTCCTTCTGCTAAGAAGTCATAGCCATTGTTGATTTTGAACAAGCTGTTTATGCTTTGGTGCTCTTTTAAGTAACTTTTTAGTTTGTCTCTGTCTTCCTTTGCTGTTGAGAGCATTATCTTTGCTCTTGAGTTGTAGCCTAGCTTGTTAAAGTCTATCAGTGTGGTGTGTTTTAAGATTAGGTTTTGTTCGTGTTGTCTTAGCTTGTCGTACAAGGTGCTTATGGGTATCTTGGTTTTTCTGCTTATCTTGGTCAGGGTTTGCCTTGAGTCTTGTCTTAGATGGGTTAAGAACAACAGGTCTGATCTTTTTATCACGTATTCACCCCTGATTGTTTTTTTCATCTAGGTAATCTTGGTTTTGATATAAACCTTTTTTAAGAATAAAAATTGTTTGTTTCAAAAATTTCCTGAAACAAAGCATGATTTTTTCTATTAATATGAACAAAACAACCTATTAATCAAAAGAAAAAACATGTTTTCCTGAAACAAATCAAGAATAAATCAAAAGAACCTAATGAATTTGCTGAAACAACCCTGAAACAACAAACTTTATATATTTAGCCATGTTCCCACTCGTCTATAAAACAAGCTTGAGCAGGGTTTGGGGAAAATGCATATTATTGAGCAAAGAATCTTAAACAATTTTAAAAAAGAACCTGGAAGAGAAATCCCAACCACAGAAATAGTAAGAGCAGTCTACCCAGAAGAATATGCAAAAATAATAAGAGGAATGAGTGACGAACTCTCAGATAAGAGGCTAATCCAACAAGCAAGAAGAAAAAAAGGACAACTACACAGAAAAATCCTTTACCACCTCGGCAACCTAGTAAAAGATGACATCCTAAAAGTCACTTCTATAAAAGGAAAAGGAGAAAAATACTTCTCTCTTAGCATAGAAGAAGGAGAACTAATAATAGAGAAGAAACACAAAAAAATAGTAATCTCAAAGCCCTCAATCTCAACCACCCTGATAGAAGAATACGAGGATAAAGGCATAGTACACAAGTTTGACCCTGATAACTGGATAAACAAAGTAAACTGTATACTCTTAGAAAGCACTAAACACACAGGACTTAACAGCTTCTACAATTTAATATATACCTGCTTTTCAGAAGTAAACGATGTACTAGGATTAAACAACTTTGAACACCTAATCCAGAAAAGCAGCCAAGAAAATGTTGAGGAAATACTGAAAAAACTAGACATAGACACCAAAGACCATGAAAGATTTGTAAGTCTTATAATAAATGTAAAGAACATAGATGATGATAAAAAAGTATCAGACTTCATAAAATCCTTTGCAAAAATAAACCCAAAGAATGTAACTCTAGTGTTTAAAACAGAGAGCAAAGAATTAAGAGCACACAAAACCTTATTCAAAACCCTTATCTCAGAGCTATCAGAAGCAGAGATAAAGATAAACATACATAACAGAAAAGTGCATAATGCACCCATAATAATAGGAAAAGCAGGACCTTACACCTTATTAGAAGAAGAATGGAAAGAGTATGAAGAGAACATAAGAGGAAAAACCATGGGCTTAGTAATAGCCAATACCACCATAGCAATAGATGTTAACCGCTTTTTCAGCCAAACAAGAGATAACCAGGAGTTCAGAAGCCTAATCCAGAGAACAGCAAAGACCTTGCTAAAAGTAAACACCACACAAAAGAAAAAAGCCAATGAGTATTTTAAAAGACTCGATGAATTGAACAAACCTTATACCAAGAAATTCTTTGCCTATGCAAAAAATTATATACGCTTCTGGAACTATGACTGGAGAGAGAAACAACACGAACACATCCTAGAGCTACTGGAGAGTACAATACAAGAGATAAAAAAGTTCTGCACAACCCAGCAAACCATATACAGAGCCTGCGGCATACCCTTTAACTTCAACATAGTATTTTCAAGTGTTTTCAGAAAGTATATACAAAACCTATCAACCAGAAGATACATAAAAACCACTATAAGAAAATTCAAGGACTATCACACTCCTGAAATAATTAAATTCATAGAAACAAGAGAGAAACTGTTCAAAATCTTTGAAGGCGGAGACAGAATAAGATTCTTTAGAAGCGAAGAATTTGTACCAGAAGAAGTAATAAGAGAATTCACCTTTTTAATAAATACATATGAATTGCCCTTAATAACCTATGATTTTAGGGAAAGAAGAGGGGAAACTAAGTTGACCAGTTTTATGGAATGAAAAATGAAAAATAACAAGAAATACATCAAAGTGTGCCCTCAATGCGGCAGCACAATTACAAAGATTCCTCCTGCAGGCTTAGATATTAAGATGACTCAACCAGATTATTGCAACGAATGTAATAATCGAGGCATATTTCCAGAAGTAGAGGAGGAAAGAGTAGAGGAGTTTAGGAAGGAATTAAAGAAAAAGGATAATAAAAGCCTGTCCGGCGTTTGAGGAAAACTTTTCGCCCGTTCGCTTCGCTCACTACCAAAAGTCATCAAAAAGCAAAGCTTTTTGGGACATCAAAATTGAAAATTTTGAGTTTACTAAAGGCATGCGACATTCGCAACAAAAATGTTGCTCAGTCCCATAGTTTAAGGGGACTCCGGTCCGTTTTTGGACTAGGAGTCGCCTAGTTTTCGTTAACGTTTTGCGCCGTAGGCGGAAAAGGTTATTTTATTTGCTCGCTCGCCAAAGCTCGCGAGGGAAAAAATGGAAATCACAAAAGATTCAACCCTTGAAGCATGGAAAGCAACTTTAGAGTTAATAAGAAATAAAGGAATAGAAACAACTGACAGAGAGAACAGAGTGTCAAAAGAGATAATAGATGTGATAATAAAGATTAATAATCCTGAGCAAGACATTACCAAGCCAATAGAAATAATGAAAGGCTTAAAAAAATGGGTGTATCCAGAACTAGAAGAACTAGAAGATGTTTTTTTTAAAAAACAAGCCTCATCTGTTTATTATTACACTTACGGAGCAAGAATATTCAATTATGCAAACACCAAGAACCAGGTGGATGACTACATAGTACCTTTATTAAAAAAGAATCCTAGCACCAGAAGAGCAATAGTTGTGCTCTACCACCCAACAATTGATTCCAGGCTAAGCATAAAAGAAGTCCCAGGCTTGACCAGTATATACTTTAAGATACTGGATAATAAGTTAACAATAACTACAGTTATAAGAAGCAATGACATGTTCATAGGCTGGCCAGCAAATATCTATCAAGTCTACTTGTTACAAAAGTATGTTGGAAAAGAGCTAGGCTTAGAAACAGGCAGTATAACAACAATATCCCACTCAGCGCATGTATTTGAAGAGTACAAGGAAGAAGTGGAAGAGGTTTTGAAGAAGGGATAGAAGCGCCAAAACCCCCAAATTCATTGATTTCAAGCCTTCTAGAGCCATTCTAAAATGAAAAGCTTTATAAGTAAATAATGCCTACTATTAGTATGTTTTTCTGAATGAAAAACACGTGTTTTCAGACGGTAAAAATTGATAAGAACAAGTAAAGTATTAATGTTAAAAAGATGAAAAATGGATAAAGCAGATAGTAAGTCAGACATGTATGATACAAGCAAGATAGTGGTGCTGGGAGGTATTGAAGCTATAAGGAAGAGACCTAGCATGTACATAGGCAGCACAGGACCCCGAGGATTACACCACTTAGTATATGAGGTTGTTGATAACTCTATTGACGAGGCAATGGCTGGTTATTGCAAGAATATTCTTGTAATTATACATAAAGATAATTCTGTGACTGTTGAGGATAATGGAAGAGGAATACCTGTTGGTGTTCATCCCAAGTACAAGATCAGTGGAGTAGAGTTAGTAATGACCAAGCTGCATGCAGGTGGAAAGTTTGAGAAAAAGGCTTACAAAGTATCAGGAGGCTTGCACGGAGTAGGATTAAGTGTTGTTAATGGTTTATCAGGACAGCTCGAGGTGTGGGTGCACAGGGATAAGCAGATATATTACCAAAAGTATCATAAAGGAAAGCCTGTTGGCCACCTAAGAGTTGTTGGCAAGTGTGATGAAAAAACAGGAACAAAGGTAAAGTTCTTGGCTGACAAAGAAATATTTGTTGATGGCATAGAGTACTCTGATGAAATCCTGGAGAAC
>Ga0209427_10009644_pt1 | contig 10748 bp, 11 predicted proteins | sample DeeMarSWOR136_30_FD_187465 | JGI IMG/M metagenome (GOLD analysis project Ga0209427, IMG submission 187465) | Marine sediment microbial communities from White Oak River estuary, North Carolina - WOR-1-36_30 (SPAdes) (version 2) | ecosystem: Environmental > Aquatic > Marine > Intertidal zone >...
AGATGTCTGCGTTCAGGTCCTCGAGTCGCTTAACATCAGTTAGCGCTCCTCGCAGTCTAGATTCCATTGAAGCTTGTCGGGCAACAAGGACAAAGAACAAGATTCCCACAGCAACTAGGATGCCAGTAAACAAGGCTTCCATTCTTAAGGCGAGGAGCAGAAAAGCGATGACAAAGCATGCTACCGCGGCTCCCACCAGCGGCCACATCATCACTCCACGTCGCTCCAGTTTGGCTGCCTTCTCTACATCAACGCCTCCAAGTTGCTCGTTCAACGCGGAAAGGTCCTTTTCAACCTCTTCTCGTCGGGTTTCTTTCTCTCGCAGCTGAATGCGAAGCTCGCCTGCTTTTTTCACAAGCTCTTCCGCGGGTTCAAGAGCTTCTTTGGCTTCCTCCAAGTTGGAATATTTTTCCAGTGTTTTCTCAGTTTCCTTGGCTTTTGTCCGTATCTCTTCAAGTTGCTCTAGTCGTTCATGAAGTTGCTTTTGAAGTTCCTTCTTTCCATTGATTTCGCTGGTTAGGTGTTGCTTTTGCTCGCGGGCTTTGTCGTAGGTTTCTAGTGTCTCGTGCAGTTCACTGATTCCTGCGTAGTCGTCCTTGAGCTGGTCTATCTTTTTCTCTAGTTTGCTGATTTGTTTCTCAGTTTCTTTGAGTTCTCCCTTTCTGTTGGTGTATTCCTCGAGTTTATCTTGGAGGGTGTCGAGTTTCTGTTGTTCTACGGTGAGCTTTCCGGGTCGGGCTTGTGTTCCCTCTAGAGCTTTTCGGTCCTCGTTCAGGTCGTGGAGGACGGTGTTGAAGCTTTCGAGGTTGAGGAAGGCGTTGATGACTTTTTTTCGGTCTTCCCGTCCTTGCTCGATGAGGTGTTCCAGATCTTTCTGGGCTACGACGTTGCTTGAAATGAGTTCATGGAAGGTAATGCCCGCTAGTAGGTTTTCGATTTCTGTTGTGACCTGCCTTTGTCCGGTGGCCATGGGTTTGAGGTGGTCCCCGGGGAGGACTTCCCAGAGGTAGGCTTGGTTCGATCGATTGAGGTGGATGCGTCTCTCTGCGCGGAAGACGCGGTCTCCTATGGAGAAGTCAAGTCGCACTACTGCGCGTCTCTTCCCATAGGATATGAGGTCTTCGTTGCTGGGTCTCACGCTGGGTCGGATGACGCGGGCGTAGAGGGTGTAGAGCACGGCGTCGAGAAGGGTTGATTTGCCGCTTTCGTTGGGGCCGCAGATGAGGGTGACGCCTTCAGGCAGCTTGAGCGGTTCGGTCATGAGGGGTTTCTTGAAGTTGGCTGTGTAGAGGCTGAGAAGCTTCACCATGCTCCTGCCTCCTGGAGTCGCTTTTCGCAGAGGTTTAAGGCCTCGTGGAGCCCTGTTTTCTCTTCGTCGTCGGCTTGTTCGATTTGTTGTTGGAAGTAGCGACGGATTTCTTGGAGCGGTGTGGTTCGTGGCAAGGGTTCGATTGCCGCGCCGGTCTCGATGCGCAGGGTCTTTTCGTCGGGTATGAGTGAGAAGAAGCGGTCTTGGGCGAAGGAGAGGATGTCTGAGCGGCGATAGGTGGCGAGCTGCTTGACATCGACGCTTCCGATGAGTCTCATGCGGAGAACAAGCTCTGGATCTCGAAGCTTCTCCAGTTCGTCTTTGAGCAAGTTGTTGATTTTGCCTTTCTTGGGCAGGTTGATCTCGACGGTTCTGAGGTCTCTGGCAGGGGTCTCGATGAATTCTTGAGAAGTCACCCCCTGTTTGTCGAGTTCGATCCAGACGAAGCCCTTCTTTTCTCCCTCTTCTAGAAACCGTGTGCGCTCGGTGCTTCCAGGATAGATGATGTCTGTCGCCCCGACTTTGCTCTTCTGATATCGGTGAAGATGCCCTGCAGCCAGCAGCTGGAAGGCTTTGGGGATGGATCGTGGACGGACAACGGGCTCGAGGCTTGCGCCGTAACTTTCGAAGCCTTCGATTGCGTAGTGGAGCATGAGAATGTTGATGTCGCCGGATGGGTCGAGTTTCACATTTTCTAGTGGGTCGGCGCCCCAGCTGAGTAGCGGATTGTAACTCATCCCCGAGACAAGCACTTTGTGGTCATCTATTTTGAGGATGTCTTGGCTGGGTTCAGAGGTGTCTTCGAAATACCTGACATACTTGGAGTTGCCGTACACCGAGAGGGGGGAGCTGCCTTCTTCCATGCTTTTCGGGGTGTCATGGTGCCCGCTGATGAGGAACACGCGGATGCCCTTCTCGTGAAGGCTGCGGAAGTGTTTCATGGCTAGTGCGCGTGTGGGATTTCTGGGTCGCATGTGGTCAAACAGGTCGCCAGAGATGAGGACCAGGTCGGGGCGATTCTTCAGAGCATAATCGACGACCGCCCCAAAACATCGTAGAAAGTCCATTTTCCGATCGTATCTTCTGGGGCCGTACATCGTGGCTGGAGGGTCTAGATGGTTGTCCGCTGTGTGGAGCACTTGGATTGTCAAATCTCAGGCCTCAGAGAAGGCTCCTTTGATCGGAAGCTGTTTCTTCTGATCTTGGTCTAAGAGTTCGTCTACTTCGAGTCGCCGTCGGGCCTGCTTCAGCTTTTCGATGACGTTGATGTCGGCTCCGCCTTCGCGGGTCTTTCTGCGTCGAACCTTCACCATGACGGGGGCTTTGGTGACTTCGCCGACAATGACGGCTTCTCCTGGGTTGAGTCCTGGCAGGTCATTCAGAAGGTCTTGGCTCAGTCTTTCGGAACTCTCACCGACTGCCCTTTGGTCCTGTGGATTGGTGAGCTTCATGACGATTTGGCTGTTACATTGGCTGAGGCTGTCAGGATGGACTTTGGAGGGCCGCTGCGTTATTAGTACGAGGAAGACGCCGAACTTTCTTCCTTCAGCAGCGATCCTGTTGATAATGGGCGCAGAAAAGGTCCACCCTTCTCCGCTGGGTATGAATTTGTGCGCTTCTTCGATAATAACAAAGACTGGATATTCGAAAGCTCCATCGGCTACTGCGTCGAAGGTGTCTGTGAGAATCCGTGAGGTGATGTAATTCATGCTGACATCCTCCAAACCGGACAAGTCAATGATCGAGCTGTGCATCGGTTTCAGGAGGTCTCTAGTTGGCGTCTGTTGAACACTGAACACTTTGAGGTATGTCAGTTTGCGAATGTACTTCATCGCTGCGGCTGCCCCTTCCTTGAGTTCCTTCGCTTCGTCTGGTGTAGCGCTCATCTTCCTGAGCGTGTCTAGCAGGTTCTTCGGCAGGTAGTGTTTTTCTTTGAGCCGCTCTAAGCTCACGCGAACCGCATTGCGGATTTTGCTGTAGCCTTCTCGGATTCCAGCTACCTCACACACTTCATCAGGTGACAACTCTTCAAATGCGATTTCGTAGGGCTTGAGGTTGCCAACGTCTTTCTCGCTGTAGCGACCGGTGCTGGCTGGATTTCTGAAGATGGTTATTCTCTCGGCTTGCGAGTATCGTTCGCCGCCTTGGGCAAGGGGGAGGAAGACGTAGTCTGCGTGAGGGTCGATCACGAGGACGGACGCCCCCATGCCGAGGAGTTCCTCGATTAGAACCCCGGCGCAGTAGCTTTTGCCGGCCCCTGTCTGCGCGATGATTGCCAGGTGCCTTCTGAAGCCGGAGACGGAGAGGTGGACGGGCACTTCGAGTCGGGAGATGAGGTTGCCAACGTGGAGTCCCTCTTCCCTGGGATATGAGAAGAAGTCCGTGAGCAGGCTTTGTGGGGCTATGTAGATGTGCTGACCGGGGATGATGGCTCTTCGGGGCAGAAGAACCTGCGTTCCTCGTCTACCAGTCTTCAACGCGTAGCCTAGCACTCGGGCTTGCCCTAGGGTTCGGATTTCGTCTATTCCGGCGCGTTTGATTCTCTCTAGGGCTTCGATGTCGAGTCTTTGGGTCAGGACTTCGCTTCTGGAGGTTATTCTCTCGACTTGGGCGAGGACCTCTACGTCGTCCAGTTTTCCGTCAACGTATTCTTTGGATTCGACGACGAGGTATTCCCATTTGGGGGGGTATCGGTCTCTTTCGGAGATGAAGATGAATTCGGTGGAGGTGGCTTCACCGACGATGAGGCCGGCATCTTCAAGGTCATGGGTATTTGACACGTCTGTATCCTCTTGTATGGATCAAAGTCAAGCCTAATTCCTTTTCTAAGACGCGTTCATATATGGCATCTACGTCTTTTAAGCGCAGTTTCACTTCCTCATCCACACGCTTGAGCCATACGTTGTAGTCTGACAGACCAGCGTAACTCGACTTCAGCATGCAGACTAGTTCTTGCAGGGTGCCATGTACGTCCTTCACGAAGCGGTTCTCCTTCAAGTTGCTTAGCTGGGTTTCGTTGGTTAGGACCCATGAAGGCACATCGATCCGTAGGGGCGTGTCTCGAGTGTCGAAGAGCAGGTGAAAGGAGACTATTGTAGGAAACTTGAGCAGTCTGTTGATCACGTCGGTCGCATACGTGAGGAACTCTCCTTCCCTGTGTCTATGCTCAATCAGGGCTTTCTTGAATCTGCGTCTGATGAATGATTCAGGGGTCCGTGCCATTATCTTGAGGTCTCTTTGGAAGTCTTTGGTTGCTGCTAGCTCGACGGGAGTGCAGTACCCTGGCTCTGGAGCGAAGTTTAGGATGAGCTGGAAATCAGGTCTGCTGTGTGTATGCTCTGCCAGTATTTCCTCGAATCCATCCAAGATTGATCGGTATTTTCCTCGGACCCTTTTGAGGATGCCGAATGAGACCGCGGGATTGTCCTCGATCTTTGCAACACAGGTTTTTAGGTCTCTGATTTCTTGGGGAGCCAGAGAGGAACTGAGAGAATGTAGCTCATTTCTGCATATCTGGGTGAGCAGCAGGTTTCTGACGAAATCTGCACGGGAATCTTTGCTCACACCCATCAGGATCACATTCTGCCTTCTACAAGCCTCAAACAGCCTGGAGTAGGTGTCCACAAATCCCAGCAGAGAGGCTCTATCTCCTTCAACTGGAGAATCCCTGAGGAGGTGCATCATTCGGCCGAAGAGCGAGCCATCGATCAGAATGAGCTTCTTTGACCCGGCCAGACGAGGTATCGCCTCCAGAGCAAGACGGATTTCCACAGACTCGGTCTTTTGGCTGATATAGCTGCGGATGCTCTGTTCGTTTCCCTGTGAAAGGAAAACTCCTGTTTCAAGGGCGCGGGATTTTTGTCCGGTGCTTGACAAGCCGAATGCTCTCACTACGTAGAATCTCGAGCCGTTGGCGTATTCTCTTACTGCACGGCTTCCATCGACGGCCATGAGATTGGCATCGCCAGTTTCTAGCTGTGGCAGCGGGTTCCAATTCTTAATCAGCAGATCCTTGAAGTCGCTATCCAGACCGGATATCTGGCCTCTTTCTAATCTCTCTTTTAGACGGCTCTTCTGTTTGCGGATCTCGCTTACAAACAAGTCAAGGAATTTGGGCATGATTTGACATCCTCAGCAGTAGAGTATTCACGGTTGTGATACAGCCCTGTGTCAGCAATACCAATTTCTGCGACGATGGTATGGTATTCGGTGTGAAAAGTCTTGTGGGGCAGATTGATATGATTGATCCCTTCTCCAACGAGTAGTGAATAGATTATGTGGCGGCGTAGGTGCGCATGTGTGCACAGACTCTGAAGGCGACGAATGGCACGTATCCTGCGCCAAAAACCTAGAAGAAGAAAAGAAACTTATAGAAGCCGGGTTTGAATATGTTCGCTACAGCGACAACGACGCTGTTGCTATATATCGGAAACGCAAATGAGAAAATGAGTATTATTTGGGCTCCGGTAGTATAGTCCGGTCAAGTATGACGGCCTCTCGAGCCGCCGACCCGGGTTCAAATCCCGGCCGGAGCACCACTTCGGAAACGCTCCTTTCGTTCACAACACTAGTCTAACTCGTAACCCTACGTCATCCAGAAGGGTGCATCAGAAGGGTCTAAGCGAAGTCTGGAAAGTGGCGGACCAGTCTAAGAACACACAGTTTTTATTATACTCTACCCACTCAAGGGATACCGAGGGTTCAGCATGCCTCACAAGGAGAGGAAGACCAGAAAGAAACGTGCTTCAAGAACACATGGTTACGGCGTTACAGGCCAGCACAGAGCCGGAGGACAGCGAGGCGGCAGAGGAAAAACTGGGGGCCACAAGCACGGGTGGACCTACACCGTCAAGTACGAGCCCAACCGATTCGGGAAACACGGATTCAAGCCACCCTTGAGAAGAGAGGTGAAGGCGATAAACGTTGGTGAGCTCGATCAGCAAATCAGCCAATTCATAGCTGATGAGAAAGCTGAGAAGACGAGGCAAGGCATCGAGGTAGACTTGGATAAGCTTGGCTATGATAAGCTTCTGGGACGAGGACAGGTAACAAAAGCAGTGGTTATACATGTGAGTTCCCACTCCGAGTCAGCAGCCAGAAAGATAGAGAAGGCTGGCGGCAAAATCCTGAAGCCCACACAATAATCGTGTTCAAGCAAGCGGGCATGTCTGGAATCGTGAATCCAGTTTAGCTGAATGATACGATTCTGAGTTGCCTGACTCTTTACAGATACTTCAAGATCATTCTGAGACTAATGAGAAACAGAACTACAGCGAACAGCCTTCGCAGATTCCTTCCAGAAACTTTTCTGGAAAAGTGAGCCCCAAGCTGGGCTCCAAAAACTACTCCAATGCAGAGAAGTATTGCATAACTCAAATTGACATTCCCCAATGAAAAATGCGTCACGGCTCCGGAGATTGAGGTGAAGATCATGATAAACATTGAAGTTGCAGCTGCGACGTGCATGGGAAGGCTCATTGTGAGGTGAAGTACAGGAACCATCACAGAACCCCCACCAATGCCAAGAAACCCGGATGAAAGACCTCCCAGAAAACTCAACACCAAACCTAAACCCACGTTTGTATCGTATTCGAAAATGTTACCTTCTGAATCCACGAGTCTGCGGTGCCAACTGCCTCGTCCTTCAAGAAGCCTTGACTCATGGGCATTCGACTGAAACGTCATACGCAGCGCAACCAGGATCAGGAAAAAACCAAATGCAAGTCCTAGGAGCTTTGCCGTGACAAGCGTGGTTATGTAGGCACCCAGGAAGGCTCCTGGAATGGTTGCCACTGCAAGAATCACGCCGAGTACGAAATCAACTCTCTTCTGTCTGGCATACCTCACTGTGGAGGACAGCGACGTGAAGAGGATCATCGTGAGGCTCGTTCCAACAGATTGTTGCGGAGAAAAGCCTGAGACTAGAGTGAGGAAGGGTACGATAAACACGCCACCACCAATACCAACCATTGATGCGATTATTCCAACAAGAAAAGCGACAAGAGGCGCCAGAATGATGTCAAATTGCGTCATGACAACCTATCCGCAAGGTTTATGATACTACAGATTCTGGATTCGACAGCTCGCTCACGATTTCTCAACTCCCGTAACAACGGGACTAGGAGATTACCATTTGTTGTTCATAAACCTTTATTGCCACTTGGCTTCACGAATAGCCGCAGGAGTTGGACGGGTTCAAGCGGGTTCTTCATGTCACTGGCACTCCATGTACCGGAAAGACCAGCACGTCCCGGGCATTAGCATCGAAACTGCACGGACTGCACATCAACCTGGCAGAACTCGTCAAGAAAGAAGGGCTAACTAGCGGCGTGGATGAAGCAAGGGACACGCTGATTGCCGACGTCGAAAAGGTTTCAGAGCGAGTGCAAGAAATCATACGAAATTGCAGAGAGGATGTCATAGTTGATGGGCACTATGCTTTTGATGTTGTGCCGACAGAAGAAGTCCATCTGGTCTTTGTACTCAGGAGACATCCAAGTGAGCTGAAGACGCTCATGAAGAAATGCGGGTTTGGAAGCAAAAAACTCTGGGAGAATCTTGCCGCTGAAATCCTGGATGTCTGTCTGTCAGACGCCGTGGGGGCGTGCGGTGTTGATAGAGTATGCGAAATCGATGTCTCAGGCAAGAGTGTTGAAGAGGTCGTGGAGGATGTGGTTCGAGTTCTAGAGGGTGACGGGAGATGCAAGCTGGGCACGGTTGACTGGCTCAGCCGGTTACATGAAGAGGGACGGCTACACGAATTTCTGAAGCATTTCTAGGCTAGCCAAATCGACGTAGAATCTGACGGTTTGTGAGCAGAGTGATGGCTCGCCGGTTCGCATAGGCTTTTGCGTGGCCGCTGAATTTCTGAGAGATGATGATTGGATTGGGCAATCCCACATCAGCGGACGCTTTGTCCAAGTTGATCACCATGTTGACGCCTACCGTTCGCTTCCAGTCTTTTATCCAGACTAAGCGTTTCTCTCCGCCTCGTTGGATGACCAGATCGAAGGTATATGGCAGTCCTGAAAGACCCTCCAACACGGCGTCTCGCTCGATCTTGTACCCTTCATGTCGGAAAAACTTCATTGCAAGACCAACGATAGAAGCTTCACTCATCTGTTCAAGCCCTCGCACAGCAGTTATAGGCGCATTGGGAAAAAGCTTTTCGCCATAATAAGAGTTTTCCAGAACTCTGAAGAGCTGCTGCAGGTTGCTCTTCGATCATTTTTTATACGAGTTGCGCGCACCGTATGCATCTTGAGGGTTGACTTATGGTCGGTAGAACCGAGCTTTCAGGGTACATTGTGCTGATCGCAGGCGTGGCTTTACTGATATTCACCTTCATCAATGCCTATCTGTTCCTCATAGGGATCCTAGACATCTCAATCGGGGATTGGGTAGCTGAACTTGGCAAACTGCTGGGTCCACTGGTTGAGGCCTGCATACGCATAATGTATTTGGGAGTAATGGGCTGGATCGGCGCGCTGCTGACGAAAAGAGGAATAGAAATCCTCTCCAAGCTTCCGCGAGAAGTCAAAGAAGAAGCTGAGAAGAAATCTGCGAGTAAGGGAAAGAAGGGTGGATGAGGCAGTCCATACGAGCGTTGGGCTGGGCGAGCAGGATACTCTGGATTGCGACTGTCGTTTTCATGGTGACTGCGCTATACTCTCCGCTGAAATTGCTGTTGGAGAGGCAGATAGAGATAGGATCGCCACAGCCTTCCTTCTCCAATAGCACGATAACAGTATCGATCCCCCTCTTCATCAACAACACAGGCTTCTACGACCTATCGAACCTCAACGTGAGAACATCAGTTGCCGACCACGATGGAACACTGATTTCAGCATCAACAACTTCTGCAGAGAACATACCACGCGGTGGAAGCATTAATGAAACTCACGCAATATCCGTAGGCATAGGGGATATCATATCGAAGAATCTGACTCACCTGCTATTCAATGACTCGACTCTCGTGCTGGACCTCTCAGTGGGACTGAAAATCGCGCATGTCATTCCCCTTCAGGTGTCAACCAGCCTAAACATGTCGTGGGGAGCCCCTCTTTATGACCCTGCCATAAGAATTGTGGATTCTCCAGAGCCGTACAACTCTACCCACTTCAATATGACAGCAGAGCTGAGCTTCGAGAATCATTCGCCCTTCGATATAGATGGAACACTAAGCCTTGAGGTCTTCAACGAGCGAGATGAATTTCTAGGTCTCTGGGGTGGTCTGCTAAGTGCTCACTCCGGGGAGCCACACAATGAGCAAGTAACGGTGTACATTCCCTCAGATGCCATTTTCAAGTTTTCTGGGTCGGGAGAAGTGCATGCCCATTTCGAAAGCCCCATGGGCAGTCTAGACTGGAGGTTTGCATATGGCTGATGAAGGAAACACGCACTCTCTTCTGAGGAAGATACTGCCGAACGTGATTAGGGCAGCCTTGAAGGGTTTCATCATGTTTCTTCTGACTTATCTCTTGCCAACACTCTTGATGGAGACAATGATGCCTCTTGATACCCTCTTGGAGATGCCCTCAGAGTATACGGCTCTTGTGTTCGCGTTCTCAGCAATCGTTGTCTTCTTCACCGTTGTCGCCGAATTGTTCTCCGGAACCATTTTCCAGCACGCCTTTGGCATTAGTAGAGCACTAGTTCTGATCATGTACTTCATCTACGCCCTAAACGGCGGCGTCATAACATCTGCCTTTCAAATTCCAGAACAACCGCAACTCGTCCATATCTTTGCTGATTTGAGAGCCTTCCTAGCAATGCTGATCTTCCTCAATCTCCTGGGGTTCGCCAAAAGCATGTTTGGAGCTATCAACTTCTTGGCAGAAAGAGTCGAATCAGTCTAGCGCACATATTCTCCAACCCATAATGCCCGCTTTCTCTCGAGTGGGGGCGAGATAGCAAAACCGGGTTTTCTTACCGCGGCTTGACTTCCAATATGTTAAGCCCACTTATGTTGTGGTTTCAAGCAGGACGCAGCTGCGTGTCCATCCGATAGTCTTGGCAAGTCTTATAGTCTCGCAGTAAGCATACAAAGAGCGAAAATGCCCGTTCCAAGGTAGCATGGGAGGATTAGATTTGGATTCTCGTCTCAAAAAGATCATCGATAAGATCAGGGGCAAGAGCCTTCGTGGAAAAGTAGCAGCGTTTGTGGAAAACCCCACGATCAAGATAGACGGGAGAGTCTACACGGGATTGCCACTTGATGCCACGCCGGCCGGGTTATCCCGTCACCACAGCTATCCAGGTGGCTTGATCGAGCACATCATCGGCGCAACCGAGATAGCCCTAGCCTTGTGCGATGTTGTAGAAAGAGTCTATCACGGCAAGGTCGATAGGGACTTGGTGGTTGCAGGGGTCATTCTACACGACATCTTCAAACCGTTGACCTATGAGTTGGCAGACGATAAAAGCTACGGGATGACCC
>Ga0209427_10009645_pt1 | contig 10748 bp, 7 predicted proteins | sample DeeMarSWOR136_30_FD_187465 | JGI IMG/M metagenome (GOLD analysis project Ga0209427, IMG submission 187465) | Marine sediment microbial communities from White Oak River estuary, North Carolina - WOR-1-36_30 (SPAdes) (version 2) | ecosystem: Environmental > Aquatic > Marine > Intertidal zone >...
CCCGAGAGCGTTGAATAAGCTGTTGCAGTGTAGTGCGAACCACATGGACCAACTGAGAAGTTATCAAAGGTAACCGTTGTCATAGTTCCCTGGGGTAATGAAGCAATCACTCTAGAACTGGTGTAAATGAGCAAACCTCCCAATCTGATCTCGCAATCTACTGGAATATTGTTTTCATCATAAATGCCAGAGTTGACAAAATCTACTTGAGGCTGAATTGTGGTTAATTCCAATTCTTTTGGGGCAGGAACATCAAAACTGATTGCGCCAATGTTGTGGGCATTGATCTGAACAGCGAGCACTGCATTATACGCATCAATCCTTCCTGCACCATAATCATTATCTTTACCGACCGATCCAAGATCTACTGCAGTCGTTTCCAGAATACTGTCAATCTCAAGTGGTGTCAGATCAGGTTTCTTTGACAACATAAGGGCAACGCAACCGGCAGTATGGGGAGTTGCCATTGAAGTCCCGCTCATTTGCTGATAACCATTATTGCTAGTATGCAAACAGGATTTAATATCCACACCTGGCGCTGATACATCTGGACAGGTGAGTCCTGGTGGATAAGGATAATCATTAAATGGTGAAATAGTTTGCCAGGTTACTGGTCCAGGACTAGAAAACGAGGCATACTGATCATTTATATCTGTCGCACCAATACTAACCACGTCTGATGGTGCACCAGTAGCACCATTCTCAGGGTTCCACCATGGTGGTGGCACATCACCTGGACAACGACACGCATCAGGCGGAGTGTTAGTGCCGCGCTCATTACCCGCAGCAACAATCATAGCAATACCTGCAGCGCCCACATTATCACAACTCGTACGCCAGGTTGAACGTCGCGGATTCCAGGCATACTGCCATCCTAATGACATCGTAATGACATCACCACCGTTTGTCGGTGATAATGGTGGTGATACTACAAACTGCATCGCTTGCCAGACCTGATTCTCAGCAGTTGAATCTGCAGTCGTGCGAACCCTGCATGACATGATCATCGCATCAGGTGCAACTCCGCACTGAGAACCAGCAGTTCCGTCTGAGGCTACTGAACCACATGTGTGGCTGCCATGTCCATGTTCATCAATTGGGTCATTATTATCCAGCTCAAAGTTCCAGCCATGATGCGGATAATTTGGATCAGTCCACATATGAGAGGCAAGATCGAGATGATTATAATTACAACCAGTATCAATATCTCCAACAACAACGCCCTGCCCTGTGAAACCAAGCGCCCAGACCATATCTGCTCTTATCTTCAATACCCCCCAGTCAATCTCTCGTGTTTTGTCCTGAGGTGCTGGTGAATATGATGGTTTTTCAAGTGAGATTGCCTTCAAATCATAACCCACATAATGAACATCTTTGTGCTTATCTAATACAGTAATTATTTCTTCGGTAGCTTCACAATATATCGCATTGATAATCCAAAGTGGAGTAATATCCGTGACCTTGCCTTGTGCTTCCATTTCTTTCAAGTATGTCAATACATCACGTTGCTTCCATACCGAAAACTCCTTTAGAATTTCTGCAACCCTTACGCGTTTCTGAGGTCGTTTCATCCCTTCAACAGCACTCCTCAGTTCCTGGATGTCCATCTGTTCCTTTAAAACAATATCAACCGGTATCAAATCTGTCACATCCTTCTGTGACACCACCCTTATCAGATCAGGACTCATGAGCGCAAATGCAGGCATACATCCCAATAAAATAATAGCTATAAATATCCTTTTCATTTTACCTCCTTTCCAGTTGTTTACTCTATTTTTTTGTTTGTTTCATCACCTCCTTTTCTGAAAAATAGTCTTAAGTCTCATGTTATACTATAATAACTTCCTTACTGCAATTATAAGCATTATTCTGCACATGTCAAGTATTGACCTGCTTTTATGAAAAGGATTCTTGCCATGATATTTTTCTTATCAGAATAAATAAGGCGGCAGCCGGATTTGCACCGGCGAATAGCGGTTTTGCAGACCGCCGCCTTGCTACTTGGCTATACCGCCGAATTTAGGGAACAGGGAGTAGGGATGAGTAATCCTTTATTGGATTCTTCTGATTTCTGTTCCCTAAATCTTAACCTAATAAGCGGGAGACGGGATTTGAACCCGCGACCCTCACCTTGGCAAGGTGATGCTCCACCACTGAGCTACTCCCGCGCATCGAAAGATTATATACTAAAATCCTGAAAAGTCAATATGAAGGTGCAAGCGTGAATAATGCGTTCTTTTGTTGATTTTGTGTTCATTCTCAATATTATATCTTCGAAACAACCTATGATGACGATGGTCATCTATCAGGTATTTGCCATTATGGATTCATCACCCTTTCGTACGTTTTGAGATTCTCATAGGAATGGATGCAAACAGCGTTCTGCACGCTTGACATATTCACGATAGTGAATACAATTTTGTAATAGATAGCGCAGTTGAATTAGAACTGTATAAATTATCGAATCAAAAATACATGAAAGGGGGTGAAATAGATGGAAGGCGATTATCCGCAATTCGCACCGGCTCTTTTTGCAGCATACTGGGTGCTTTGGCTTATTGTTTACGTGTATTTTGCGCTCTGTTTAATGATGATTGCAAAGAAAACTGATACGTCAAATGCGTGGATGGCATGGATTCCCATTCTTAATGCCTTTCTGATGCTCATGATTGCCAAAAAACCTCTGTGGTGGTTCATATTGTTATTGATTCCTTTTGTCAACATAGTCATTGGTATTATTGTATGGATGGCAATTGCTGAAGCGCGCGGCAAACCTAATTGGCTGGGCATCTTGATGATTATACCTTTTGTTAATCTGATAATACCCGGTTATCTGGCATTTTCAGAATAGACAATTTTTGTAGAAAATTAGCTTATTGATTCTATAGGGGAGAGGTTTTTTAAACTCTCCCTTAGTCTTTGATGCCTAGTACATCAAAAATAAAAGTGAATTCAAAGGCGATATCCTTTAAATAATCGTAACGTCCTGATGCCCCTAAATGGCCCGCACCCATATCCATTTTAAGTAGCAACAGGTTATTATTTGTTTTCAATGCCCTCAGTTTAGCAGTCCATTTTGCCGCTTCCCAATACATGACCCTAGTGTCGTTTAAGCTTGCCGTGATCAATAAATGGGGATAGTCCTGAGTAGTAACGTTGTCATATGGTGAATACGAATTCATATACTTATAGTATTCTTCATTATTTGGATTTCCCCATTCTTCATATTCAAGGACGGTGAGCGGAAGTGTTGGATCCAATATTGTATTGATAAGATCCACAAAAGGCACACTTGTGACTGCTATCTTGAAAAGTCCGGGCCTCATATTAATAACAGCACCGATTAAAAGTCCACCAGCACTTCCACCCGAGATGACTAATCCATCCGTGGATGTATAACCTTCATTAATTAGATGTTCCGCGCAGGTAATGAAATCGGTGAAGGTATTTTTCTTCTTAAGAAGCTTACCTTGTTCATACCAGTATCGTCCCATTTCTCCGCCACCTCGGACATGGGCAATGGCGTAGATGAAACCGCGATCAAGCAGACTCAAACGGTTCGTGGAGAAATAGGGATCATAGCTGCTACCATATGCACCATATCCAACGAGGAACAGAGGGTTGGATCCGTCTTCATACGAATCTTTTCTATAGACAAGAGATATTGGGATCATTGTGCTATCAGATGCTGCGGCAAAGATTCTCTCTGATTGATAGAGTGACGGGTTATAGCCACCAAGTACCTCGTACTGTTTCTTCAACTCACGGGTTTCCTTGTTCATGTCATAGTCAAATACAGATCTTGGAGTGATTAGCGATGTGTACGTGAAACGGAGCAGATTGGAATCATAATGCATGTTCCTGCCCGTCCAAAATGTGTAAACAGGTTCAGGGAATTCTACGTAGTGAGTTTCATTGCTATTGAGATTAATGATGCGTATTTTTTCCAATCCTTTTTCTCTTTCATAGATCACAAGATGATTCTTAAAAACATCGATGCCATCAATTTTGATTTCATCCCTGTGCGGTATAAGTTCTTTCCAGTTGTCTTTAGATGGATTATTCACTGAGACTTCCATTAATTTGAAATTTTTTGCATTTTTATTTGTCAAAACGAAGAATTTGCTATCATAATGATCAACGTAGTACTCCATCTCATGCTGTCGAGGATGGATTAGTCTGAATATACCATGTGGTGTGTCGGCATCCAGGTAATAGGCTTCAGTGGTGGTATGAGTTTCTACATCCATAATTAAATATTTCTTACTTTTTGTCCTTGCTATCGAAAGAAAGAAAGCCTCATCTTTTTCATGATAAACAAAGATATCTTCAGTCGTCGCAGTTCCTAATGTGTGTCGGTAAAGCTTATAAGGACGTTTTTGTTCGTCAAGTAGCGTGTAAAAAAGTGTTTTGTTATCATTCGCCCACGCTAAAGAATAACCGGTGTTAGAAATTCGTTCATCGAATAGCGTGCCGGTCTCCAGATTTTTGATATACAGCGTGAATTTCTCAGAACCGAGTGTATCAACAGAATAAGCGAGAAGTTTGTGATTTGGACTTATGGTTATTGCGCCAATGTCAAAGTATTTGTATCCCTGTGCAAGGATATTTTGATCCAGAATAATCTCTTCTTTGGCTTCCAGAGTTCCTTTTTTCCTACAGTAGATTTGATACTGTTTTCCTTCTTCTGTACGTGTGTAATAGTAGTAGTCATCGAGCCTTTCTGGAACAGTAAGGTCTGTTTCCTTGATTCTGCTGAGCATTTCTTTGTATAGCTTTTTCTGGAATTCAGTTGTGTGCTTCATTATAGAATTGGTGTACTCGTTTTCTGCTTCAAGATATTTGATTACCTCTGGATTGCCTCGTTCTCTCAGCCAGAAATAATTATCCACACGTACATCTCCATGCAACGTATCGATTTTTGGTATGACTGCCGCCACCGGAGGCACAATCTCCTGCTGATTCTTGCATATGGCAGTCTTGGGCAGGAGGGAGCTGAAAAAGAGAATACCCAGCAGCAAAAAGATGTTTTTTCCATCTATGTATGATTTGACGATTTCGAGCTTCATGATGTTATCATAACCGCTGTTCTTAGTGTGTCAAGATAAATGTACATGCAATCAGCTATCTACTGTTCGTCATCTGCTGGAATTTTTTCTTAATTGTCCAATTAATGTAAATCGGCAAGAGTTTCTTGTCTACGCTGTTTCTTTTTACTGTTTTCCCCCCTTCGTAAATATTTTTAACTTCAAATATATAGACGCCTGTGCGGACCAAGCGTGTACTTTTTACACCTTTTTCCGCCTGGAATGCAGCACACGCTAAGTTATTCATTGCTGTCGGGTAGACAACTGTTTGCTGCGTGAGGTTTTCTATTGCTTCAGCCTTTTCGATTATAACTGTTGAGTCCTCTTCATCCCAAGGTAAGAATTCATAATGCACCTCCCTTTTTGGTGGCTCGATGAGTTCGTCAGTAATTGAGAATGCAACCGAGTTCAGAAATTCAAAGGCAGCTACATCATCTTGGATTTTCCTGGTTAATTCATCACGGTTCATATCCATTCTTATTAAATCTTCGTCAGGGTTCATGGATGAGTGAAGTAGAAACTCTAAGAATTCAAGATTTCCATCAGGGGGAAGCATCTGTTTGCCTTTCTCGACAAAACTTGGTTGTGCTACATCCGTGAATACACTCTCAATCTTTGCAAGAACTTTAGTATCATGCATGAGGCTATCTTTATTGATGACAATATGACCTTTCAACTTTTCAAAATCGACCATGGTGTCCACACTCGTGAAATCAAAGAAACATATGCCTGCGCCATAAGCCTGCCGCACAGCCTGTACTTGCCAGTATGCTTCAGCCTCCATGTCAGGCCATAAGAAACCTATGCCAAATATGGCATCAGGTCTATATGTAAGACAAGAATTTAGAAAATCTGAAAAATAGTCTATATTTTCTGTATAGGACATTGCTATTGGGTAGTCTAATGATGCTCCCCAGGCTGTCCAATTTTGAGCGAAACGATATCTTGCCAGACCGGGATTTGCAAAGATGGCTGCGCTCAATATCGATTCAGAATTGATTGCATTAGGCGTGATCGCAGCTCGAATCTCCTTCACGAGTTGCGTAATAGTTTTCTCTTTCTGTTTATTCAATCTCCAGACATGCCAGACAATCCATCGCAGAAACAATGAAAGCTGAGGATAGCGCAGAAGATTGAACCAGCGCACTTTTTGCCCTTCTAATCCGGCAAACACCGCAGAAGTATCATTATCTGGCAAACCCCATAGTATTCCCGGATATCGTATAAAATCGAGGTGGATTCCTTTGACCTGATAATTGTTTACGATCTCGGCAGACACATTTTTCAGATGGGCTTGCACTTCTTTGTGTGCTGGATCTAAATAGAGTCCTTCAAGACCTAAGTCAGTCCATTCTTCGTGAGTGTAATCTACCATGCTTTTTCTGTTAACATCTTTTATGAACCATTTAGGATGCTTATAGAAGATGTGATCTGCTGAGTCTGGTGGTTTGTTCAATGACCAGACCAAGAGCGCATTAACCCATGCATGAACATGAATTCCTCTATTCTTTGCTACATTAATGAAGGCATCCAGCGGGTCATACACGCTGCCAGAAATCTCTGAGAGATACTGACTTCTCGGCAATATGTTCGATTTGTAATAGGCATATCCAGCGACAACTACCTGCACATATACATCAGTAATACCGAGATCCTCTGCAACATCGAAAATCCGAGGGATGGAGTCAGGACTGGCAATAGACACTGCCCTCACCCATAGTCCTCGATGGAATTTGTGGGGAAACACTTTCCCCAGTTGTTTTTGGGGCTGAACAATGCGTGTGCATGCAATGGTTACAACAAGGACCACGCACAGCACGTGTATTATTTTTTCGGTGAAAGATGATATATTGAAATTCACTAAATCCTATTTTTCAATATATTACTTGCTTGGTTTATCTAAGCAAGAGCAGCTTTTTTGTCTCTCTATGATCTCCTGTTTCAAATTTCAGGAAATAGACACCGCTTGGCAGTTTCCGATTAGCATAATCTGTGCCATTCCATGTGATTTTGTTGGATAATCTTATATCCTGATAATCCCATCTTCTAACTAAGTGGCCTGAAGCATCGAAAATTTTTAAAGAATATCCTTTTATCATATATCCTGTATCATATATCATGTATCTGATATCTATTCTATTTCTAAACGGATTCGGATAAATCTGCAGAAAAACAATGCCACCGGCAGGTCTGCTTTCTATTCCTGGCATACCTGAATATTTGACTGTCGCCATATCATAGCAGGAACCAATACCACCACTAAATCCTGTTACATAGAAATTACCGTTTGCATCTGCTGCGATTCCATAAGGGGCATCCTGCCATGCACCTCCGCTATTAGGCCCATCATACCTTTGAGTAGTTACCTCATTTCCTAAAGAATCGTATACGACAGTCGCATAATCATCATCAACGGTGCCTCTGCTTTTTCCTGTGATATATAAATTGCCACGAATATCGAGTGCTATCGCTTCTGGTGCATCATTCTGATTACCAGTTCCGTTGTATCTTCTTGTCCAGAGTGTATCACCGTTAGGATCATATTTGATCGTTACGAAATCATTTCTGGAGCTTGCTCGATAACTAGATCCAACCACATAAATATTGCCTGAGGCATCGACGATAATTGCTTCTGGTATGTCATCATCATTTCCCGGTCCATTGTATCTTTTTACCCACTTCTCATTGCCAACAGAATCGTACTTAATAGTTATAATATCAGAAGGTATTCCCTGCAAAAACTTCCAACTGCCTCCAGTAATATAGATATTGCCAAGATTATCAAGCGCAAGTCTTGTGCTGAACTCATCCATCTCTCCTGAACTGTTGTATCGTCTTACCCATTTTTCATTTCCTGAAGAATCATACTTGATTGTTGCAAAATCTAACCCCGTGCCTGAGCCCGTACTGGTTCCTGCCATATAGACGTTACCAGCACTATCTACTGCTACAGCATAGGCTTCGTCACTACTATTTCCCGTGCCGTCATATCGCTGAGCCCATTTTTCGTTACCTGCTGAATCATACTTGATTGTGACATAGTCAAAACCAGTACCTGCACCAACACTACGACCTGTGATATATACATTGCCTGAATTGTCCGTCGTGATATCAAATGGCCAATCATAATCATCTCCAGGTCCACCATATCTTGCAACCCATAGTTCATTCCCCAGAGAATCATACTTTATTGTTGCAATATCATCGAGCGCCACACTGTCCCTGCTTGCCGCTGCCACATAGACATTCCCAAAATGGTCAGCTGCAATTCCCCATCCTGTATCATAATAGTTTGAGTCCACTGGTCCGTGATATTTTCTAATCCATTTCTCGCTGCCAGCAGAGTCGTATTTAATAGTAGTACATTCAAAAGTACTGGTGGTGTTCGCACTTCTTCCGGTTATATAAATATTTCCTAAAACATCAATTGTGATCGATGTTGCTCCGTCAACGACATTTGCAGGTCCATTATAGCGTGCAACCCATTCCTGAGTCTGGGCAATAAGATTTGAAATACAAATAGAACAAAGTACGATTATAACATTATTAAAATTTTTCATTAAGTCTCCCTTTTTACTAAAATTATTATAGCACTGATATAGGTTTTGTCAAGTTAATCAGGATCAAGGGTATATGATTATGTTTTGATAGTTTTTAGATCTATTGATTGCAAGCTTGTTCTAAAACAATGATTGGGGTTTGAAACTTTTCACTGGTTTTATGCAATCTGGTCGGTTAAATTTTGTTGAATTTAATTTGTCAGATACCTCAAATGAAATCATTTCTTTGGCATCATAAGGTTTGAGCAGGGGCAATAATTCTAACGGATCTTGAATCGTTTTGTCTAACCACATCTCTCTTTTGTCTGGTTCTAGTATCACTGGCATACGGTTGTGCAGTGGTTGGACTACCTCATTCGGTTTTGTTGTGATTATCGTGCATGATGTAATTAATCTATTATCTTTTGATTTCCATGTTTCATAAAGACCGGCAAAGCCCATCAGTTTACCAGAACGAAGGGAGATGTAGTATGGAGTTTTCTTTTTCTTGTTTTCTTCATGACACCACTCATAGAATCCATTTGCGGGTATTATGCAACGTTGTTTTTGAAAAGCACGGCGGAAAGCCGGTTTTTCTGCAAGCGTCTCAGCGCGCGCATTGATCATTCTATAACCAACGGACTCGTCTTTTGCCCAATGAGGGATGAGTCCCCATCTGAGAGCTTTCAAACGATTGCTACCATTTTTTATTATGCCGGCAACGTTATTGCCTGGTGCAATATTGTAATTAGGCTCCCACACCCATTCCACTTCATAGATCTCAAACTGGTCTGTGATTTCAGAGAGATAGACATGGAGAACATAACGGCCACACATAATAAATAATTGTATTAAGAATCGGTTTGATGTCAACAGAAGAAAATGGCGGAGGCGTGTAGGAATCGAACCTACCGTCCCCCTTTCGAAGGACATCTGGATTTGAAGTCCAGCAGGCACACCAGCACCTATCCACCTCCACGATTTTTACTCAAATTTTGAATTTGACTGTAAAAATCAGCGTCCCGCTTTATCGCAGATAAGCGGGGCTATCTTCGCTAAACTCTTTGTTGTTTCACTATACATTATTGTAACTAACTTGGGCCAATTGTCAAAGGGTAATTCTCTAAACCCGCACTCGCGGTTTATAGTTATTCTGTGCCTTTGCTCTCCAAATGCGACTTTATTACTTCATATTCTGTTTCGTAATATGGTAAGTTGGTACCACCGAGTTTCTTGATTTGGTCATTAGCGTTGTCTATGCGATCCTGGACAGGTGGGTGAGAAGCAAGCAGCTTTTCGAATACATTTGGTGGTTTTCCTTCCATTTTCTTAAATTTTTCAAAAACCTGAATCATTCCTTTCGGATTATATCCTGCCTTTTTTGTGTATAGTACACCATAATTATCAGCTTCGTATTCGTTTGCTCTGCCGTACCCCTGTAAGACTATACCGGTCGCCGCATCTGCTACTTGTCGTGCAGCCTTACTCATATTATCACCAAGTGCCACTTCCATGACAATAGTATACCCGTATATAGCCTGGAGCTGTTTCATAGAGTGGCGGGCAACCACGTGACCAACTTCGTGTGCTAAAACCGCGGCCAATTGGGCTTCATTATCGAACTGTTGCATAAGGCCTGAATAGATGTAGATAAATCCACCAGGACACGCGAAGGCATTGATTTCTTCGCTGTCAAGCACCTTGAATTGATATTTTATTTTTGCTCGATCACATACTTTTGCAATCTTTTGTCCAACTTTGTCGACATAGTTTTGGACGATTTGATTATTCAGTACTTTTTCTGAAGATTCAACATCTTTTGCAACTTCATGACCGATTTTGATCTCTGCTGCTGTGGGCACAAGGATAAAACTTCTCCTACCACCAGGACCAGTGGTCACACAGGAGATGATCAGAAAAAAAAGGAGAATTGTTATTCGCTTCACGTATGATTATAAGCAGTTAATTTTGAAAATCAAGAGAATTATAGAAAATATTACAATTTCACCCTCACCCTTACCCTCTCCCATCGAGGGAGAGGGAATAAGGAGATAAGCTCCCATCGAGGGAGAGGGAATAAGGAGATAAGCTCCCATCGAGGGAGAGGGAATAAGGAGATAAG
>Ga0209427_10009648_pt1 | contig 10746 bp, 18 predicted proteins | sample DeeMarSWOR136_30_FD_187465 | JGI IMG/M metagenome (GOLD analysis project Ga0209427, IMG submission 187465) | Marine sediment microbial communities from White Oak River estuary, North Carolina - WOR-1-36_30 (SPAdes) (version 2) | ecosystem: Environmental > Aquatic > Marine > Intertidal zone >...
ACATTCCTGATTTATTTAGGAAAACCAGATATGTCCCAGTTAACGCTGCACGATTAAATGCAGAATTTGGCACTCAATCCGAATACTTCCTTGAAAATCAGAACATCGAAACCTTGCTAAACACAAAAATCATGTTCAAAGACGAGAAAGCAGGAAATGTGCTAAAGGCATTAACATCCAAATCAGTTGACACAAAGAGTTCGGCAAATATAACCGATTTCATATAGTTCCAAATTAAATCAAGTAATCAGTAGAACTTACATCATGCCATGACAAATAACTTGACAGTATCACATGATGAAAAGGTTTAAGAGTTACTCTCCTTCTTGATACCGAATGGTGTACGCATGCCGACACATGGCTCACTTGCCAAAGCAGGAAAAGTCAGATCGCAGACTCCAAAGATGCAGCCTGCAGCGAGGAAGAGACCCTCGCCTAGATGTCGAAACAGACGCAACTACGAGAAGAGACTCATCCTGCAGAGGAAACCCCTCTTTTATATCCCTATTTCCTCTTCTGTAAACAGATATAGCAAATGCAAGTATTGTAAGCGCAATAACAGTCCCCACAACTCCTCCCACAATTTCCCCATTTTTAAAAGAATGATATGAAAACAGGGTTCCAGTTACGATTACAAATAAACTTACTATAAGTATTGCACTCATTCTGATTTTATCCTTGTTTTTTGTTTTCATTTTTTCACCTCATGTTATATATTTCTAACGTTATATATTTCTAACTTTAATATATATAAAGATATCGTTTTTAGAATAAGTGGGATTTAAGACTTCTTTATTTTAATAGCCATATTATATGCATCGTAACCAAACCACAAACCACCTAAAAAATATCCAATTAGTATGTCTACTAATAAAGAAAAACTAAAACCTACAATCAATATATAGGTTAAATAAAATCCCCATACTATAGCAAAAAGGAAAAATGTATAAGTTCCTTTGAAGATCTTTCTAAGATAGATATAACCTAATCCCCAAACCAACATGTTTAATGCCACAGCAGTCAAAGGATTTACATCTGATTCCATATCATCTCTTCTTTACTGTAATGCCAATCTTCCTATGGCAAATCTCGTGTTCTTTATTGTTCTTCTCATCATATTCCTTATGTTTTTTATGCCACTCGTCATGCTCCTTCTGTGTGATAACCATTTTCTTCTTAAGTTTTTTCTCCATGTTAAACATATAGAAAGTCGGAATTTAAGAATATTTATCTAAAAACTTGGTTGTTCCCATTTGTCCCATTTTATATAACTTTTTTTAATAAAATGGAATGAGAGAAGAATTAAAATAGGGCTTAAAATCAAAAAGAATGGATTAAGAAGTGATAAAAAGATTAATATTAGTAATATAGGAATAATTGAAAACAAATATTCTAAGAATATTTTTGCATTATACAAGAGGATATTAGGATGTAATCCTGTTAAAAGAATGGTTATGGATAAGGTGTATGAAGAAAGTGTTAAAAATGAAAATAATGCTGGTAAAAAGTAAATAGATTGATTTGTTCCTAATGCTACTAAAATCAGAATGACAAGCGGAATTAAATTAATAAGTATATAACTAATAGTTTTACTCTTCATCACATCTGAAACTTTTACAGGAAGAAATGAGTATGAAGTGAAAAGATCGTATTGTGTAAGCCAGTTATAAATCGAAGATGAAATTACTCCTAAAAACATTGAAAATATCACAAGGACATTTATAATTGGTACAAATTTCAGAAATAAGGCGAGTAGTAACCAAACAACGGCTATTGGAAAGAGGAGTGAAAATATTATTTTTCCTAAACCGCCCTCGCTTCTATTCAAATCTAAAAAATCTTTTGAAATGAAATTAGAGTATTTGCCGAATTTTAAAGTTTTTGATAAAAAAACCAATGAGTTCTTAAATTTCCTCTCTTTTTTAGGATAATCTATTTTTAAGAAAATCAAAGATAGGGTAGATGGAGTTATTATTAGAAGCAAAGATAAAACAAGTTGACTTAAAGACGGCATAAAGAAAAATGAGAGTGATGGTAATAACATTAATAAATCGATACTAAGATAGCTTGCTGTAAATAATCCTAAAATTGCAAACAAAACCAAGATACCGATTAGAAGTTTGCTAGAATGCGCGTAGATTGTTGAAAGGAAAAAGGCAATAGACAATCCAATCAGAAAGGAAAGTGTTAGGGTTAATAAAAGTGAAATGGAATAAATCAGACTTAATGAGAGAAATGGTGATGCAAGAGCTAATCCTACAACAAAGGGTAAAATCCATAATATGAAATAATAAATTATGTCCTTTATGAAAAAATTAAAAAATATTTTTCTTTCAGAAACAGGAAGACTTCTAGATGAATAGGCTATCATACTAGCCTGGCCGAATCTTCTATTCATGACCTCCTTTCCAAAAAGACCAAATGACCCGATACTCAAACCAAAAAGAACGAATAGATAATGAACAAACAATAAAATCTGTTTAACTGGTAATATAAATTGAAAAATTGGAAGAAATAATGAACCTATGAACGCGATTACTGCAATCATAATAGGAAATAATGCAAACATAAAACTTCCAAAAAGACTTGAGTGTATACGCCATTCCTCTTTTATCATATTCTTTAGGATTTCAAACATTCTAATCCTTTTTGACTGACTTTAAAAAGAAATCTTCAAGGTGTTGCCTTTTCTTCTTCAAATCTTTTATTGAAACTTTGCAAATAAGCTTGCCTTTATCTAATATTCCTACTCTTGTACATATTTCTTCAGCAATTTCAAGAACATGAGTACAAAAAAATATTGTGCCACTGTTTTTAACAAAATCATTAAGATAATCCTTTACTTTTCTCTGAATTATAGGATCTAAATTTATTAATGGTTCGTCTATAAAAGCGAGTTTTGGTTGGTGGAGAAAAGCCTGTGCAAACATCAATTTTTGTCTTGTTCCACGTGATAGGTCTTTACACAAAACCTCTTTCTCATCTTCAAATTCTAGAAATTCAAACCATTTGTTGCATATATCTTCTAAGTTATTCAGATTCCTTATTTTTGCTACAAATTGTAAATATTCTTCTGCTGTCAGAAAGCTTGGTGGAGTCTCTTGTTCTGGTATTATTCCAACTAATTCTCTAGACTTTATAGGATTTTTTAAAACATTTATTCCCAGAACTTTGGCATTTCCTTTTGTTGGTTTTATCTGACCTGTTAGCAATTTTACTGTTGTTGTTTTTCCAGAACCATTCGGTCCTAGTAATCCAAATAACTCTCCTTCTTTAATAGATAATGAAATATTATTAACGGCTTTTAAATCACCAAATTTCTTTGTTAAATTTTTTATTTCAACTACATTTTTCATCCTTATCATTAATTAAAAATATAGAAAAATCAGGATTTAAGGGTTATTTTCAACCATATCTTCCTTTAATTAATTCTTTCTCTGTCATCTCTTTGTGTTTTTGTAAAGCCCTCTCTCTTATCACAAACATATTATCCAAATTTATCACCTACCATTTTTTAAAATAATTTTCAAAATTCTTAGTGTTAATTTTCTCTTAATGTATAAACAACCAAGAAACAAGCGCTTTATCTGCTTTTCTATAACAAGTTCCTTTTAAATTTCTTTTTTGCACACGAGTTAATCTCCCTCCGTATCTTCCCATCAGCATATATTGATTTACAGACACTTAAAGGTCAGTTATATTAGAAAAGAAAGTTTATAAAAAAATAAAATTTAAAGTCGCTTTCTTTTTCCATAAAATCTTCCAAACCGATTATAATTTCTTCCAAAAAACCTTCTATTAAATCCATTGTTAAAATGTCTATTTTCTCTGGAACGTGTATAGAATGGTAAAATTTTAAAGTCAGATATAACCATTTTTTTCACATTGTATGAAAACATTCTAACTATTCTTCTGAAAGAGCTATGATCATCTTTGCTAAGAAGTGATATTGCTTTTCCAGTTTCTCCAGCTCTAGCAGTTCTTCCTATTCTGTTTACATAGTTCTCTGGATTTTTTGGAATACTGTAATTGAAAATGTGTGTGACATTCTTTATATCCAAACCTCTTGCAGCAACATCTGATGCAACTAGAATTTTTATTCTACCTTTATGAAAGCTGTTAATAACATATTCTCTCTTGCTCTGAGACATTCCACCATGCAATGCATCTGAATTTATAATTACTTTTTTAAGATTTACTGCAACAGCATCCACATCTCTTCTAGAATTACAGAAGACGATAGCTAGTTTAGGTTTTTCTTGCTTGATAAAATGAACAAGAAGCGAGAATTTTCTTTTATTGTCAATATCACAATAATACTGATCCAAAAGATCATCTCTTACCTTTGTTTCAGTTCTGATTTTTTTTGCATTTTTCGTAAACCTTTCTCTCAATTCCATCAAACTTTCTGGCATTGTTGCACTAAATAACATTGTTTGTCTATTCTTTGATATGCTTCTTTCAATTTCTTCTATATCTTCAATGAAACCCATGTCTATCATTTTGTCTGCTTCATCAAGAACAAAAATTTTTATTTTGTTTGTTTTTAATGTCCCTCTTCTCATATGATCCATTATTCTTCCAGGAGTTCCAACCACAATTTCAGCTTTTTTCAAACCATAAATTTGTGTTTTTATTGAAACTCCTCCGTATACAGTTTCTATTTTCAGTCCTTTGAAGTGTGAAATTTTTTCTAGCTCGCCAGCAATTTGTAGTGCCAATTCTCTAGTAGGAACTAGAACCAATGCCTGCAGATCCTTTCCTTTAACGGTTTTTTCAACCAACGGTATACCAAATGCTGCTGTCTTGCCAGAACCTGTTTCTGACTGACCGATAACGTCATAACCTTGTTTAATTAATGGTATGGTTTCTGATTGTATTTTTGTTGGTTTTTCAAACCCCATGTTATTTAACGAATTTAATATATTTTTTTCAATATTCATATTTTCAAATTTCATAATATAACCTCTTTTTAATTAAAGTCACAAAGATAATAGAATTAGTATATTCAACTAATGCTATTTGTCAAACACTTTGTACTTCTTAAACCAATTTGGATGCTTAAATATTTAAATACTTCTAAATTAAAAATCGGGATTAATAATTGCTTCAGTGAGTTCAACTTGCTAATCAATGTCTTCATATTTATGAGTATCTTTTTTAACTTTTTCTAAGTCCATTTTCACATTTTCAAATCTAGTATCTCTGTTTAAAAAAATTCTGGCAACATTGTTTAATTTTCTAACTACTTCATCTTCTAGAACTTTATCTATAACAGAATCTTTTTGCGGTAAACGTTCTAAAAGCTCATCTACTTTAGGAAGCGGTTTTTTCCCATTTAATTTATCAAAATAATCGTTTAATGTTTTTTCTTCCTTTTTAACCCATTTCTCTGCTAATTGAACATATAGATTAATCTTTGCTTCTTTAATTTTATCTTTTAAAGCAAAAAGTTGATAATCTAAACCAGCACCCCATGTTACAATTTCACCTGATGGAAAATGAAGAAGATATAGATTTCGAACCCAATCTATTCTTTCATCCTCTTGTAAAACCTTTCTAACCATAAAGGAAGGCACTTCCTCTTTTTTAAATCCTGTTTTCTCATAGACTTGTTTTTCGCTTAAAACTATGTCCGATTTTCCTAAAACTTTTATCAGATTATCTGTTATTTTATCTTTATTCACTAAACCACAAATCTAATTATCAGATAAAACTTTTTATCTTTATGGGAATTGGTTATTAAATCAAGAAAATTGAAAGGTTATTTATTTTCAGTCAATGATATTTAAGAACTTCTTCTCTCAGTTTTTCTGGGATTTCTTCAAATCTTACAAACTGTCCATTTGTTATTTTTATAATGTTTTCGGTCCTCCCTATTTCCTTTTTCTCGATCTCTCCATTTTCAGGTAGTTTATAAAAATCTCCTAATTCTTCTACTAGTCTTCCTACTACAAATCGATTTCTAAGATTCTCTCCCCATGCCCATAAAACATATTGTTCTCCTTTGTGTACAGTTAAACAAACTAAACCATGATTGCGTGGAACATTATATACAATCTCTTTCATTTTATCACTATTCAATAATTAAATAGAAAGCTTTTTATGCCTTTATGAATCAGATGTCTAATCCTAATTGTCTCTTTAATGATTTGTACCTGTTTCTTACTGTAACCTCTGTTACACCCGAAGCTTCTGCTATATCTCTCTGAGTCTTCTTTTCGTTTCTTTGTAAACAAGAAATATATAAAGCTGCGGCTGACAAACCAATTGAATCCATATCAATACCAGCTTTTTTCGCTTCATCAAGAATATCTAAAGCATGTTATTGACTTCTCATAGAAATCCCTGTTCTTTCAGCAATCATCGGAATATACATAGATGCATCAATCTTAGGTATATTCACAATTTTTTTATGGACCAGAAGTCTATAGCAACAAGCAACATCCTCTTTATCAGCTAAGCTTTCTTCTGCAATCTCGTTTAGAGTCCTAGGGACTCCGGTCACATGGCAAGCAGCATAAGTTGAAGCTGCGGTAATAGCTGCATAAGATCTACCACGAACCAAATTTTTTTCTAAAGCTTTATGAAGAATAGCTTCAGCTGTTTCTTTTACTGATCGGGGAACATATAATTTATCTGAAAGGCGTTCAAGTTCTGGCCTTGCTTTTTCAAATCTTCTATCGACTGGAGGAGAATCATCATATTTCTCTAATAACCTTTCGATTTTTGTTTTTCTTGGCATATCTTTTTATAAAACAGTAAAATATTTAAACCGTTCTATAGAATCGAGATTTATGGGTTTTTCAGAAAATCAGTATTTATTTTTATAATCTATCTTCATATTTTGTTTTTCTTTTTTCCAATTTGGCTAATAATTGTTCTATCCCAATATTATGTTGTGCTAATAGTATTGCTGAAACATTAATAATGTCTATAACTTCCTCATCAGAGGGGAATTCTTGATATTCTCTAAATTCCTCAAGTAATTTTTTTTCAACATATTTTCTATCACGTGCTTTAGCAATCTTTTTTATTCTATCTACATATGTTTTAATTAAATCATAATTTATTTCTGTTGATTTATTTTGTTTAGTCTTACCTGTTTTTACCATAACAGAAAGAGGAAGAATAAAACATTTAAGCTCTTCTGAAAATCAAATAGGATTTAAAGTTTTTGGATTAAATATAGTCATGAAAATTTATGAGGTTCATCAGGAAAATTGGAATGATGTTAAAAACTTTTTAGGTCTTGATTGTAAGGCTCCGCACCTAGAAATTGGTATTGATTATTTTTCTCTTAACAATTCATGTTTGAGCAAGATTAACAGATTTTTAGGGGTGGGTGGATCTGTTTCTGTTGTTACACCAGCTTATAATTTTGTTCTTGGGGGGCCTATGGAGAAAATAGAAGCAATGACATTTAAGTTCATAACCCTTTATGATGGTCCTGTTGTTATAGGTGGAGTAGGATTAACAAAAAAATCATTAAAGAATGAAAAAAAGGCTCGTCTATTAGACAAATTTGAACAGATTCATTGTGCTTTAGCTTATTCAAGTCCGTTCTATACTATGCGCTTGGATCCGCTTGCACATCCGACAGGAAGAATAATGTATAAATCGTTTGAAGAAGACATAGCATGGGCTCTTCTAAAACAAATAGAAGGGACAGATGAGATTATAGATTTTAGACAAAAAATTCTTAATGAGGTTGGCTTGTCACAAAATGATGCTAGAAAAGCAATGATTGATGCAGAAGAAACTTTAAGAAAGGTTGATACCATAAAGGAACCTGTAAAAGCATTTAAAGAATATATGAAGATTTCAGAAATAGAAGATGGAATAAAAGAGCAAGATATTAATGCAGAAGATGATTATAAAAATTTTATCTCTATGGGATATAAATTTATTAGGTTTTTAGATAGTGAATTTCAGTATTTCCAACCAAAATTTATCTAATAATAATCATAAAAAATAACATTTTATATGTTGAACTTTATTATATTATAAATTAAGGAGAGATTATTATGGAAGAGGAAACAGTTGAAGAAGAATCTGGGGAAGAAGAGGTTCCTGAAGAGGAAGAGGACTTAGAAGAAGTCGAAGAGGAAGTCACAGAAACTACAGAAGAGCCTGAGGCAGAAACTACAGAAGAAGAAACAGAGGAAAAGAGTGGTTTCGAGAGAAAGATGTATAAGGCAGTTTGTGCTGATTGCGGCAATGAGTGCGAGGTTCCCTTTAAACCAATAGAAGGTAGGAAAATCTACTGTAGAGAGTGTTACCGAAAACATAGAAAGAGATTCTAATCCTTCATTAAGTTTTTGATTAGCTTATAAAAATTGAGAAATAGTTAGGTAATTAATTTGTTTAGTATCAACACCTAAAACTGAGATCTTTTCAAATAATTTTTGTGAGCTTTTTTTATCTTCCCATATTTTTCTAGTACTTTCTTGTAGAGTCATAATATCACCAACTTTTAATAAAACATAAAAAGGTTCGAGTCTTCTTTTATGGAAATTAGATGCTACCAACCATAACCTAACAAATCACATAAATACTTATATCCTATTACATGATTAGCACAAGCTGTAGAAATGAATGTTGGTAAAATAACAAAAACAAATAAAGCCATGACAAAAACAAAAAATATAATAAATAATAACCATGGTGACATTGATACAACTTGTCCTTTCATGATTATTACTTATGTTTCGATTACTTAAGGTAGTTAAGTTTTATATAAAATCAAACAGGATTTAAAATCCAGACATAATAGTTTAAAGCTGCAGCAATACTCACCCACAAAATATAAGGCAACAATATCAATCCTGCCTTTTTGTCTATCTTAAAAAATTTAACAATTGAAACTAGGATTGCAAACCAGAGAATTACTATTTCTATAAAAGCATAAAACGGATTTTGCAAGCCAAAAAACAAAAGAGACCACAACACATTCAAAACAAGCTGGATTCCAAATATTGAAAGAGAAATTTTATCTTTCTTATCCCAAAGAAGATATAGAGATATTCCCATAAGAGTAAACAATGTAATCCAAACAGGAGCAAAAACCCAGTTTGGAGGTGTGAAAAAAGGTTTTTGTAAATCAGCATACCATGTTCCGATCGAAGGAGAAGTGAAAAATGAACCGAAAACTCCTGCTAATTGACAAATCAAAATAGATATTATCAGTTTGATCCATTTGTTCATATAAAAAATATATGAAAATCAGGATTTAAATCAAGGGTATTTTATGGCTTTTAAGTGTTTGTAAATCAATATATCATAATGGGAAGATATGGAAAGAGATTAACCCGTATTCAAAAAAGAAAGCTAAAAGGATCATGTTATAAAAAAACAGATAAAGCACTTTGTTCTTGGTTGTTTGTATACTAAGAGAAATTAGGACCCAAAAATTGTTAAAAAGTAGAATCTTTACTGAAAAGAGACTCAAACTGGACTAATTTCAGTTAACAGAATAAAGAATAACACATCAGTATTAATAATTGGATTGGTTTGCAAATAGTTAGATTATTCTGGGATTATGTATTCATATGGTTCATAAATATCAACATAAGAGACAGCAAGATAAATAGATAAAATTATTTCTAGTAGAAACAAAAGAAATAAAATTACAATAAGAATCTTATCCCTATTACTCAGTTCTTCTTTTTTATATAAAATTTTATACGCATAATACAGAAATCCTAAAACTATAAGAATTGATAAGTTGACAAGCGCTATTAGCACAATTGCGAGTATCAAACAAACAATACCTAATATGCTAGTTTTTGCTTCTTTTTTAGCTTCCTTCATGCTAAAATATAGAAAAATCACCTATTTAAAGAAATTATATCATCAAAGAGAATTTAAGTAAATATACTGATATAAGAGCCACATTATGAATAAAATAAACGCTATTCCTACAATAGCTATGATTCCAAGAATTATTCCTTTTTTCATACTAAAAATACTATTTTAATTTTTTATATATTGTTGCTAATGAAACTCCAGAAATAACATTAACTATAAACCCATTAAATGTTTGTATAATGTTTAGAATGTCTGGATAATTGAAGCTTAACCATAGTGAATAAGAGCCTGGTACTCTAGAAACCAACCAGAACAAAAAACCGAAAAATAGGCCTTTTTTCCAGCTAGATTTTATATTAATACTTTTTTCTGTATAAGAATACAGAACTGCTAAAAGAACCATTGAAAGTAAACTACCAACAAAATTAAGTAACATGCGGCTAAAAAAATCTATAGATTTAAATATAGTCCCATATCCTGAATATATTCCTGAAACTAAAGGATTTAAAGAAAGAATAAGACCTACTAGAAATGCTACTATTCCAGCAACCAATCCAGATATGATAATGGCCTTTTTTGATGATTTTTTCCATCTTTTAAGTTTTGGGATTATTTTACTAAGTTCTTTTTTTGCTTGTTCATAGCTCATGCCTTGATCATGATCAGACCAATCTTTTGCACCTTGTTCTATTATTTCTTCCTTTGTTATCGGATTCCTGACCGAATCACCCTTTCTGGCTATTTTCATTGTCTTCTGGGTAGGTGGAATAGCCTCTCTGGGATCCTGTACTTTAGTGAGAGTGCCAGTAGTCCTGGGTTATGTCGCTGGCGCGTCGGATTCCAGAAAGAGATCAATTCTGCTGTCACTGCTCTTTGTGCTGGGCAGCATCTTCAGCTATACCATCCTGGGTATGCTATTCGGCTTTATAGGCAACT
>Ga0209427_10009651_pt1 | contig 10745 bp, 10 predicted proteins | sample DeeMarSWOR136_30_FD_187465 | JGI IMG/M metagenome (GOLD analysis project Ga0209427, IMG submission 187465) | Marine sediment microbial communities from White Oak River estuary, North Carolina - WOR-1-36_30 (SPAdes) (version 2) | ecosystem: Environmental > Aquatic > Marine > Intertidal zone >...
TCTCTAACTACAGGTGGAAAGCCAAATTTAACTGTTAGAATTACACCTATACCTATAGGAAATTGGGTGACTTTACGAGAGAATGACATTGAGGAATATAAGAAAGAAAAAGTGAAATGGGCAGAATTTTTTATTGATAAAGTTGAGAAATATTTAATTCCAGATTTGAAGAAACACATTAAAGCCTTAGATATTTCAACACCCGCTACATACGCTAGATATTCCGGTTCACCAACAGGTTCGGTTTATGATATGGCCCCTTATACAAACAATTTCGGGAGAACAAGATTAAAGATGAGAACGCCAATAGAAGGGTTATTTCAACCTAAATTTGTTCATGGAGTTTTTGGATGCTTGCTTGCAGGTATGCAGGTTAATGATATGATTCTAAATGGCAAGATAATGAATGGAAACGCTCGTTATAGACCTTAATTCGCTTTTTTGGATTTTTTTTATTATTTTATACTTCATTGTAAAGTAAAACCTAATCTAAAAGCTTTTACATAAAGAAATTTTTAAAATCTTGTAAATGTTTATCTATCTCTCTTTAATCGCTATATTAATATCGAGTATGGTTTATGGAGTTATTGGATTTGGTGATGCCCTTATCCTTATCCCAATTATAACCCCGATAATAGGAGTTAAAAATGCAGTAATATTGGTTAATATATGGGGAACATTTCCTGCATTACTCAATTTCATAAAATATCAAAAATTCTTAGATAAAGGATATTTTTTTCGATTCCTCTCATTGGGTATCCCAGCTACTATTCTTGGCACCTATCTAATTATTAACATTAGAGTAGAATGGATAGAATTATTTCTAGGTATTTTTATTCTCGTTTATTCCTCTTTAAAGCTTATTAAATATTTTAAGATTCCCAAAAATATTGAAATGAAAAATGAAATTAATACAACCTCTCCCCTTGTTTTTTTGGGTGGTGTTTCTTATGGTTTGCTAACTGGGTTGATTAGTGCCGCAGGACCCATTAATGTAGCATTATTAGAAAAAACAGGTCATTACCGAGAAAGTTTTATTGAAAATTTTGCTGCCATTGGTACGATTTTATCCATATCAAGAATCCCATTTTATTTTATTGGAAATGTATTTCCTTACGATTTGCTTTTGATATTTTTTCTAGCATTCCCTATTATATTCCTAGGAACTAAACTCGGCCATAAGATTACTCCTAAAATCCCAATTAAGAAATTTCAAATCATTATATTCTTCTTTCTATTAGGAATTAGCTTGAAATCAATCATATCATCAATAATTAGCCTAATTAGGCTATTATAATCAAAAAACTTTAGAGATTTGTTGATATAAGACTTTCACTGAGCAAAATATTTATAAATACCTCTCAACTAAAAATTCATTATGAAAACCAACTACAAAAATTATATTATATTAATTTATTTAATAATATCTTTTATTTCATTGTCATTAGCACCATTTTATCTAGGGTTACATACCCGAACACCATTAGCAGATCCGATATACATATTAATAAATGTAATTGGGAGTTTGTTGATTGTTGTAACTATTGAATTTATAATCATTTATGGCTTTGTTAGGAAAATAGATTTAGATATAAAGGATTTATTCATTTCAGTATTATTAATCAATATTATTACATTTTTTCCCACTCAAGTGATAACTCATTTATTATTGGCTTTTTATATTCAATTTGTACCAGTTTATATGATTACAGTGTTTGTTATAATACTTAGTACAGAATGGTTACTCTACCGTTTAGTATTTCAAAAGCTATTTAAAAAAAAATCATTAAATAGAGAGTTTTCCGATAAGCAAATATTTCTGATGTCTACAGTAGCTAATTTAAGCACTGGTTTAATAATATATTTATATTCTAGCATCATATTATTATCAGGATTTTAGTTGGGATGATAATCTTTTTTAATTAAGTAGTAAATTTGAACTAATTTAAATAAAAAAGAAAATAAGAATTAATTTACTTTCGAAAGTCCCATATATCTCTGAATTTGAGATTAAATTAGGAGAAGTTGTATATTTCGATTTATAAAAACGGTGAAAAATGGTCCTAGTTTGCTCTTTTGATTTCAGAATGCTTAACTTGGGGGACGTCTAAAGGATATAAAAATATTTATAGGCCACTATGGTGGTAGTATAATTAGTTTTTCCAGTAAAGAAAATTTCAGGGAAAAATAAAATATAATTTTCTTTTTTTTATTATTGTAAGAACTTATTAAAAAAAATTCTATATAAGAAATTATCGAATAAAACTCCAAAGAATATTTGAAATAGAGTCTTTTTAGTAATTAAAAATGCTTGATATTAACAACCTTAGAAATATTTGTGTGATTGGAGCAGGTATAATGGGCCATGGAATTGCTCAAGTGTCTCTAATGGCAGGCTATACTGTCACTTTAATTGATTTAAAGGAGGAAATTGTAGGTAATGGGTGGAAAAAAATTGAGCAAGGCTTAGAAAAAATTAAAAATAAAGGTAAGTTAGGAGAGGGTATCTCCATCGGTCATCTTATGAAAAATTGTACAAAATCAATAGATTTGGTTTCTGCAGTTAAGGATGCTGATTTTGTATTTGAAGCGGTTGTGGAGAAGATGGAGATTAAAAAAAAAGTGTGTAACATAGTTATGAAAAATTCACCTTCTCATTGCATTTTTGCCTCAAATACTTCAACATTTAGAATAACTGAAATTGCAGAAGACTCAAAAAGACCAGAACATGTGATAGGAATGCATTTTTTTCCACCAGTTGCTATTCAATGTTGTGTTGAAGTAATGAAAGGGGAGAAAACTTCTGATAAAGTATTAGATATTTGTGTAGCTATTGGTGAAAAATTACCTTGTATTAAAGGAAAAAGGCTTTCAGTGCGAATTGAAAAGGAAAGTCCAGGATTTATTGCAAATAGATTATTAATTCCTTCACTTATATATTCAAACTGGATTTTTGACCAAGCATATGAACAGAACATTCCATGGGAACAGATTGATGCTGACGCTGGAGCAGGAAAGTTAGTTTCAATGGGTCCATGTCAATTAAATGATTATCTTGGAATAGATGTTAGTTATAATAGTATGAAGAGTTATGAAAAATATATATCCCCTGATTTTACTCCAGGTAGAGTCCTTACTAAACTTGTGACAGAAGGAAATTTAGGAAAAAAGACAGGAAAAGGTTTTTATGATTGGACAAAAGGAACCCCGAATATAAATTTAAGTAAAAAGGCAGGCTTATTTAACCCTGAAATTCATTTAGCAATCCAATTAAATGAAGGCTGTAAGCTATTGGAAGAAAAAATCGTTTCTGGTTATAAAATTATTGATGATATTATGTTAAAAGGAACTAGTATGCCTGGTCCATTTATTGCTGGTAGAAATAATTATGAACATTGGTCTAAATTGCTAGAAGATATCACAGAAAAGACCGGAAAAAATTACCTTAAACCATGTAAACTAATGAAGACTGGAGATTTTGTTAAGATGAAAAGATAATTTTAGAATATTAAATTAAAAAAAAAAGGATTACAATAATCCTGTATATCTTTGAATTTGCGATTGTATAAGAAGTAGTTGTATATTTCTTGCCCCACCTATAACTTCTTCAATTTTGCTTATATCGCATAATTCATCCACAGGAGTATTATCTGTAACACTAATGCCCCCCATATGCTGTTGAGTTTCATAGCAGACTTCATGTGTAAGCTTAGCTAAATAGTATTTACCCTGAGAGGAAATAGACGCCACCCATTTTTCTGCTTCTTTAGATGGTTTTTCTGTAAAAAGAATTTTATCATCGTATACAGTTGCGGCTTGTAGAGCTAAAGCAGTAGCTGCATTAGTTTTTGTTAATAAATCTGCTAAGCCATAACCAACTCCTTGATATCTAATCACAGGTTTACCAAATTGTTTCCTTAAGTTTGTATAGATTATGCCATAAATTAATCCGGCCCAGCAAATTCCTACACCACTTCCCATTATTGAAAGTCTTTCGGGAACTAAACCTTCAAATAGTCTTTTATATCCGAGCCCATCATCTGCAAGTACATAATCTTTAGGTACTAAGACGTTATTTAATATTGTATGTGATATCTGAACTCTTGGAACAGAATTAATTTTTAAGCGTTCAGTCCGTACACCAAATTCACGAGCGATAATAGCTTGAACCATTGTGTCTCTTGGATTCCCTTCATCATAAACACCATAACATGCAAAATAATCAGCTACCGCACCATTTGTAGTGTAAACTTTTTCTCCATTAAATATAACCCCATCATCAGTTTTTGTACATTTAGTTGTTAAATTTACAGCATCAGAACCTCTTTCGGGCTCAGTAATACCTATACACCCAATCTTCTGTCCCGACAATAATTCATCTTGTACTTTCATTGGTATGTTTGATTCGCCTCCATGTTCATAATAATGAAAAGTAGGATTCCCACACAATATCCCACTTGCAACTCTGGATAGTTCTAACTGAGGGTCTAACAATGAGATATGAGCCCCTAACAATATTTCACTTTTCATTCCAAAAGGTTTGAACTCTTTCCATGGATTTATTCTTTGGATATAACCACGTTTTCCAAGTTCAGGAAGTAAACCATATACATCCTTTGATTTATCGATTTTAGGGTTTAAATCTAAACAAAAATCTTGTAGTTCTTGACAATACTCTCGCTCTTCATCATTTAACATTGGAAAAATATTATCATTAAAGATTTTGAAGACATTTTCCAATGACATCTTTTCAAGAATTTGATCATCAATAATTTTCTCTTGAAACATATTTTCATCAGTTTTTGTAGTATTTTTAAAATTTTGAAAGAATTTATATTAATTAGTCTAAATTTTTTATTCCAATTAAATTTTTAAAAAATGGTAGAGAAGTCAAAACTTTTAAATAATCTAATTTGAGAATGCTAATTCAAGATCCAACACTTTTAAATACTATCTTTTATATGGTAAATTAGTAATAGAATATAGTTCCTTAATTCGTCAAACAGGGAAGGATGGCCCATCAAATAGAAAATTCAAAAGAAAAATTAAAAATTAAATCATTTTCAAAAAGTTTAATTAACCTATTTATGGGTATTGTAACAATTATATTTTCAAATTATAATTTCATATTATTGTCATTAGGAATCTTAATGGTTTATATGGGTTTTGGATTGATAATTATTGATATTTATTATCACATAACACAGTTTAAAAAAACAAAAAGGAAGATAGCAAAAGGTCCATTAATAGCAGCGTTATTGATTCCTGCTATCTTTTCAATCAGTTTTGTTTGCATTGTCTTTTCTAATATAAGAGAATTACTAATCATCGGATACTACTTGTTGTTTGTTGGTTTTGTTTTGAGTTCGGGGATAGTAATTGATTCTTATTATGTTAAAAAAAGAATAAGCATATAATAAGCTTAAAAATACAATATTTAAAAGTCATTTATAATTTTGATCGACAAACTTCATTACCTTATTGATTTCATCTAAATGTGTTTCCCTTTTCCCAAAAATATAGAATCTTACATCGGGTCCGGTTCCCGAGGGTCTGAAATATAAAGTTGAATTTTCACTTTTTAATTGGAAAATATCAATTACATGACTATTATCTGATAGTGCATGAATTTCATACTGCTTGTTTTCAATTTCAATAATTTTTCTATCGTTTTTCTCAAAATTTTTCATAATTCTGATTTTTTCTTCATCAACCGCAGGAATAGTGAGGTTAATACCTTTTACAGACCAATCAATTGATTCAGAAATTACATATCCTCTACAAATTAGTTCTGTGATTAAGACTAATGCTGGAACAGGGTATTTATCAGCTATAATTATAAAATCAGTTTTAAATTCATATTGTTCTGTAGTCATATTTTTAAATACGTCCAAAATATTTAATGTATGACCACCACTTTCTTCCCAAAAGACCATTAGAAAAGAATGTTTCTCTAAATGTTGATTTTCCATTAGCTTTATTATTTGTTGCTTAAGAGGAGCAGGCGTGTTAATCTTAATTAAATTTTTATTCTCATCTTCAAAATAAAGAATTGCTGTATCAATCTTAGATTGATCAACCTCGATCCCTAGAAGAAAATACATGATTATTCCTAAATGCTTATAACCAACTCCAGTTAGAATATTTATAAAACTTGTATCATCCCCCCGTAAATCGCTAGGAATTGTTCTCACATTAACAATATTTTTACCAAACTCCCGTGCTAAAATATTGTGCATAGCCGTATAAATCTCGTTTGGAATATATGTGAAATATTCTCCATTCTGTTTAACATATAAAACTATTCTATCTCTATCAGCATCTAATAATATTGCTATACTTGAATTAGCTTGATCCATGATTTTTTGTAATTTTATTTCTTGGATATATTTTAGAGGATTGGGAGGATTAAGTTGTTCATCGACAACTGTTACATTAGCCCCATAATGTCTAAATAAATTTACAATTCCTCTAGCTTTTCCTAGATATGGCCAAATAACGATATTCTTATCTTTTATACTTTTTATTTCAATTACTTTTGATAATAGATTTATAACATACTCATTGTTTTTTTGCTCTGCCTCGAGTTTTATAGGGGTAAAATCTGATTTTAAATGTATTTCTTTCACTTCAAGAGCTTTTTTTGAGATATCCTTAAGAATATCACCTGACATTGGGATCGGGTAATCTATGTATAGTTTTATACCATTCCAGGATAAATCATTATGACTTGCAGTTAGAACAATAATTAAATTTATGTCATCATATAATGCAACTGATGCTGCTCCATAGGGAGAAGAAATTCTTGATTTCCCTGCTTCATCTTGCTGATAATAGACCTCATATCCATCGTGTGCAAAAATTTGAGAACAAAATTTTAATAAAATTTCCTTGGTTGGTCTGTCATCAGTAAATATGAAAATTTTCAGATTTTGACCATTTTTCATTTCTTTAAATTTTATACTAATCGCTTTAAACATTCTAAGAAATAGAAAGAATTTCCTAGGTGTTAAAACATATTTTTCTTCATCTGCATGTTTTTTAACATCCAGAATTTGAATTCGTAAACCCGAGGTAGGTGCGACTATTGGATCAATAATATTATTTTCTTCTTTCGTTAATTCAGGTAATTTTAAAAACTTTATTCCTTTTTCAGAATGAAATTCTAACTCAATATCTTCCATTTCAAAATCAGTCAATTAATTCACCCAATTCTAATTTATACTAAATAATTTCTAATTAAATTTTAAGAAATTTCTTTTATAGCTTCTTTTAAGATTACCAATATTTTTTCTCGATACATTGGTTCAATAGCAATCATTCCATGAGTTTTAATAACACGTTTTTCACTAGATAAGATTCTTTCACAAAACTCGGGAGTCAACCTATTTGGTAAATCTTGTTTATTTGCAATACCTATTACCAACTTATCTTTGTAAAATTTATCTAATATATCATGAATGATTTCTTTTGAATTATTAATATTCTCAAATGTCGAATCTGTGACCAGTAGTGTTATATCAGTTCCTTGTAAAAGGCTTTTCCATAAGGATCTAAATTGAGCTTGCCCCGCAAAATCCCATAATGTTATTGATCTTTCAAACTCAGTTCCATCATAAGCAGCAATATCGGCAGTGATGGTGGGTACATATTCAAGATTCACATCTTTACCACAGATTAATTTTGTAAGCGTAGTTTTTCCAACTCCACCAAATCCGATAATTGATACCTTAATTGCACCTAAAATAATATCATCTAACTCTTTTTCAAATTCAGTAAATATACTTCGATTTCCTGCCCAGCTCCCATCCTCTAAAATCTTCCCATATCTCTCAAGAAATTTGGTTCTAATACTTAATATTTTTGAATTTACACTAGCATCATCATCTTCTAAATCAGTGCAAACTACGATGATAATCATATCTATTATTGTGTAAAAATATTTGAAATCCTCTGTTTGTGTACTTTTAATATCACTTTGGCTAATTTCTTTCATAAATCCTGAAAATGCGCTTAAGAAACCAGCTAATAAATCTCTGTCTACTTCAGAAGTACCATAGTTCCTGAACAACAATGACTTACCGTCTTTCGTAAGACAATTAACGTACTGGATCAATTTTTACACTCAAGAAGTTTTTTATAATAGCATTATATTAATTAAATAATAAATTTTGATAAAAAATAAATTTTGTAAAAGTACTAACTTTCTATCAACAATACTCGCGAGAAAAAAATTAATGACAAACTCGGACAATGATAAATTAGATAAATTCGCTTCAATACTTGAAAAATTTGGACTCGATATTATAACAAAGATGGGGCAAACAAATCTTAAAATTAATATGCTAACTGACAAAATAGATGAGTTGAGTAAAGCTACGCTTGATATAAAATCATTAGTACCTCAATTAAATAATGTCATTGAAAATCAAAAAATTCTCGAAGAGGAGCTTGACTTAATTAGGACTCTCATTCAAAGAGCTGATATTTCATTCCACCCAAGAGAAGATGAAAGTGAAAAAGTTGAACGAGATACATCAGCTACAGATAAAAAACAAGCAATCATAGAACAATTCAATACATTAGAAAATTATATTGAAGAAAATGATGATCCGCAACCTGTAGCTGAAATCCTTGAAGCTATTAAAGAAGATATATTTGTTTTCACTGGAGGACATAGGATTCTCTATGAAATTGGGCAGTTTGCGAGCAAATTAAGTGGTATGGATACTCTTTCTGAGGATATGAAAGAATCTTTGAAAGAAAAAATTACTTTTTGGATAAATAAATTATCTGTAAAAGGATAAGGTTGAAATCTATTTAATTAATCTTAGTGTTTGGTATTAAGTTTAGAGAGAATTAAGGAGAAGTAGTAATAATAATAAAAATATAAGAAATCAATGTGAAAATATCTTCTCTCTAGACTCTCTGTTTATAAGATGTAAATAGTGATCAAAGTGTTATCAAATTTTAAACTATAATCTATTTAAATACCACAATTTTTTACCTAACTATTAATATTGATAGAATAAAAATCTAAAAATGATAAAGTAGAACTAGGATTTGAAAAAAATACTTATTATTCTTCTAATTTTGATCTTAAAGTGAGTTCGGCAATCTTTTGAAAAATTACTGAAACATTTTCTCCTGTCAATGCCGAAGTCTCGAAAAATGGTGCATTGATTTTTTCGCTTAAATGTTCTGCCATTGGAATTATTATTTTTCTTTCCTCTTTTAAATCGATTTTATTCCCTATCAAAATCCGTGGAATATTTGAAAGCCCATATCGTACACTCGTTGAATACCAATTGTTTATATTTGAAAAAGAACTCGAGCGGGTAGCATCATAAACTAACATCATTCCATCAGCCCCATTAAAATATGGGCGATGTAACATGTAGAATTGTGGTTGTCCTGCGATATCCCAAACCATAAGATTTACTGTGATATTCTTACCCATTTCATTCTTAATGGTGACAGGTTCCTTTGTAATATTAACACCAACTGTGGGAATATATTCATATGTAAATTTATCACCACAGAAATTCGTCAAAAGGCTCGTTTTACCAACAGCAGGATCTCCAATTACAATTATCTTAAATATCATCTCTGTGCGTCCATGAAACACTAAATCTCCTTTATCTTTATCTTCTGTCATGATTTTTCTAAAGTAGCTATTTGAAATTTTTCAGTTTTTAATTAATTAATTAATGAAATTCGAATATAAAAATTTTAATCATTCTTTTTGAAGTTGTATTCGTTTTTTTATTTCAAATTTAGAAGTTTTATTTTTTTCACGCGCAATGAAAAAAATTTCACCTACGAGGAATCCAATATTCTTCCAATTATTTTGAATAGTATTGAGAGCATCCCTAAGTTTAGATTTTCCATTAATTTGTCCAACACTTAGATGAGGATTAAATCCATTTTTGTATTTATTTACGTCATTACAATCTGGAACTATTTCAAGAATGCTAGCTTGTAATTCAATGATTAAATCTAATGGTTCGGGCTTAGACCACAAGGTATATCGTTGTCGTCCATGGTTAAAGTAGTTAATTTCCTTTAGCACAATTTCGAATGAGCTGATTAACTTACATTTTTTTAAGATATCATTCTCTATAGCATCGAATTCGCTTTCTGGTCTAAATGGATATAATAAAGTTATGTGTGGCATCCACCTATGAATATTTCGATCATAAATTTTGCGAATTGCTTGGATTGGTGCCCATATATCTTGCGGAGGAATAATTACTACAGCAGAAATGAAAACTTTACTCATATTTAAATCTAAACCACACTATCTAAAGAATCCTATTCTTAAAGCTAGTTGGTTGTATATCATTATATGGTCAAAAATGTAAAAACTTATATGCGATAATTTGAATACCCTAGAAGTGAATCCAATGACTTCAGATTTTGAAAAAAATTTAGAGAAATATGCAGAAGCAGTTTTAAAAGTAGCAATTAATCTGCAGCCTAGGCAATGCTTACTTATCGGTGCCCCTTCATTTACCATTTTGGGTGTTCCTCTTGAATTGGCTCCTCTAATCAGAGTTATTGCTAAAAAGGCTTATCAAATGGGAGCTAGATTTGTTGATGTAATGTGGGAAGATGATTGGATCAACATTATTCGTTTCCAGCATGCTGCAAAAGACACTCTTGAAGAATATCCAAACTGGCGTGCTGAAGAGGCAATAAAACTTGCAAAAAGTGGGGAAGCAATACTTTTCGTTTACTCGTCT
>Ga0209427_10009652_pt1 | contig 10745 bp, 9 predicted proteins | sample DeeMarSWOR136_30_FD_187465 | JGI IMG/M metagenome (GOLD analysis project Ga0209427, IMG submission 187465) | Marine sediment microbial communities from White Oak River estuary, North Carolina - WOR-1-36_30 (SPAdes) (version 2) | ecosystem: Environmental > Aquatic > Marine > Intertidal zone >...
GTTCCACCCGATTACTTTAGTGAGACTGGTCAGCTCTGGGGAAATCCCATCTATAGGTGGGATGTAGTGAGAGAAAACAGGTATACGTGGTGGATGCAGAGGATCAAACATAATCTAAAGCTGTTCAATATAGTACGCATTGATCACTTCAGGGGTTTAGTTGCCTATTGGGAAATTCCCGCAGGGGAAAAGACTGCTATTAACGGAAAGTGGGTTGAAGTACCTGCAGAAGACTTCTTTAGTACTCTTATGGAACAATTTCCTAATGCTTCCATCATTGCTGAGGATCTTGGCATCATTACCCCTGAGGTAAGAGAAGTGATGGATCGTTTTGGATTTCCAGGCATGAAGGTACTTCTTTTTGCCTTTAATGATAATATTGCTACCAATCCTTATGTACCACACAATCACATTGAAAACTGTGTAGTATATACTGGTACCCATGACAACAATACAACAAAAGGATGGTTTGAGAATGAAGCGGCACCAGAGGTGAAAAAGAATCTATTTCGATATATCGGACGTGAGTTTTCAGGAGATGATATTCACTGGGAGCTTATTCGACTTGCTATGATGTCTGTCGCAAAAATGGTTATGTTTCCTTTACAAGATATTCTGGGTCTTGGAGGAGAAACTCGAATGAATCGACCATCTACCGCGCAGGGAAATTGGCGGTGGCGACTTTTACCAGATCAACTCACACCAGAGCTTGGACACAGGCTTCGAGAAATGACAGAAATATACGGAAGAACTCTGTGAAAATTCTTCTACCAATTGATTATAATGGATTGTTATAATTGTAGTAAATTATTTCTAATCAAGAGGAGGAGGGCATCCATGACAGAAGAACAAAATGAAAAGGTGGTGAGAAGAGACGACAGTATCTGAAGATTCAAACTGAGAGAGCAAGAAGAAAGGCTCGGCATTTGACCGAAAGTATCAAAGACAACGTTGAACATATAGTTGATGAAATTAAGGAGGCAACAGATAAGATAATTGAAGAGGGTGTGGAACTTACCAGGGGAAAGAAGGCTGAACCTTTAGCGGTGAGTGAAACAGTGAAAAAAAGGTCATGGAGGAAGAAGAGGAAAAGGTTAGAAAAACTACATACTGCAAGAAGTGAGTAGTAGAATATAAACCTCAAAGACCTCTCTCATTTATTTAGAAGGTAGGGGTAATTACGATTCCCGGTTCTATATATAAATTTATAATTTCGTGTCATGGTACAAAAGTTGGTTTTCTTGCGGCATGGACAGAGCATATGGAATTTAGAGAATAGATTTACAGGTTGGATTGATAGTGACTTATCAGATCAGGGCGTCCAGGAGGCATATCGGGCAGGGAAGGTGCTCAAAGACGAAGGGTACTCCTTTGATATAGCATATACATCTGTGCTCAGGCGTGCTATAAGAACACTATGGATCGTTCTAGATGAGATGGATCTCATGTGGATCCCAGTGTATCGATCTTGGAGACTCAATGAAAGACACTACGGTGCATTGCAGGGCTTTAATAAAGACGATACTGCTGAAAAATGCGGTGCTCAACAGGTTTATTTGTGGCGACGGAGTTACGAAGTTCCACCACCCCCATTGGCTGAAAGGGACACACATCATCCAAAATATGACCCACGCTATACGCATCTAAAGGAAGAAGAACTGCCCAGTACAGAATCTCTTAAAGATACGCTCAATCGAGTACTCCCCTACTGGCATGAGACAATCGTGCCACGTTTAAAAGAGGGTAAAAAAGTTTTTATCTCCGCTCATGGAAACAGTCTCCGAGCGTTGGTAAAATACCTTGATAACATATCAAATGACGAAATACCAAAACTCACCATTCCTACAGGTATCCCGCTGGTGTATGAATTAGATGATCATCTGAAGGTTATCACTCATTACTACTTGGAAAAATCATAGGATCCAATATCAGATAATTATTTGAGTGGAAAAATAAGTTAACTTTATAGTAAACAAGGAGAAATACAGATGAGAGTTAAACAGAAGGTATTTCCAAATCTCCCAATGAGGTTGGTAGGGCTGGGCGAGTTGGCTACTAATCTTTGGTGGAGTTGGCATCCCGCAGCAAGAATGCTCTTTAAGATGTTGGACCGTCAAGCCTGGAAGGAGAGTGGTCATAATCCCGTAAAAATGCTTAAGGACATTCCCCAAGAGGTTTTAAAATCAGTTGCAACTGACGCTGAATATCTACGCCACTATGATGTGGTACTTTCTCAATTTAGGAAAGATATAGGTGAAAAGGAGTGTGGGTTTTTAGAAAATGTTAATAATCAGAACACATACTCTGTTGCCTACTTTTGTGCAGAGTATGGATTACACCACTCTATGCCTTTTTACGCTGGCGGATTAGGTTTTTTGGCAAGTGATTATATTAAGGAGTGTAGCGATCTAAGGGTGCCCCTAGTGGCTGTGGGCTTTATGTATCCAGAAGGGTATTTCCGCCAGCGAATGCGAGAGGATGGCTGGCAGGAAAGCATGGATGAAATCCTTGATCGGGATGCAGCCTCCATCTCTAGAGTTCTCAATGAAAATGGAGAACAAGTTGTGGTAAAAGTTCCCTTAATTGAGCCTCCCGTCTATGTGGCTGTATGGAAAATAAAAGTAGGGTGTGTATCCCTCTATCTAATGGATACGAATATAGAGATGAATGATCCTTGGAACCGAGGAGTATCCGCCCATCTCTATACTGGTGATATCGAACAACGATTGCGACAGGAAATCGTGCTTGGCATAGGCGGGCACCAGGTGCTCAACACCCTGGGGATTAGATACTCTATACTCCATCTTAATGAGGGACATCCTGCTTTTGCACTCTTGGAACGAATAAGGGAACGCATCCAGAGCGGGATGAATTATGAGGAAGCTGTTCGTCAAGTAAAAAACACCTCTGTGTTCACCACCCATACGCCAGTACCAGCTGGCCATGATATATTTCCTTTTCACTTGATGGAAAAATACTTTGGTTCTTACTGGCCGGCCTTGGGATTGGATCACGATTCCTTTCTTCAATTGGGAATCCACCCTAAAGAACCTCATGCGGGTTTTAATATGACCGCCTTTGCCCTTAGGATGTCAAGATATCACAATGGTGTGAGCAAGAGGCATGGGGAAGTCGCTCGTCGCATGTGGCAGAGTCTCTGGCCAGGCTTGACGGATGAGAAAATCCCCATTGATTATGTAACCAATGGTGTCCATGTGCCTACCTGGATAGAACCGAAACTAGTACTCCTCTTTAATAAATATTTTGGTTCCGACTGGTTAGCTGATCACGATAACCCCGTTATCTGGAATTTGATTGAGGATATTCCCGATGAGGAATTATGGAAGACACACTACTGGTTAAAAATTAAATTGATTGATGCCATCCGTGAGCGTTCACGTCTATGCTGGACAAAAGATCGAGCTAGTCCCTCCATTGTGTTAACAGGAGGAACATTGTTGGATCCTTCGATATTGACTATTGGTTTTGCCCGCCGCTTTGCAACCTATAAGAGAGCAGATCTTATATTTTATGATCTAGTGCGATTGAAGAAACTCTTGAATGATCGCTGGCGTCCCATCCAGATCATATTTGCCGGGAAGGCACATCCAGCTGATGATCCGGGGAAACGCATTTTACAAAGGGTGTTTAATACTACGCGTGATCCTGAACTAGGGGGGCGTATTGCTTTTATTGAAGACTATGGAGAACAATTTGCGCAGTATATGGTTCATGGAGTGGATGTGTGGCTTAACAATCCCCTCCCTCCACTGGAGGCCAGCGGGACAAGCGGGATGAAAGCGGGTTTAAACGGGGTGATAAATCTGAGTATTGCTGATGGATGGTGGGTAGAGGGGTTTAATGGAAAAAACGGTTGGTCTTTTGGTCAAGAGAATATAAGTGGAGATAGAAACCAGGCAGATGCTGAGGCAATCTATCAGATCCTGGAAAATGAGGTTATTCCTCTCTACTACAAAGTTTCGGGTGATGGTACACCTCACGGCTGGGTAAGGGTTATGAAAGAATCAATGAAGGGCATTGGTCCACAGTTTTCTGCCCGGCGAATGGTAAAGGAGTATAGTGAGAAGTTTTATACCCCTGCCTTAAAAAGAGGTTAGAGTTTAAAAAGCATTTATTTAAATATCGCAGAGGTAGTAAATAATGGGAATCCCACTTTTTAATGATATAGTGATCATCTTCGTATTAGCCATCGTGGTTCTCTTTCTCTGTCATCGGCTTCATGTACCAGCTGTTGTAGGTTTCCTCCTCACCGGAATATTAGCTGGGCCTCATGGGCTTCAACTAGTAGGGAGGGTGCATGAAGTTGAAACGTTAGCGGAAATTGGTGTTGTGTTGTTGCTCTTTACCATTGGCCTCGAGTTCTCTCTTAAAGACCTGTTGCGAATTAAACGGGCCGTCTTTTTGGGTGGCGTGCTGCAGGTAGTGCTCACCATTAGTGTGACCTTTCTTATAGCACGACTCTTCGGCCAACCCTTGGGAAGATCGATCTTCTTTGGGTTTCTGGTGTCGCTCAGTAGTACCGCTATTGTGCTCAAACTACTTCAAGAAAAGGGGGAGATTGACAGCCCCCATGGTCGATCCACTCTTGCCATCTTGATATTTCAAGATGTGATAGTTGTTCCTATGTTGTTGTTTACACCCTTACTGGCTGGGACAACGGGGAATATAAACCAGTCCTTCTTTATTCTCCTATTAAAAGCAATTGGCATTATCTTGGTAGTAGTGGTGAGTTCTGAATTTATTGTACCGCAGTTACTCTATCAGGTTGCGCGGACTCGAAGCCGGGAGCTTTTCGTGCTGAGCATTGTGGTTATCTGCTTTGCCGTGGCATGGTTAACCTTTTCTATGGGTCTCTCCCTCGCCTTAGGTGCTTTTTTGGCTGGACTCATCATATCTGAATCAGAATACAGTTATCAAGCAATCGGTAATATTCTGCCGCTCAGAGACATTTTTACCAGTTTCTTTTTTGTATCTATTGGGATGTTACTGGATGTGAGCTTTCTTTTCAAGCAGCCTGTTTTCATTGCACTGAGTGTTCTAGGCACGGTAACCTTAAAGACTATCACTGCGGGATGCGCAGCAGCCCTCATGGGTTCTCCACTTCGTATCGTTATTCTCGTTGGGATGTCACTCAGTCAAGTAGGTGAATTTTCTTTCGTCTTATCCAAGACTGGCATTGAAAATGGACTGCTTAGCGAAAACACTTATCAACTATTTCTGGCCGTTTCAATACTCACCATGGCAGCAACACCATTTGTAATGAATTTGATGTCTCATGTGGCAGAAGCTATCTCTCGAGTACCACTCCTTAAGAAGTTTCATTCAGCTTTATTCCCTATGTCAAAAAGTGAGAAAACTGATGAGAAGGTTCATCTCAAAGATCACCTGATCATCATTGGGTTTGGCCTCAACGGACAAAATGTTGCGAGGGCTTCAAAGATAGCAGGTATCCCTTATATGATCATCGAGATGAATCCCGAAACTATCAGGAGAGAAAGAATTAAGAGGGAACCGATTTTTTATGGAGATGCCATCCAAGAGGCTGTCCTTGAACACGCTGGTATCAGAGAAGCGAGGGTGGTTGTCATAGCCATTTCTGACCCAGTAGCAACACGCAGAATTGTTGCAGTAACTAAAAAGCTGAATCCAAAGGTCTATATTATCGCTAGGACACGTTTTCTCCAGGAAATGAGAAACCTCTATGAATTAGGTGCTGAAGAGGTTATTCCAGAAGAATTTGAGACCTCGGTTGAAATCTTCACCAGGGTCCTAATGAAATACTTGATTCCCAGAGATGAGATCGATCGCTTCATTGCTGAGGTGCGTTCAGATGGCTACCAGATATTTCGAAGCCATATCAGAGATTCAACCTCCTTTACTGATTTAGAACTTCAGTTATCCGATATGGAGGTCACTAGCTTTCGAGTAAATGAGCGTTCCTCCCTGGTAGGAAAGACGTTATCGCAAATCGGGTTGAGAAAGAATTATGGTGTGACCTTACTCGCTATACGTCGGGATTCACGTGTGCTTTCTAATCCGGAAGGCGAGATTACAATCTGTGCTCACGATGTGCTTATTATCCTTGGCTCACCAGATAAAATTGCCGATATCATAAACCTATTTCAAGCCAACCAAGGAATGCACTAAGCATTTATTTGAAATTTTAAGAGTGTTGCTGAGGTCGGAAAATGGATACATTGGCTTTTATAACTAAAGTAGTTAAGGAAATGCTAAGTTGGAGAGAAATGCTGGATATTTTCCTGATTGCTATGGGGTTATTTTTCGCTTATCGTACGCTGCGCAGGTTGGGAACCTGGAAAATCGTTCTGGGAATAGTGATAGCCGCAATCATTTTTGTCGTCGCCAACATCCTCGACCTCAGAGGGATACGGTGGGTTTATTCCAATCTCAGTCACGTTGCCCTCATCGCTCTTATTGTGATTTTCCAGCCTGAAATCAGAAAGGTGTTTGAAAGAGCTGCATCTTTAAGACGACAAAAAATTGGAAAAGGGGTATCGGACCTGTCTACGCTGATCGCTGATACTGTATTTTCCCTCTCTCAGCAAAGGCATGGTGCACTTTTTGTATTTCCTGGTAAGGAACCGATTAAAGAGTGGTTATCTGGGGGGTTTTCACTCAATGCAGAGCCCAGCTTTCCACTCATTATGAGTGTATTTGACCCTCACTCGCCTGGTCATGATGGTGCAGTAGTCGTTGAGAACGGTAAGCTTGTCTATTTTGGCGTACGCCTTCCCATGTCGAAAACAGATACGTTATCAGATGATTTTGGAACACGCCATCATGCTGCTATGGGAATCTCAGAGGTATCAGATGCCTTAGTGGTAGTGGTATCAGAAGAAAGAGGGAGTGTAATGACTTTTCATAGTGGCAGGGCTAAGAAAGTGCGAGACAAAAATGAAATCAGTTCAAGAATACTGTCTCATTGGGAAAACCTTACTTCCTATCCGCTAAAAGTGCAGAGAGGGAAACGTCGATGGATTCTTTTTTCGGAGGTTGCAATCAGTATGGTGTTGGCTTTTGTGTTCTGGGCTACTGTGATTATTTCCCAGGGAGAGATGCGTGAAAAAAGTCTTTCTATCCCGATTGAGTACATTGCTACTCCTCAAAACATTGCCTTGGTAGGTGAAAAGCCGGCTGAGGTAAAACTGCACTTGGTAGGTCCCAAATCGGATCTCGATGGAATTAATCCCTCTCAGCTGAGAGCCAAGATTGATCTATCAAAGGCCATGCCAGGAAAACAAACATTTGTTGTAACGGAAGAAAATGTCGCACTACCCAAAAAAGTTAGCCTTTTGGATGCAGAGCCTTCCAGTTTAGTGCTTTCCTTAGAAGAAATAGTGGAGAGGGAAGTTGTGGTGAAACCGCAACTGGTGGGGAAACTTCCCAGGGGTTTGAAATTAGCATCTGTTGAACTCACCCCTACAAAGATAAGGGCGCTGTCTCCAGCAGGTGAAAAGAAACAGAACGAAATTACTGTGATGACGACACCCATTTACTTAGAAAGCATAAACGAAACCACCACCATATTCTGTAAAATAATAGCGCCGCCGAGTGTGCAGCCTGTGGATAAACGATGGCCAGACGTTGAGGTACTGATCACAGTTGTGTACCCTAAATAAGGTAAATTATACATCTAGTTACCCATGCTTCTTTTCCACCTCTCTCTGATAAGTTCTGTATTTTAGAGTTCTGCTAATTGATAGGGTGATGTGATGAGCATTGTATTCCCAGCACTTTTATTAACTGTGGGTTTTGTTCTGTTAGTTAAAGGTGCTGATTTTTTGGTGGATGGTGCTTCTTCGTTAGCGTTTAAACTGTCTGTTTCTGAGATCGCTATTGGCCTCACTATCGTGGCTTTCGGTACCTCTACACCTGAATTGATAGTAAATGTTTTTGCGAGCATAAAAGGGAGAGATGGAATTATCTTTGGCAATATCATCGGAAGTAATATCGTAAATATTCTACTTATCCTTGGAATATCAGGAGTAATATACCCAATTAAAACAGAAAAAAATACTGTCTGGAGGGAAATACCTTTTGCTTTGATGTCTGCAGTGGTGTTACTTGTTCTATGCAATGATCTGCTTTTAAATGGTAGTGTGAATGAGGAGATCTCTCGAAGTGATGGAATAGTACTACTTTTATTTTTTGTTATTTTCCTTTCTTATGCGTTTGTGATTTCCAAAGTAGAAGGAAAAGATACGCCTGAAATAAAAATATTGTCTGGGTTTAAGATAAGCCTCTATACTATAGTGGGATTAGTTGGACTAATTGTTGGTGGGAAAATGGTAGTTGAAAGTTCAGTAAGTATTGCAATGGAGTTTGCAGTGAGTGAGAAGTTAATCGGTCTTACCATTGTGGCAGTAGGTACATCTTTGCCCGAACTGTTTACCTCTGCAGTGGCTGCCTATAAAAGGAAATCCGATATTGCGATTGGAAATGTTGTAGGATCAAATATTTTCAACATATTTTTTATTATGGGGATTAGTGCCTTAATTACACCGTGTCACTTTCAATCTGCTCTTAATGTTGATCTTCTGATTTTATGCGTGGCTTCCATTTTATTATTTATAACTATGTTCACGGGTGAAAAGCGCTCTTTGGATAGATGGGAGGCTATTTTTTTCATTGTATTTTATGGAGCATATGTTGTTTATTTATTCATCAGAAAGTGATAGAGGTTAAGAAAGCTATGTGCAAATTTACATAATACACTCGCATCACTTAAATTTTTAATAGGTGACTTAGACATTATGAAAAATCTCTTTAGTCATATAAAGACTCATATTTTTAGAGGTTTGCTGGCGATTATTCCACTCGCACTCACAATTATCGTCATACAGTTTCTCTATATTGCTATTGATAAGCGTGTTATGAGTATGGTGGATGAGATTATTGGCTTCAGAATCCCGGGACTTGGAATTTTCTTGGTACTTACTGTACTGTACCTCCTTGGCTTTATTACAAGCAATGTGGTGGGTAAAAAATTTTTTGGCTTGATAGAGCGTGTTACTGATCGCATTCCCCTCATCAAAACAACTTACAACGTTGGAAAACAGCTTTCAGCAACCCTTTCACTACCAGAGAGGCACGTATTCAAACGTGTTGTTTTGGTAGAATATCTTAAGCCAGGAATCTGGACAATCGGTTTTGTAACAGGAGTTATTATCGATAGAAAGAATAATGGTGAGAAGCTTCTGAAAGTGTTTGTTCCAACACCTCCCAATCCTACTTCTGGGACAATGGTTGTAGTAAAGGAATCCCAAACAAGAGATCCGGGGTGGAGCATTGAAGAAGCCATGAAGGCTGTCATATCTGGCGGCATTATTGGACCTACTGAGATAAGATAAAAATTTTTACAAAAAAGGGGGGAGGAAACCATGGAAGAGAAAAGGACTTATCAAGAAAAGGTGGAAGAAAAGCTAAAGCACTTTTCTGAAACAATTGTTGAGTTAACTGGTAAGGCAGAAAAGCTGCAAGCTGATGCTAAAGCTGAGTGTCATAAGCAAATCGAAGCATTACGTGCCAAGCAAGGAACAGTGAGGGAGAAGTTGAGAGAATTGGAAGAAGTAGGTGATGAAGCATGGGAGGATCTTAAAGAGGGGATAGAGAACGCATGGAAGGATTTAAAGAATGCTTTAGAAAGTGCTATCTCCCGATTCAAATCTAACAGTGATAGGCAAAAGGAGGAGAAGTCAAATGAATAATCAGAATTCAAAAAAGCCAACATTTTTCTGGAAGACCTTTTTTATCGGGCTTTTAATCATGCTCATTGTGGGTGTGCTCATAGGTTATGGAATGCGGGGAAAGAAGGAGAAAAAACCAAATACAAAACAACTATTAGCTCAAATCGGCGATCATATTGAGATTTTGGAGGATAACAATGCAACTTTGAAAGATCAGATCAAAAAGATGAAGGATACGGTTGAAAAAGGTAAAAAAGCAGTGCAATCCATGGAGGTGATGAAAAGGGACTTCGCCAAGCTACAAGACGAGAATAAAAAGTTGAAAGGGGAAATGGAGAATTATACCCAGCTTCAACTACAGATAAAAGAGTTGAGTAAGCTAAAAAAAGAAAAGGAAGAAATGAAAAAAGCGTTAGGGGAAAAAGCTGCATTAGCTGAGCAGGTAGTGAAACTTAAGAAAGAAAATGAAGAACTGAGAGGAACGGTGCAAAAAGTAAAAGATGTTATAAAGCAGCCAGCCCCTTCTTTACAAGCTGACCACCCCTCCTCGTAAAGGCTGGTATAGGAGATTGATGCTATGCGCTATGTTATCATTCTTGAAACTCCCCTTTTAGCTCACTACCTGCAAGAATTTACAAATGGAGAGGAGGAGGTTGTTCTTTTCTTGAAGGAAGATTTTCCTCTCAAGGGGATTTCTCTCAACACTACAAAGATGTGTAGTGAAGACCCTTTAAAAATTGCTACCTATCAAAAACTTATGATAAGTCCTGAGGATAGAGTTATCATTCATGCTGATAGAAGGGAAGTAACTGAGGAGATACTGCAACATATTCTTAAGGTATGTGACAAAGTACCTATTGTAGTGTTAACCACTAACCCCAAGGAAATGCCACTAGTAGATCAGATTAATGTATCCTCCCTTCCTATAAATGAACCATTACAAAAAAACATAGATAGAGAGTGGTTATACATCCGTAACAGAGAGTGGACTCATAAGATGCGTGAACTCACTAAAGA
>Ga0209427_10009653_pt1 | contig 10745 bp, 8 predicted proteins | sample DeeMarSWOR136_30_FD_187465 | JGI IMG/M metagenome (GOLD analysis project Ga0209427, IMG submission 187465) | Marine sediment microbial communities from White Oak River estuary, North Carolina - WOR-1-36_30 (SPAdes) (version 2) | ecosystem: Environmental > Aquatic > Marine > Intertidal zone >...
GCCGCAAGATCGTGTGGGGGCCTATAAGCACATAGCCGAGGCACGAAAGCTGATCTTCGAAGGAAAATACTCCGAAGCACAGAGGATTATGCAAAAGGAGGTTATGGGACAACGGATATCGCCCCGCAGTCACCAGACTCTGTGCGATTTGAGGCTTAGATTCCCACCCGCCCAGAAGATAACAGAATACCGACGCGAGCTTGATCTTGACACGGGTATAGCACGAGTCATATATAGTGATGGCGATGCTACGTTCACTCGCGAGGTTTTTGCCAGCGCCGTGGACCAGTGTATTGTTGTCCGTTTATCGTGCGACAAACCCGGTAAGATTAATTTCGATGTAAACCTTTCTCGACCTGCAGATGTCATTGTTAGCGGTTTGGAGCCGGACCTTATCGTGATGAAAGGCCGGGCTACACAGAAAGACAAGCATAAAGGGGTGAAATTCGAGGCCCAATTACGATTTATCCCAGAAGGGGGGAAGCTAATACCCATGTTCTCCGCAGTAGATAAGGCTGATGCTGCGACACTATTGCTGGTGGCAGCAACTGACTATAACTTCGATGATCCTTACAAGCCGCTTAAAAGAGATTTGGCCGGTGTGTGTGCTAAGCAGCTTGCCGCGGTCGAGAAGAAAAGTTTTGAAAGAATCAGGGCCGATCACATCGCCGAACATCGCAGCTTATTCAGGCGGGTAAACCTGGACCTGGGAAGGACACCTGCAGCAGCAAAACCGACGGATGAACGACTTAAGGCACTGCATGAAGGGGCCGACGACCCGTCCTTGGCTGCCTTATACTTTCAGTTCGGCAGATATCTTATGATTTCATGCTCGCGGCCGGGATGCATGCCGAGCAATTTGCAGGGCTTGTGGAATGAACACATCGCGGCACCGTGGAATGCCGACTATCATATCAACATAAACATCCAGATGAACTACTGGCCGGCAGAGGTGTGTAATCTTTCGGAATGCCACGAGCCGTTTTTCAGGCTGACAGAGGCACTTGTGCCTTCCGGGCAAAAGACGGCACGAGATGTTTACAACTGTCGAGGATTCGTTGCCCATCATACAACCGATGTATGGTGGCACACAAGCCCATTCGGAAGTGTTGGTTATGGGATGTGGCCAATGGGTGCGGCATGGTGTACGCAGCACTTTATGGAGCATTATCGTTTTACCGGAGACAAGAAGTTTCTTAAAAAAAGGGCCTACCCTGTACTAAAGGAGGCTTGTTTGTTCTTTCTTGACTGGCTCGTGGAACATCCAAAAACAGGTAAACTGGTGTCGGGGCCGTCGAACTCTCCGGAAAACAGATTCATTGCACCCGATGGGAAAAGGGCAAATCTATCGATGGGCCCATCGATGGACCAGGAAATAATCTGGGACACTTTTACAAACCTCATCGAAGCGGCCGAGGTTCTTGGTATCAAGGACGATTTCGTACGAGAGGTCATCGCCGCCCGTTCCAAACTTGCGCTGCCGAAGATTGGCTCGGATGGCCGATTGATGGAGTGGAGCGAAGAATTCAAAGAACCTGAGCCCGGCCATCGACACATTTCACATTTGTTTGCAGTCCATCCCGGCAGACAATACACGTTTCAAAATGCGCCGGACATGGTTACCGCAGCACGTAAGAGCATCGAATATCGCATGGCACATGGAGGTGGACATACCGGCTGGAGCCGGGCGTGGATAATCAATTTCTGGGCCAGGTTTTTCGAAGGCGACAGAGCCGAAGAGAACGTTACGGCGCTTCTGCAGAAGTCCACTCATCCAAACATGTTCGACAATCATCCACCGTTCCAGATAGACGGCAACTACGGCGGCGCAGCAGGAATAGCGGAAATGTTACTACAAAGTCATGCCGGCGAAGTACATTTACTGCCCGCGCTGCCGAAGGCATGGCCGACGGGACATATAAAAGGCCTGCGTGCCCGAGGCGGCTTCGAAGTGGATATCGAATGGAAAGACGGCAAACTAACAAAAGTTAGAATCCAATCGCTGCTTGGCAATACCTGCAAGGTCCGCTATGGTCATAAGGTCGTTGAAATCAAAACGAAGGTTGGTAAAAGCTATAGCTTGAACGGTCAGCTCAAAAGGATATGATATACTAAAGACTTTTGCAACTGATTCTATATGCTTTCTCTTGGTGCTCAACGTTAAAATCAACAGGCAGGAATTTCTTTATGACATTCATGTTTGTTTGAAGATGGCTGGAAAGCTCATTTGTAGTGAAGGAGCCAGCCTGTGCGAGGGCCATGTAGATTAAAAGCTGGTCGGCCAGAAAACGGTCAACCGCAGCGTTAGAAGCCAGGAAGTTCTCAGCTAAACCGACAACTTCATTTATCACCTCTTCGGAGGGCTTTCCGCGTTTTCCAAATGCAGTAAATACTGTCGTGCGTTCGCTGCCACAAAGTCGAATCATTACGCAATTTCCCGGCCCATCGGAATCTTCCACGTCGATATGTTCTGAATTCTTGATGTTAAGATTACTCTGGAGCAGTAGTTTACGCTGACGTTGAGCGATTCGTACAGGAAGTTTGGCGGTGTAAATCCGGCCTTTAACTCGAAACTTCCTAACCGGTTGGCAAAGGTCGATTATCTGTTCCGGCCTTTTTTGCCGGGGCTGGATATTAAAACTTATTTTGCCGCCGCCGGCCGGGAAGAAGCCGTGTCTTAGCAGTTTGCAAATTCCATCGAAGCCTGCGTTTGCAACAGCGGGCAAAAATGTTTCATCAAGAAAGTCGAATGGCGGCGCCATTGGATTATGAGTTCCTCCTGTAACAGTAACGGTAGAGGGCTTGTCAGCCAAAAACAATGCAGGCAGAAGGGTTTGAATTACCAAAGATGCGGAGCCTGCCGAGCCAATGTCAAAATGATAACCACCACTTTGTACAGGACCAGGTATAAAGTCCAGAACCTTTGAGCCTTTGTTGGCTCCCTGCGATTGGCCGTTGCAGATTTGACAGGCGGCCCGAACGCAGCTTAAATGCTGATTGGCCAGGCCCGGATTGCGGCGAGCCGCACGGATGTTTTCAATATGCAGACTTTTGCCGGTGATGCAGGACAGGGTCAGTGACGTACGCAAAATCTGGCCTCCTCCTTCACCCGTGCTGCCATCAACGAAAATAGTTTCCATTGCACTACTCCAGCGATGCGTTCGGTTTCTTTTTATGTTCGCGAAATCATAGAAACATCTATCGAAACATCCCCAACAACAAGACAACAAACTCTCGTGATATCCAGCTTCGGGGCCTTGACAACAACGATTTCGTTGCTATACCGCCAATCGACAACTATACCTAAGGCCACATCCATGCCCTTTCCATCCCTGAGAGAGAGGAGCTGATGCACAGGGACATCCCGGCTTAAATTTCGGCCTGACTGGACGGCAACGTTCTTCAAGCCGATATTATAAACACAGGATTCTCGGAAGTATTCGGTAAATTTTCCCCGGCGATACTTTTGTCTTGCCAGCGGTGACTTCGGCGATATCTCTTCAGGAGAGCTAATTAGCTCAAGCTTTGTCTCAAGATACTCAAGGCCGGCAAGAATATTCTTTAGCTCATTACTGCGCTGCACTGCTAATATCGATGCCGGTTTCAAGATGCGCTGGACCGTCCACCATAATGCAGCCGCCGCCGGGCCGTGAATAAAACCCGGAGTATCAATTATGATCAGGCTGGCTGCTTCGGATGCCTTCTGAACACATTGCAGAATGGCCGTGGTTAGCTGAAGCAGGTGACCCGTCGGGCTTACATCACCAACAAAGTTAATACCGCTTACAGGAAGCTGTAAAAAGTCTTTGCGATTGTCAACAAGAGCCCAGCCTACGGTTGCAGGCGGGCCAATATGAGACTGGCCAACGTCCGCATCGACAATTGCAACCGGACGGCTGGAAGCTGCGTGCTTTGCCAGAGATGCTGCGAGAGTCGTTTTGCCGGTATCGGAAGCACCGAGGATCAGACATACGCCGGCTTTCACTGAGTCCCGGCTTAAAAGCTGCTGAGCAATTTTGTCTGCCCAATCGACTGCCATCTGAGCTTCCCTTCACTAATTAACGATAGTAGCCTACTGCGACCATATAAAGGGGCTCAAGGTTTCGAGGCAGTGAAAGGACTTTGCTAACAGCGGCATCATCAAACGCACCAACAGCTACAGAGCCAAGTCCCAGGGCCTCGGCTTGAAGGTGGACATTCTGTGCGGCGTGTCCGGCCTCCATATATACATAGCGAATACCGCGTTCGCCATAGCGGCCGGTGGTTCTATTGAACTGGGCGGCAAAAACCATTGTCAACGGCGCAGCCTGAATAAACTGCTGTCCCCAGGCAGCGGAAGCAAGGGCTGCACGAAGGTCCCGGTCTGTCAGTTTCTCAAGTGAGTGTTTATCAGGCAAGTAATGAAACATGCCTTTATCGTTAATTATAAAGAGTTCGAGAGGATACGTCGCCCCGGCTGAAGGAGTTGTTCGATACCTGCTACCCGAATCCTGACCCTGGGCCGCCCAGGCCAACTGGCTGATTTGCTCAAGTGTAAGAGGCTTTGGCAGGAATTGCCGGCGCGAGCGCCGGACGTTTATAGCCTGCTCCAACGACATTGAGCCGGATTTGTTCGGTTCGGAAAGTTTTATTATCTCACTCATTTTCAACTTCACCACTATTTTTCTGAAACGATAAAACCTGCATAATTTCCACTATTGTCTTATCACGGTTCTGACGTGTCAAATTAAAAAGTTTCGTGCCGGGATAATTCTTCACTTCGGAGATAAGGCCTGAGCCTTTCAGTGCCACAGTAGCCAATATTGATTTGTTTGATTTGAACAGGCGGCGTATTGCTATAACAAACTTTTCAGAAAAACATTCCATCTTCCCGATTTCGTCGATGACAAATAATTTAGTATCACTGTCTTCAGCGTCCAAAATTGGCACGACTGATTTCTCAAAGCCTGCAACGTCCACTCCATATTTGCCCACCCTGAAGTGTCCCTTTATATCGATATGGGCAAGAGTGCCGGTGGTGCCATTAAGCCGCCGCCAGCAAAAACCTTTACGAATACCTCCCTGACGGATTTCCTGTGTATAAAAACCAGCTACCTTTGGGCAGTTAATATTTTTTATAATTTGCATTACGGCAGTGGTTTTGCCGGCACGCGGCAGACCTGTTAAGAGGATTTTGGCGGATTCGGACAACATAGCTGAACAAAACTATATACGAAATCTTCTGAAACCGCAAGATTAGTCGGTCTTTTTGCTTTTGGTGAGGATAGCAAACGCCAAGACAGCCAAAAGCGCTACGGCTGATAAGTATTTGACAATTGGGGGCAGCATCCAATGAGGCCGAGTGCCTATTTCAAAATCAAAGCCGGCAGCTATATAATCGAGCAGGAGGCCGCCTAAGAGGGCACATCCAGCTACGGTAGCGAGATAGGTAATTGCTGTTACTTTGCCCAGGACCTTCCAGATAGTTACAAATGATGCAGCGTTGGTTGCGGGGCCGGTCATAAGAAATACCAGTGCCGCACCCGGACTTAGTCCTGTTGAAATCAAAGCAGCCGCTACCGGTATCGAGGCAGTTGCACACACATAAACCGGTATGCCCAAAACCATCATGACTACCATTTGCAAAATCCCCGGACCCAGCTTGCCTGCGAAATAGCCCCTTGGCACAAGAGCAGAGATAACCGCGGCGATAATCAGTCCGACCAACAACGCCTTGCCGATATCTCGGGGTAGGGTGACAAAAGCATATTTTAGGCCCTTAGTTATTTTAGCCTGGGTTCCAGTGGTATTACAGCATTCATCCGTACACTTCTGTTGTGCCTGAGTATCATCTTCTCTCTTACGTTCGATAATGTCTACGAAAGTGCCGCCTATGATACCGGTCAGGAATGCCGCCAATGGTCTGAAAACGGCAAAGACAGGACCGAGAAGACTTAAAGTTACGAAAATACTGTCGACTCCAGTTTGTGGGGTCGATAGCAAAAATGATATTGTTGAGCCTTTACTTGCTCCATGCTTATGAAGAGACATTGAAACCGGAATAACACCGCATGAACACAACGGCAGCGGAACACCAAAAAGCGATGCCTTTACCAACGGCCATATTCCCCTGCCGCCAAGATGTCTTTCTACAATTCGTTGTGAAACAAGAACCGAAAGAACACCTGCCACGAAAAAACCAAACAACAAATATGGTGACATCTCGGCGATGGTGGCCCCAAAATCCCCGATTATCGACTTGAAAAAATCAGCCATAATTCACCATTGTTAAAACAATCGCTTTCATCAGGACGCCGGTCCCCGAAGCAGATCTTTCACGGACACAAAGCCTACCTTTTGGCCCTTGTCTGTGATAACCAGATGCCGGATACGATTTTTGGTCATGGTGTTATAGATTCTATAAATAGGAGTCTTAACGTCTACGGAAATCAGCGGAGAACTCATAATTTCTTCGACCTTGACCGTATCAGGTTTTGTACCTTCGGCAAGAACCTTTCGTACAATGTCAGCCTCACTGACAATACCCACAGCCCTATCGTCAGATTCCCCCACAAGAACACTGCCAACATTATGCCGTTTCATTGTCTCAACGGCCTCAACCACCGTTTTGTCCGGCGCGATCACAGGCGGACCTTTAGTCATAAGTTTTCTGACCGGTTCTGCGGCCGTGCGTCTAAGGTATACGAACCAATATACGATACCAACTAACAAGCCTCCTCCGATAATGTTGCCTATAGTAACAGGCATAAGATTCCTTAAAAGAAATCCGCAAACCGTCAGTCTTGACAGTTCGGGAGCCTGACCGAGTATTTTTTCCGCCGCGGACAGCACCTGTGGATCTTGTTTGAGGAGAATACCAGCGGGAATAAAGTACATATTTGCAACGGAGTGCTCGAAGCCCAGGGCAACAAACGCCGTGATAGGAAATATTATAGCCAGCACTTTGTCGGCTACGGAACGGCAACTGAAACAGAGCCATACCGCAAGACAAACGAGTATGTTACATAATATACCCCGTGACAGTGCTTCTACAAACGTCAGGTTAACCTTACCATTTGCTATCATCAGTGCCTTGACGCCCACAGCGGCCCCTGATGAGGTCCATTGTCCGCTTTGCGAAACTAACCACACCACAAACAGTGAACCGGCAAAATTGCCGCAAAACACAATGACCCAGTTTCTCAGGAGCCTTTGGATTGTTATTTTTCTGCTGACACAAGCCATTACGATTAGATTATTTCCCGTGAACAGTTCGGCGCCCGCAACTATAACCAAAATCAGCCCAAGGCAAAAAACCATGCCTCCAATCAGTTTTGTCAGGCCCATACTCAAAGACGAATCATGAATTACATAAGTGTACAAAACTGCACCAAACGCAATGAAAGCACCGGCCAATACTGAAAGGGTAAACATCGATAGAAAGTCGAGATTGCCCTTAACAATACCTGCCTTTTCCACGCGAGCGGCCATTTGAGCCGGAGTATAGGCATCAATTCCATAATCTCTCATCTCAATGCACCATCCTTTCTTTCCATCATTTTTGATGCTGTAATATTTTTTCTCTTTTTATTACGTTGCCGTCAAGGCCGATAGTTACATCCTCACAAGCTATATCAACACCGCTACCTGCAACGGCCTGACGTGCAATATGTGTGAGGCCAAAGCAGCAGGGCACTTCCATATGGAGCACCGTCATACTTTTAATTGTATTAGATTTTAATATTGTCGCCAGCTTTTCAATGTAAAAATCCACATTGTCCAGTTTTGGACAACCAACCACGACACTGTGCTCTTTTAGGAACTTATTGTGAAAATCTCCCATTGCAAACGGGACGCAATCCGCCACCAGCAGCAAATCGGCCCCGTCAAAATACGGGGCATTAGGGGGGACCAGCTTTAACTGGACCGGCCAATGACTGAGCTGTGATGGGACGGTGACCGTGTTATTATCATCAGATTTACCTTTTTCTTTTAGCTGCCTGGCCGCCATGCCGGGGCAGATAAAATCAGTTTGTGCCGGAGCCTTTTGTGCTTTGGCCAGATGCACCCTTGTGGCCTCTTCATCGAACTGGTCGGCTTCCCGCTTTTCAATGGTTATCGCTTCCTGAGGGCAATGGCCGATACAGGCACCCAGGCCATCACAGTAAATTTCACTGACAAGTTTTGCTTTGCCGTCGATTATTTCAATAGCTCCTTCGGCGCAGGCGTTTACACACTGACCGCAGCCGTTACACTTTTCTTCATCTATCTTTACTATGTTTCGCAAAGCCATTTTTAGTCTTCTTTTTTCAATTATGTCTATTTCAGCATTTCAGCCAAATCCTCATCTACGTTACCAATCGAACTGATATTGAACTTTTCGACCAAAACATTCAGTACGTTCGGGCTGACAAACGCAGGCAGGCTCGGGCCAAGCTTTATATTTTTGATACCCAGATGCAGCAGGGTCAGCAAAATCGCTACGGCCTTCTGCTCATACCATGATACTACGAGTGAGAGGGGAAGTTCGTTCACAGTGCAATCAAATGCCTCAGCCAGCGCTGCTGCGATTTTGATGGCCGAGTAGCAATCGTTGCACTGGCCGGTATCAATCAAACGCGGTATTCCATCGATTTTGCCGTAGTCGCGGTCGTTTATTCGATACTTGCCGCACGCGGCCGTCAATATTACGCAGTCTTCCGGCACTTTCTCGGCCAGTTCAGTATAATAGTTACGACCAGGCCTGGCACCGTCACAGCCACCGATGAAGAAGAAATGTCGAATCTTGCCTGCCTTAACAGCCTCGATGACTTTGTCCGCCAGGCCGAGTACAGCCGAATGATGGAATCCTGTGCTGAGAGTCCCCTGGGAATTCTCCGGTAGAGGCGGCTGTGACAAGGCTTTTTCGATCACCGCGCTGAAGTCTCTGTCGGTAATATGCTTAACTCCCGAAACGCCGGCTATTCCACATGTAAAAATCCTGTCCTTATATGATTCCTTGGGATTCATAACACAGTTGGTCGTTACTAAAATCGCACCGCTGAACTCGTCGAACTCTTTCCGTTGGTTCTGCCATGCCGTACCGTAATTACCCACAAGGTGCTTAAATTTCCTCAGTTCCGGGTAGCCATGAGCGGGCAGCATCTCACCGTGAGTATAAATGTTGATCCCCTTGCCTTCGGTCTGTTTTAACAGCTCGTAAAGGTCCAGTAAGTCATGGCCTGTAACGACGATGCCCGGCCCGGCCTTTGTCCCTCTCGGTACTGTTGCCGGTGTAGGATTGCCAAACCTCGAAGTATGGGCCTTATCGAGCATTTCCATAGCACGAAGATTCATTTCGCCGGCTTTCAGGACGAGCGCCAAGTAGCGATCGAGGTCAAAATCGACATTCGTCAGGGTCGCGAACATCGCCTCTTCCATGAAGGCATCAATCTGCTCGTCAATTTCACCCAGCTCGCGAGCGTGATAAGTATAAGCGGCGATGCCTTTCAGGCCGAATATAAGTATATCCTGCAGGCTCTGGATGTCCTCGTTTTTGCCGCAAACACCCACTTTAGTACAGCCCGTTCCGCCGGCTGTTTGTTCACATTGATAACAAAACATAGTTCTCTTCCTTTCGTCACTAAATTGTTTTTGTCTTCTTATTTTAACCAGCCATTATTAAATTTCTTTTGAGATTCAACGTATTCTGTCAGAACTTACTTATCGTACTTAGCCTTTTGCCCCTCGTTCGTATTTACCAGTAAATTTTTGAGCAAATCAATTTCTGTGACCGGCTGTTTGCAAACATAATTTTGGCAGACGTAAGCCGTAGCCTTGCCATTTATTGCTGTCTGGAACTTTACGAAGGGAGCAATCTTTTTAATAGCTTCACCGGTCTTACCTGTCTGGTGCAAAAGAACAACTGTATTCGGCAGAAATTTGCCGTGGATTAGCTTTAACATTTCTATTGTATCCGGTTGTTGTGCCTCTGCGGCAATAACTACCTCCCGTGCAGGGCCAATCGAGAAATCGAGAGCTGTTAACATGGTGCTGAGCGATGTCGGCGACTGCTGTATTTGCCCGGAAAACGCCTTTAACAGTCGTTCTGCCTCGTTAGTGAAGCGCATATCCATAGTCAATCGGCCAATTTTGAATAAGACAAGAGCCGCAACTGAGTTTCCGGTGGGGACAACTCCATCATAGTCCGGCTTGCTGCGAACAATCAAACGCTCGGCGTCGCTACCGGTCAGGTAGAAACCTCCGCGGTCTTCATCACCAAACATATCTATCATCTGCTCAGCTAATTCTTTTGCATCTGCAAGCCGGCGGGCATCAAAAGTCGCCTCATACAAATCCAGCAAACCCATTATTATAAAAGCATAATCATCCAAATAAGCGAGATCAATCACCTTGCCAGCACGATAATAACGCATCAGACGTCCATCACGTCGCAAGGTAGTTAATGTAAAGTCCGTTGCCCTGGTTGCAGCATCGATATACTTTTTCTCATCCAATGCCGCTCCGCCATAAGCAAGAGCAGAAATCATCAATCCATTCCAGCCGGCAATCACCTTATCATCCAAATGCGGCCGAATCCTTCTGGACCGATGCTCTAAAAGTTTGGTACGTCCCTGGGCCAAAACGGTCTCTATGGCTTTGGGCTCTTGCTTGAATTGCTTTGCCAATTCTTCAACCGATTTGTTAATGTTCAGGATACTTTTGTTATCTTCAAAGTTTCCTTCTCTGGTAACGCCGTAGTGCTCGTTAAAAATCCCGGCGTTTTT
>Ga0209427_10009654_pt1 | contig 10744 bp, 13 predicted proteins | sample DeeMarSWOR136_30_FD_187465 | JGI IMG/M metagenome (GOLD analysis project Ga0209427, IMG submission 187465) | Marine sediment microbial communities from White Oak River estuary, North Carolina - WOR-1-36_30 (SPAdes) (version 2) | ecosystem: Environmental > Aquatic > Marine > Intertidal zone >...
ACAGGTCGTAAGCCCTGTCTTTTCAATACTTCCCTTATAACCGTGCTTCCCAACTGAACAGCAGGTACGTCCCGAAGGGCGCAACCAAAATTACCTATAGCCGTTCTTACTCCACCTGTAATCACTACTTCTTTCATTTCCATGAGCTTTTCCTCTCGTCACATACATCTAGAATTGATGTCTGTTCTTAAATTTTTTCAGTAATCGTTACTCGAACCAATGAATGTAAGAATTGAACCTAACTTGGATTGAAAAATGTTAGCGAAAAGGTTGGTTTATCTTCAGGCTATTTATGGAAACTGTTTTTTCAGCTGACTGGCCAATTGTTAGCGATTTTGCAAAAAAATAAAAGCCTGAAGCTCCTAAAGTTATTTCGTAACTATGAAGGGTGAGATTGGATTGAGACTTGAAAATAAAGTTGCAATTATCACGGGAGCTGGAAGCGGTATTGGCAGAGAGACCGCACTTCTGTTTGCGAGAGAAGGAGCCAAAGTGGTTATCGCAGATGTGGTTGAGAAAGCCGGCGAAGAAACAGTTGCGGAAATCAAGAAAATCGGTGAAGGATTCTTTGCCAAGTTGGACGTGACCAACAGGGAACAGGTCAATCAGGTGGTTAAAGACACTTTGGAGAAATACGGTAAAGTTGATATCTTAATAAACAATGCTGGGATAGTTCAAGATGCTCTTGTTAGAAAAATGACTGAAGAGCAGTGGGATCGGGTTGTTAACGTTAATCTTAAAGGGGTTTTCAACTGCATCCAAGCCGTGGTCGAGGTCATGATTGCCCAAGGACGGGGCGTAATAATTAATGCCTCTTCGGTTGTAGGACTGTATGGCAACGTTGGTCAGGCCAACTATGCAGCAACCAAAGCTGGAGTCATCGGCATGACAAAGGCATTGGCAAAAGAACTTGGAAGAAAAGGAATAAGAGTAAACGCAGTAGCTCCTGGATACACGATGACGCAGATGATGGCGAATGTTCCTGAAAAGATTCTCCAAATGATGAAGGAGAAAACTCCTCTAAGCAGACTTGCTGAACCGAAGGACATTGCTTATGGGTACCTTTATCTTGCTTCTGATGAGGCTGAGTATGTTACTGGCACAGTGCTTTCGGTCGATGGAGGACTAACACTCTAACGCATGCCGTCAATCAGCTGTTGACCTCGCAGATTGTAAATTCGATTGCAAAAGTGTTTGCTGTTCCTGATAATCTCGTAAGGGTCAATTAGGATCTCTTCGTAACAACTTCTAAGTTGTTTCACGATCCTACATTAGGTCACTTTTCTCTCTCCTCGTGCCACTCCTTAAGAACTAGGTCTAAAATCTGGGATGCTGCTTTTCTGCCTCTTGGAAGTACATTGTATAAGTCTAAAAATAGTTGAATGTTGGAGACGACCCTAACTCCGCGAACTATTCGGGTTCCATAAAAGACTCCTTCGTCATAAGGCAACACAAACCTTACGTTCCCACCTCTCGGTCTGGGATTCAATTCAATTCTTTCAGCGATTTTTGTTGCTATGTCTTCTGATGGAACGTATAGGTGAAAATCGTTTGTTTGTACAGAAGGAGCTACTAGCCAAGCGGCGACCAGCCCAGAAAGAGAATACTCAAGTTCGATGTCTGCAAGTTTTCCAATAAACATGTCTATTTCCCTCTCTAATGCGAAATAGCCCAAAAACTCATTTGCCAAATCGTAATGATGATGTGAAGCCCAGATTCTCAATAGCTTAGATGGATCTGTCAGAATGAACCGATTCTGTTTGTTCCTAGCAGCCAATTTCATTTCAATGAGCTTTTTGAAAACATAATGAACCGTACAGGAAGATGTTTTTGCTTCTTCCGCAAGTTGTCGCTCCTTCCAATCTTTGCCGGAGTTCGCTAACAGAACTCGCAAGACCCTAGAAGACTTCTTGGCAAAAACATTAAAATCCAATTACAAGCTTGCCCCTACCTATAATCTAGCTTACCCAGCATATAAAAGCTCGATGAATAAGAAAAGCAACCCTAGGACGACGACCACCATTCCGAAGAATAAATGACCAAAGGAGAACCTCGATTACTCTATCTGTATGCTGAAGAAACTAAAAATATGTTTTTGTTGTTTGTGTATTTGATGACTGAATATTCTTTGCATTCCGAAATCAAAGACTGGTATATGGTTTCAGGAGATGAACTTGAGGTCAAAGTAGAGGATTTTATAGTTGACATTCTTAGGGGCAGTCTTTTAATTGAAATTCAGACTGGAAATTTTTCTTGTGTGAAAAAGAAACTGGCTAAACTGCTCTTTAACAATCAGGTTCGGTTGGTTTATCCCATTCCTAAACTAAAATGGATAGTTCATGTAAATAGATCAGGCGAGTTTGTTAGAAGAAGAAAGTCTCCGAAGAAAGGGAAATTGATTGACCTTTTTAACGAGTTGGTTCATGCGCCTAGTCTGATTAAAAATAGGAATTTTTCGCTTGAGGTTTTGTTGATTGAAGAGGAGGAGTTGAGGTGTTATGCTGGTGGAGGAAGTTGGAGGAGAAGGGGAGTAAATGTCAAGGATAGAAAGTTGTTGCGTGTGTTTGATAGGTTTGTTTTTGAGGATAGTCGAGATTTTCTAGAGTTTTTGCCGAAAGAGTTGGATGAATGTTTCACGAATAAAGTCTTGGCGTTAGAACTAGGGATTTCTATTAGGTTGGCTCAGAAGATAACTTACTGTCTCAGTAGAATGGGTGCAATATCTATTGCTGGTAAGAAAAAGAATGAATTGTTGTTCGATGTTTCCTAGAATTTATTGCGTAATTACTTCTGAAAAACCGTTTGAAAGGGCGGGCGGGCGCTAATATCCGTTTGTTAAACGACATTTTACCTGTATAATGTCATTTTTGCAAACAGCTTTAATCTTTTGGTATTTGAGAAAATGGCTTTTAATCAGGCTGCTTTTTGGGATTTTCTGTTTCCTTGCCTATTTTTGAATGTCATCAAGGAGATTCCAGAGAATAAAAACGACATTATACAGTTCCTGCACCATACACTTTTCATGCATAGGAAGGCAAAAAACGACATTATGATTGTAATGTCATTTTCATGATGCCCTGAGGATCAATCTCCTCAAAATAGGCTTCTTTTGAATATATATTTAATAATCTATTATGCGCTTGTTAAAGGAAAACAGTTCAACATTCCTTGTTATAAGCGCTTGAGAAGCCTTGTCGACATGTAGATTGTCCAAGTGGCAATTATCAACCCCTCAAGTAATTCTGGAACAGCAAAACCAACCCTGAACGGCAGGGCCAGAATCATCACCGGTAACCCGATAATAGCCAAGAAAGCCCCAACTCCACATCCATAGCTTAGCTTCCTGACTATGCCTTCCCTAGTTCCCGAACCTATCAGCAAGAACCCTGCAGGAGCCAACACGAAATAGCCAAGAGCAACAATCCCATGCATCAAAATAGAGTCTACTGTGAAAACTCCAACAAGAGCCAAAGAAACACTGCTCAACATAATCGATAAGACCCCTGCTCGAACCAGCTTTGCGTTGCCAATATACCGGTACAACCCAGCTGCAAATAAAAAGTTCAGAACCCCACCCACCAACATAGCACTATTGAATAGATTTGCTTGTTCACCTACACCTAACTCGCTCAAAGCGTTCTCACTCCAGCTGAACCACGAAGAAAGAAATGTGGCTGAAAGCACCATAACCAATGGCAAAACTGAACCCAAGATCCCGCAGACTCCAGCAAACCGCAAAAGCTTCACCCTTTCAGTTTGCTTTGGGTTCTCTGACAAATACCCAACCTCCGAAATACTGTTTGATCAATTAAAATATAACGTTTGACTGAAGAAAAAAACTTGGTGTCTTTCTGCAGCATCATTTCAGGTGGCGCGAGCGTTTTGGTAGAGGAATAAGGCTGGGAACTTCTTTTGCATAGCTTTCATATTGACCGCCAAATATTGCGATAAGTTCTTTCTCCTCAAACGGAATAACAACGAACTTAAACCATAACAAAAGGAAAAGAGCAGCAAAAAGCAAGAAACTGTAGTCTAGTAGCATCCACCATCCTAGCAGTAGCAAGAAAACACTCAAGTATAATGGATGCCGAACATGCTGATAAGGACCCATGATTATTAGGGGCTCCGTTCTGCCCGATCGATTTGCCAAGGGAACTCCTCTTACTGACTTTAAAAAAGTGACATATGTTGAAATGACTATGTCAATGAGCTTTCTATATTTGAAAAGCCAACCCATCAAAACCAAGCCAGAAGCAACGGGAAGAAAGCCTAGGATGCGGATCCACTGCGAAAACGAAAAGCTAAAAGGGATTCCCAAGATGAGCGTAACTGTATAACCGGACGCAAAAAAGAATGACACCACAGCAAGCACTATTAAGGGAACAAAAATGATGGCTCTAACCTTTATGGGCTTAAAGAGGAATCTTGGCACTTCCTTTCTGTAGTTCTCATATTCTTCTTTATATTGGTCTTCTAGCCAAGGCTCTTCAACGAAAGCGGCGAGCAAAAACAGAATGATGCCTATGAAGCCTGCTACAAACTGATAAAGAGAATTGAAAAGCAGCATAGATCCCGAAAGGAATAAAATGGTTCCTAAATACTGCGGGTTTCTTGAGTACTGGTAAGGTCCTTCTTTGATTAATTTCCCCTTCGAGCCCAATGAGGTGTGTAAAGTTAAACTTCGCAAGCCCCAGAGAAAAATTATGGCACCCACAGCGATCAAGAGAGGTGCAAAGGCGAAACGCAGCCAATGCTTTAGAAGGAACGTGTTCCAGTCAAGAAAACCTAAAGCAAAACAGGAGAGTATGGCACTTTCAGTTGAAAAATGAATGAGCCAATATTGCCAGGACCCCTTCTTTGGAGGAGGCCACACTCTGTATTCCGGGTATAGGAGTGACACTATTAGTGCGGTACCCAATAGTAATTCAAAAACAAGAGTTATTCCAAAAACTACTTCGATCATCCATGAGCAATAAGCAGCAGGTGCATTAATCTTTTATGCAACTGCAATAGCGCACTACTCTTGGTAAGTGCGCGCTAATTTGAGAAACTGATTCACATACCATAGAACAAACTTGGCGACTGCAAAATGATAACTTTTAAAAAGGCAAGCGTAGCGTGTGCCTGCATGTTTGAATTAAACTCTTGCTCGGGTGTGCCCCAATTTTCGAATATGACTGTTACTAAGGCGTCTTACCCTTTTTGAAGCCCTCTCATAAGCGATGAATGTTTCTGTAGTCATGATCTTGAGCTTTCTTATTTTTGCAATTACTTGCTTGAGCTGATCCATATTTTCGACTTTGATTTTGCAGTGAATGTCATATTTCCCATAGACCAGGGAAGATTCCGCTATACCTTCAAGCTTCATCAGATCGCGGAGAACCTCTTCGTCAGCACCATGCTCCACAACTATTAACGTATAAGCTTCTAAGCCTTTCCTTTTAGACATAGCAAATCCGCTCTTCTACCACTGAAATTTGACAATATTAATTGATAACTCTTTTGCCCTCCAAGATTGAATATCCATAAAAAGACACGCCACGTTGTTCTAAAATTGAACTTGTGACTTCCACAGTTTCAGTTGCCCATCTTGATCTTTACAGTTATCGTGACTAATTAATAATATAAAAAAAGGCCCGTGGTGATTTTAGCACTAAAGTAGTTTATCGTATTTGAAGTTCTAAGTTGAGCATTGCGCCTTTCTTGAAGCCCATCGCATGATAGAATTCCACCAAGTCCCAGTCATTCCAGTTTGCCAAGGTGTAAACAACGTTCACTCCCTCTATCCTCGTTTTCTCCACTCTGTCTACTCCTGAGGTTTTTTCTATTCCGCTATGCCTAAAATTTTCAATCAAAGCGTCAAACAAGGCTCTTCCAATGCCTTGGCGCTGGTATGCGGGATCGACTCCCAAAGTGTCTATCCACCCAACGGTATCAGGCACTCCGAATTCCCATTCACTAACATACCCCATTATGAAACCAACAACCTTACCGTCTAACTCCAATTAAGGCAGGGCGAGGATAAATGTCAGCATACGCCAACTTTCGTTTCCAGAAAGTCCGCCTTTCTTTTCCCAACACCTTTTTATCGATTTCCACCACCGCGTCCAAGTCATTCTCATTTAAAACCCTAATTTTCACTTCACTCGACATAATCCAACTCCTCCTAAATTATATTTAACCTCCTTTCGAAGATAAGAATTTTTTATCAAGATCGGCTAGACATCTACTTGGATAACCTCAGCCGCTAATTTGCCACTCCTTCTCTCTAGGACGGACAAACTGGCTCTTTATGCTCGTTATGCGGGTATGTAACATTTGTAATAAACAAAAGTATATATGAAAAGACAAGAAGAATATACTTTACAGGCTGGGGAGCATGCTTTAAGTAGTGCGTTGAGGCACGGAGCGTGTCAATTAAAACAGCTGAAAATTGATACGCGACTAAGACCTTACCTCCACGGGCTGGACATTACGTACGTTGCAAAGAAGCAATGAGAAGCATGGTCAAAACGGTGAAAGACCATGCAACGACCAAGACATTGCTTCAATGGGCCGTGGACGCAATTAAGGCTTAGACCCAGCCTGCTTGTCACCAATTTTTCGCATAAGCGTCTGAGGATGATGAATTGACTATCGATGATATACATGTTTGGAGTTGTATCGAGAATCCAAGCTTCATGATGTTTTTCATCGAAAAATAGGATGGATAGTATTATGACAGAGAAACTCGCAAACTTGTTGAAAGCAGCGATTGAACTAGAAGTGAGTGGTAGCATAAGGTACCTGTGGCAGTATGTAACTTTAGGACAAGCGTTGGATCCTGGCTTAAGAGAGACTTTCAAGGACAGTTCCATCGGTAAACTAAAACGGGGGATGGCTCTTGGTGAACGCTTATTCTTTTTTGAAAATGTCCCTGCAACCCAACTGGCACCACTCCACGTCGGAGTTTCATTGAAAGAGATGATCGATTTAGATCTTAAAGCAGAGAACGATGTCATTTCAAAATATAAAGAGATCGTTAAAACAGCAGCAGAAGAGGGAGACGGAGACACCCAATCTCTTTGCGAGAAGATTCTAGCCGAAGAGGAGCAACTGAAACGCATACTTATGTGCGAGCGAGGGCGTTTACATACAAAACTAATCAAATAAACCCGAGGCATTAGGAAAACAAAATCTACAATAGCCTTACACTCATGCTAAGAAGGCAAAAGCGTGGGCTGTAACAGGGAGAGTTCATTTTCTCTTTTTTGGGCGTTATCAACCGAGAGTTGAATCGCTGCTCTCAAGCATATTCTCTAGATTCTCAAGGGCTAAAACAAACTGGCTTCCTTTCTCAATCGTAACGTATTTCCGTGAGTTTTGACCGAGCAAGCCAAGTGAGCAGAGCTTCGCCAAATAGGTCTTGAGGGACCTGTAACTCAAATTGGTCTCGTACATTATTTTTGTGGGCGACCTCGGTTCGCTGCAAAACTTCAAGATGTCAGATATTATCTCTAAGCTGGTTCTATTCATGTTTCGCGGCTTCTCGTTTTCTGAATTCATATGCAGCCCTTGCCTCACATTCTGTGAAAGAATTGTAGAGGTTCAAACCAATACACGGTGAACGATTTCTTGCATTTCGGATTCCGACAAACATGATTCTCTTCAACTATATCGCCAGTAACCTTGCTTTTTTGTGGCTTTTCAAGAGAAGCAACCGAATGACGCTTATCAGGTCTTCTGGCTTCAAAAATCCAGTGGCAATTGGGGCATTCGAGGGTGACTTTGTCAGCAGCAGCCAAACGTCTAACTCCCAAATTTTCAATCAGGTGTTGCGTTTATTCAGCTCGTCCTAGGTATGGCTCTTCGGAAGCTTGGAGCTTTTTCAGTTTGGTTAAGTGTACCTCCACGGTTTGGTGTAATGCTGTTCTGAGTTCTTCTCCTCGAATTGTTTTGCTAACTCTATTAATTTCGTTTGCTAGTTCGTTGTCTCCTAAGGGTCCTCTAATCCATTTGGCAAAGTCTCCACGCTTGAAGTGGAACTCGACTGACCTGGCATCTATTGTTCGTATGGTGTTACAAAAATCCGCAAGGCAGACTGAACACCTATCAGTGTACTGTCCAATATCTGTGAAGAAGTAAAAGGCGTTATTGTAGGGAACAGTTGCCAGAATTTTGGAGGCTAACTTTAGGTCAATTCGACTCATGGTCTTAGTTCTAGCGTTCACCAATTTATGTTTCATATCAAAGACTCCCCTTCTTTTTCACTTGTTTTTTGGCCTCTGGTTCAAGAGGAGTTCTTCTTAATTCTTTCAAACGCTTCGAGACGACAGAGGATAGACGGCCACGTAAACCGGCGCCAGCAGCTTTCTGCCTTCTCAACATTGCAAGGTCCTTGGTCAACTGAGCATACCCAATGGTTGAGGACGTCCATTTTTCAAAGTCTTCTCGGAAAAGATGAAACTCCAAAGACTTTGCATTTATTTCCTTGATTCTACTGAGGAACTCCTCCAGAGAACTTGCACTCTGACCAGTATAATTGCCTATGTCAGTGAAGAAATAGAACGCTTCATCGTTTCCCATTTTTCTTAGAATTCTTGAACTCGTGTCATTCATGGGTTATTTCGTCTCCCTTCTCGTGTGACCGCAAGATGTACACCTGAAGAAGGTGAACGACGAGGTTGTCCCCTCAGATCCGACTGCAACTGTCCAGACCTCGCTTTTGGTCGCACCGCACTTTGGGCAAGTGACGTGAACGATTGGAAAGGTCCTGAGCTTCGATTCGTCCCTGCCTACCACGACTACCTTGTTAAGACCAGAAATAAGACTACGCGATTTCTTATTTTCCACTGAAACATCTTGTTTAAGTTGAGTTTTGTAGCCGCATTTTTTACACTGAAGAGATGCTCTGCTTCTATGAACTATTTCGAGTATAGCTCCACATTTTGGACAGAACTTCATCCAACATACCTCAAGAGTTGAAAGCTTTTATTGCTCGAGCTTTATATATCCTAATTAGTCACAAAAGTAACGGACAAACTGCTGTGCCTTCTAACACAGGAAGTGAGAGATTGAGTCGGGAAACCGTGATCAAAACACTCATAGAACTCGGACTAACACGAAGAGATTCAGAAATTTACCTTCTCCTCGCAAAGAAAGGACCCCTTAAAGTAAGAGACATGAGCAACACATTAAAATTGAACAGGCAACAACTCCACCGCAGCCTGAAAAGCTTGCAGAGCAAAGGCATCGTGACCTCCACACTTGAACGTCCCGCTCGCTTCTCCGCAACTCCCTTCGAAAAGGCGCTCGACATCTTCATAAAAGCCAAGATGGAAGAAGCGCAACGATTGAAGCGAAAAAAGGACAAAGTGCTTTCCAGTTGGCGATCGGTTGAGGTTGGAGAAACCATTGACTCATCGGCGAGGTTCACGATAATGGAGGGCAGAAATTACATTTACTCCAAAATCCTGCAGATGATAAATGAAACCGAAAAACAACTATCGATCATGTCAACCGTACAAGGCTTGGTGCGTGCCAGCCAATTCGGCCTTTTTGACGCAGCATTCAAGCATCCTCTAAGATCCCAAATCCAATTCAGAGTTTTAACAGAATTGTCCAGAGAGAATCTTGACGCTGCGAAAGCTTTACTCAAAACCAAACCGGAAGCTGAATTTATCTGCGAAGCGCGGACCGTAAATTCAGGTTTAAAGCTGATTCCACGATTAGTCATAAGAGACGAAGAAGAAATCATCCTTTTCATATCCCATGAGCGAGACAAGCTGCCATCGGAAGCTGAAGACGCAGGTTTATGGACAAACAGTAGGGCGCTCGTTCACGCATTCAGAGCTTTATTCAGTGAACTGTGGCACAGCGCGATGAATATCCAGAAGAAAACAATCGAAATCGAAACTGGCATACCAACGCCAGAAACGTACATAATTAGAGACGCTGAAGCGGCCCACAGGAAATTCGATGAGACTATGAACTTGGCGGAGAAAGAAATTGTAATGGTGACCTCTTCGAAAGGTCTTGTCAGAGCTTGGAAAAACAGGAGCATGGTTAAAGAATGGAGTAGAAGGGGCGTGTCTACCAGGATAATGGCGCCTATAACAGATGAAAACCTGAAAGCTGCACGTCAATTGTCAAAACACATTTCAGTGAGACATGTTTCCACATGTTACCTGAGAACCACAATTGTGGACGGAAAACACATATTCCAACTCGTAACCCCATCCCCTGAGCAAGAAGAGCTGGAAGCCACGGATTATTTCGAAAACGCTTTCTACTCCAACGATTTCAGGTACGTGAAAAGAATGCATTACATGCTGAATGACATGTGGAAGGATGCTTGCGAGTTATCAGAGACCACGCTGGAATCAATCGCTAGATCTCCTGCGCCAACGGTTAGACCTTCAGATTCCGTCTCCAACATTGCAAAGATAATGGTAGAGAAAAATGTTGGAGCCGTCATAGTCGCTGACGATAAGAAGCCCATAGGCATAATCACAGAGAAAGATATTCTGAACAGAGTCATGAATGCAAAGAAAGACTTTGCCAAGACAGTAGCGAGGGATGTGATGAGCACGCCGTTGGTAACCATTGACATCAAGCAAACTGCTAATCTGGCGCTTGAAATGATGCAACGCAACAACATTAGAAGGCTTGTGGTTGTCAAAGGCGAAACTCTTGCTGGATTGCTAACGGAGAGACGAACACTGAGAAGCCGTGGACTGTTATGTCGATGGAACTTGGCAGGATG
>Ga0209427_10009657_pt1 | contig 10743 bp, 5 predicted proteins | sample DeeMarSWOR136_30_FD_187465 | JGI IMG/M metagenome (GOLD analysis project Ga0209427, IMG submission 187465) | Marine sediment microbial communities from White Oak River estuary, North Carolina - WOR-1-36_30 (SPAdes) (version 2) | ecosystem: Environmental > Aquatic > Marine > Intertidal zone >...
TTCCAGGCGTGCATATAAAGCTGTTTTGTTTCTTCGGCCGAACCCGGAAGTCCTACCGCAAGGCGTCTTTCCTCGGGCAATTTAGCTATGTTTTGCCCGATTCTTTCCATATAGAAATTTACTATGGCATTTATTTCAGTGTGAAAAAGGGTACTGCTTATCCCCGCATCCTTAATGGCAAGCGGGATACCAACCGTCTGTTTCAATTGATCTAGGGCTGCAAGCAGCTTCTCGGTCTTATCGCGGTTGCTGCGGCCTTCGATTCCTAGAGCAGTTGCCAGACTGCCGAAACGTTCCCTGCGGGACGGGTAAAGCCAGGCAAATACGGGGCAAAGCATGAACGCATTAGCTCGGCCATGAGGAATGTGAAAGGTTGCTCCAATATCATGCGCAGGTACATGTACTGCTCCCAATCTGCCATTACTAAAGGCCATACCTGCCTGAAGTGCCGCGGTATGCATCTTATCGCGGGCCAATATGTCATTACCATTCTCGAACGCTTTCGGTAGCCATTCCCAGATGGTTTTTGCTGCCCCCAAGGCCAGAGAATCTACTATTTCCGTTGGTTCGATGAGTATGTAGCATTCGATGGCATGGATGAGGGCATCAAAACCAGTGTTAGCTGTTATATCAGGCGGCACAGATAACGTAAGGTTGGGGTCTACAATAGCCACATCAGGTATTATTTGCCGGGACATTAATCCGGCTTTGTAGGGCGGTTTCACATCGAAATCGATCACTACTGCCGAACTGGTTACTTCCGATCCCGTACCACTGGTGGTAGCAATAGCGACATATCTTGCTTTTTTGCGGAGTTCACGATTTCTGAACTCCTTTTCGAACTCGATGAAGTTGAGTTTGGCCAAGTCAGGATGTTCGTAAAGCATCCAGGCGACCTTACCGACATCCATCGAAGAGCCGCCCCCCAGTCCAATTATGACATCAGGCTTGAAATCTGCTACCTGAGAAAACGCTTGCCAGGCAGTATCTTTGGATGGTTCAGCTTCAACCTGGTCGAATACCCGGGTTTCTATGGAATTGTTGAGCAAGATTTTTTCCACCTGCTCCACTGTTCCAATTTTCCGCATAGTGCTGTCCGTGACGATAAATGCACGTTTTCCTGTAACTGTCCCCATGCTATCGAGAGAACCTGGTCCGGAATAGATATATCGCGGCACTACAAACGTTCGATATGCCATTGCTTACCTCCTGTTTTCCCTTTGGTTTCGCCCAAAATTGTAGCTTCTAATAGTATATCAAACGTTCCACACAGTCAACCCTCCCATTTTGCTGGTTTCTGGTTGAAAATTCCATCAACTTCGGTAAAGAGCCAGTCAATTTGTGGTATGTGACAGCCTCCTGTGCTTTTATGCTAGCCTGAATTAATGGAAGAGACAGAAAACAGAGTTCACTTGCCTGCAACCTGTTTGTCGACAGGACTAAGAAGTTCGATTGCTGATTTTGGAAGGTCCACCGGTTCTTTACAGCCCATGTTCTGTCCTGGCTATGATGCTGTCCTGGAGCTCCTTGCATAACTCCACAAAGCGGGCATTGTACCCAGCCACCTTAATTATCAAGCCCTTGTATTTCCCAGGTTCCCTTTGGGCAGCTCTTAGAGTATCCGAGGAAACTACATTAAACTGAATGTGATCTATCTTGTGATCAACAAGTGCCCTGACGAGATCCGCCAACCTTTTGAAACCATCTTCTTTCTCAAAAACTGTCGGGGTTAATTTCATATTAAGTGTTTGTCCCAGAGAAACCTCGGCATTGTCGATCTTACCCACAGACTTGAGAACTGCCGTTGGCCCTTTAATATCACTGCCCCGGGTCGGTGAGACCCCGTCACACAGTGGCTCCCCAGCCAATCTTCCCGAGGGAAGTGCCCCCACTCCCAGACCTAATGGCATATAGCCAGCCATGGGTACCTGCAAAGTAAGCATACGACCACCATACAAAGTCTTGTATTTTTTTGCCTCTTCCGTGACCACATGTATAACCCAGGCCACCAGCTCATCTACATAGTCGTCATCGTTGCCAAACATTGGTACCTCCAGGCACATTTTACGGATCTCCTCATAGCCTTCGAAATTCTTGTCCAGTGCCTGGCACAACTGTTCCATAGTAATCTTCTTATCATCAAACACAAGCTTTTTAATAGCAGCCAGGGAATTGCCAGCATCAACAGAACCAAAAATCTCAACCGCACCAACGTTATAACGGGCTCCTCCTTCCAGGAAGGATAATCCCCTTTCAATGCAGTCTTCTGTTAATGCTGAGGTGAACATTTTTGGTTGCAATGCCATATCGGAGAGCTTTGAGGTTATTGCCCAGTTTCTCAGTTGCCAAGCCACTTGTTTACGGTATGCTTCCTTCAGTTCTTCAAAAGACTTAAATTGCCTGGGATCGCCTGTCTCTAGCCCTACTTTCCCGTGGAAACCCACAAGGTCACGGTCAGACCGTCTCACACCGCTGCCCAGCACCAATTCCAGGGCGGTAGGAGCGTTTAATATCCAGACACCCCACCCTGATTGCATATTGGGTATATGAGGCTCATGGCAACCTATACAACAACCTTTTCTGGCAAGCTCCAGTGTTATCGGTGGCCCATCCAAGAGCTGTCCCCTGGCCAGAAGGTTCTCAACCATAAGGTCCTGGTTAATGAACTGGGGATAGCCGCCCCCCAGTGCGGTTAGCTGACACCCCTTAATCAGTAAGTCCTCAGGTGTTTTACTATGGACCAGCAGCCCGAGGGTAGGCTCTATCATTCCCGGTGTATGCATCATTGCCTCGATAAACATGTAGGACAACTCGTTGGTGGCGTCACGTCCATCGGGCTTCAGACCGCCCACGTCCATGTGGTGGCCCGGGCCTTCAGGACCCATCCAGCGAGCGAAAAAGGAGTCCTTAATTGCTATGTATTGTGAAAATCTCATGAACCAGCAATCAACCAGCTCCTGTGCCTCCTTTTTGGTTAGTCTGCCTTCCCTTATATCGCGTTCATAACAGGGATATAGATATTGGTCGGCTCTCCCTGGACCCATGCCAGTGCAATTCTCATTGTCCCAGGCGTGCAGCATATGGGTAAACCAGACTGATTGTAATGCTTCGTAGAATGTCTTTGCCGGATGTGCGGGCACATGGTCGCAGACTTCAGCTATCTTTAACAACTCGTCTTTCCTCTTAACATCTTCTTCCTTCTCTGCTAGCTCCCTGGCTCTGGCAGCAAATCTATGCCCTATCTGGGATGCCGCCTCCAAAGCTATAATGACACCCTGAACGAAGGCCAGCTTTTTAAAATCTTCAGGCTTGGTAAGATCAAGCCTAGCCAGCCTCTCCTCGGCATCCCTCTTCACCCCCAAAATTCCCTTTTCCAGCACCTTCTCATAGCCGCTTGTCCAGTGCACTAGAGTCTCTCCAGGCTGGTAAGATATTGCGCTTTCTGCTTTTCCAGGGAGGGGTGGTGGATAAAAATGATGTGCTTTCCAATAGGGGATGATTTCCTCCCTGAGCTCACGGTTGTCCTCATCACTGAGGACAAATGGCATGTATTCCCTCGTGCTAAGAGTATCCAGTTCGTTTTCCATCCTAAGTGCGTGTTGCCACGTGATATTGCTACCGCGCGGCTCAGAGAACAGCCAGCCTACGAAAAGCTCATCGGGGTAGATATTAAGCGGCATCTCTCTCACGGTGGCAGCAAAGGCTTTCGCCTGGCGAATTTCCCTTGGCTCCCCTTCTGTTTCCTTCATTACCCGGGTTTTGATACGAAGGATGTCAATTACCGCCTTATCTTTTGTATTCAGATACCTCTGCCTCAGCCTTTCCACCCTTGCTGTCGGCTTTATAGTTATGACCCTCTCTCTTAAACTTTTTTCCCTCGCTAATACTCGCACCATTGGAGGTTACTTCCTTTCCAATATATTGATATTGCCTAACAAGTCAGTCCTTTCTACGACTTGGATGTCACCTGCATTTATCTATTTTTCATCTGGGATCTCCCATTTCAATTCATGATGACGGTTTGTGGCTTAATTATTTTGGCTTGAAGTATAATCCCGCAGCACAGGAGCTGTAAAGCTATCCGAACAACAATTCTTCAGGGTCTGGTGGCTCGTTCCGGAACCCCAAATAGTTGATAGCGTATAACTCGTACCACAGCTCCAATTCTCGGCGGGGTTTTCTCCTCAAGGCGATGGTTGACGTTTCGGGGTAAAGCCTGGGCTCGACGCTCTTCCTCCATCCCTACCAACGCAGGCAAAAGCGACATGTACAATCTGGAGAGTAGTGAGCCATATCAACTGAACTTACCAGTTTGCCACTCCACCACTTTGTATAGTAAGGTAACGATTTACTATGCTATTGCCTTATATATTGGATGATTTTACACGTTTTGAACAACCACAGAAGTAAGTTTTCGTCCACCTAACAGGCGGCGCTGTGTTACTCCCAGATGCCCTCGGGAATCGGCTTGTCTTCCACTATTTCAATTAGGACTTTCTCAGGGCCAAGGACGTAGAAGCTATTATGGCCGAACAGGTCATCCTTCTTAATAGGGCGGACGATCTTGGCACCGTTCCTCTCCATACGTTTATAGGCTGATGCAATGTCCCGGAAGGAGAACGCGATATGGTCTATGACATGTCCCTCGGTTATTTCGAAATCTTCACCATCTTTTAGTGGTGGTTTGGGGTGGAAGATGATGTTGATGTTATCGGTCCGGATTCTGTTAACCTTGGCATCGGGCTTGATTGGCCCGTCCGCTTTGAACCCGAGGTTGTTTACATACCACTGGACGGCTGCATTGATATTGGTGCAGACGTGGTGAATGTGATTGAAGCGATGGCTCTTCTCCCCGGTATAGATCTCGAGTACTTCGTTGTCAGGCCCGTAGAAATACATAAAAAGTGCCTCACCGTAAGGTGTAACTGGTGTCTGGAAGCGAACACCTTGATTTTTAAGCCACTCATACTCATTGCGCCCGTCCACACCGGCCCAGCCCACGTGAGTCAGGATGCAGGCGGGTGTGCTGGGTGGCGCTGGTGTCGCCACCTTCGTGAAGAGGATAAAGGACCGTTCCGTGAAGAGAGCGTCGGCCATGCCCCGGTACTTGACTTCGATTGCACCGAGTAAGCTTGTGTAGAACTTGATGGTTTCGGCAGGATTGGTTACGTTGAGGTGGAAGTGGTGGTAGTGGGGGGATTCTATACTGTCTGTGTTAGTGGTCATGACATTCCTCCTGAACTCTTATTCAATTATCTCCATATCATTATGGGTTATTATCCAATGCGCTTCGACAATCGAAGTAGTATTACAGTAGCAACCTGTCTTAAGATAGCCTTGTGCTTCACCCAGGATTTCTCATTTCAATTCACTACTTACCACCAGACGGTCACTTATAATTTGTGTTCCGTCCTGGCGATAATACTGTCCTGGAGCTCCTTGCTCAGTCGCGTAAAGAAGGCGTTGTAACCGGCTACTTTCACCACCAGATCCCGGTACTTCTCGGGTTCTTTCTGTGCAGCTCCCAATACATCCGAGGAGACTACGTTGATCTGCACGTGGTATACCTTCTGGTCGATGAACGCCCTTATCATATCGGCCAGTCTCTTGTCTCCATCTCCGTCCTTGAAAACGGACGGGTCTATTCTCATATTGAGTACTATGCCGGCGAGTATCTCCATGTGGTCGATCTTGCCCATGGACTTCAGAACTGCTGTGGGGCCACTCAAGTCTTTGCCGGCACTCGGCGAGGCAGCATCTGCCAGCGGCTCCCCGGTCAATCTTCCTGAGGGAAGTGCCCCCAATGTCTTACCAAGCGGTATGTACGCCCATATAGGAGATCCTCCGGGACAACCGTATCCACCCCGCAGATTCTTCAGCTTCGTGAACTCTGACACCCACTGGTGTAGCACCCAGGCTACTTGTTCATCGACATAATCATCATCATTTCCAAACTTGGGTGCTTCCAGGCACATCTTATGGATATTATCGTAGCCCTGGAAGTTGCTATCCAAGGCATCACACAGCTGGGCCATGGTGATCTTCTTGTCATAGAAGACGAGCTTCTTGATGGCCGCCAGGGAATCGCCGGCATCGGTTGAGCCAGACTCTACGCCGCCTGTGTTGAAGTTGTAGTGAGCCCCTCCTTCTTCCCGGCATAGCCCTTTCTCAATGCAGTCCTCTATCAGCGCCGACTCGTACACAGTTGGCGACAGGTCGATTATCTTCTGCTCGAGAAGACTCCCGACTATCTGAGTGTTCTCTCTCATATTGACGACTTGCCTGCGGAATGCCTCCTGCACTTCCTCAAAGGACATGAATTGCCTGGGGTCGCCCGTCTCCACTCCGATCTTCTTGTTGTCAGACCGCCTCACGCCATTGGTCAGCGCCAGCTCCATAGCTGAAGCAAGGTCATGGACGGCGATGTAAAAATACCCGGAGTCCTTACCCGGTATGACGAGTTCGAGGCATCCCACGTTGGCGGCATTCCTGGCGTCCTCTAGTGTTACCGATGGCCCGCCCATACTCCCACGCGCAAGAGCCTGGGCAATCATGACATCACTGTTGAGGTACTGAGGATGCCCGGCTCCCAGCGAAGTGAGCTGGGCTGCCTTAATAAGTAGATCATGAGGCGTCTTGCTGTGAACCAGCACAGCGAAGTAGGGGTACAGCAGCCTGGTGTGCATCATAGCCTCAATGAACATGTATGACAGCTCATTGGTGGCATCGTTTCCATCGGCTTTGACACCACCTACACCAATAGAGCCAGCGTCACTTGCTTGGTTCAACTTGAGGATATAGCAGTCGATAAGCTCCTGTGCCTCCTCTTTGGCTATACGCCCCTCCCTTATGTCGCTCTCATAGTACGGGTACAAGTACTGGTCCATCCTGCCCTGACTAAAACCCACGGCGTTAGAGGTCTCCCAGGCCAACAGCAGTGAGGCGAAGTAATATGATTGCAGTGCTTCGTGGAATGTCCTTGCCGGGTTTGCCGGCACCCAATCACATACTTCGGCTATCTTCAGCAACTCTGTCTTTCGTTGACTATTTCTTTCCGTTGCTGCCAGTTCCCTTGCCCGGTCAGCAAACCTCTTCCCTATCTCGGCTGCCGCCTCCATAGCCATAACTATGCCCTCAAGGAAGGGGACCTTCTTGAGGTCCTCGGGCTCAGTGAGGTTAAGTCTGGCCAGCCTGTTTTCGGCGTCCTTCCTGATTCCCAAGAAGCCCTTCTTAAGTACTTTCTCCAAGGCATGTATGTTGTGGCCGTAGTGCCCGTGCGCGGTTCTGCCTTGTTCCCGCCAAATTGGGGCGAGTTCCTCCTGCAGCTCTCTCTTCTCATCATCGTTGAGGTCAGACAGACCGGCCTGCCATGTGCCCGTACCCTCTAGAGCAATGGAACTCGCCCTTCCTTTGGGCAGGACGCTCAGGGGGGTGATATTGGCACAACGTGGTCTGACACTGGTGCAGCCTACCAGAAGCTCATCGGGGTAGATATCAATCGGCATCTCCCTCACTACGGCAGCAAAGACTTTCGCCCTGCGGGTTATCATTGGCTCCCCTGCTGTCTCCTTCAGTACCCTGGTTTCAATACGTGCCCTGGTGATTGAAGCTGTAGGGTTGAGACCCAAAAGGGCGTCCCTGAGCTTGTTAACACGTGGAGTTGGCTTGATGGTGAAGGACCTGTCAAAGCTGTCGGAAATATACCTGTCTTGTCGTGTCTCCGTGACCGTTGTGCTCGATTTCACATCCGTCATTATAACACCCCCTTGAAACTCTATGAATAGGGCCTATTTAACATAACAGTTTAGTTTTCCTAAAATTGTAGCTTGTAAATTGTATCACTTCCTGCACATTCAACCCACCTGCCCAGTTTTTGGTCGGAAATCCCATCGACTTCGTAAAAAGTCAGTCAATTTGTGCTATGTGACGGATTTCTTCGCTTTTTATGCTAGCATGAATTGATGGGAGAGACAGGGAACAGAATTCGTTTGACTGTGTTCTCTTAGGCTCAGCAGCCCGGAAGTGTGCTCCCAGGCTGCTGAGTTTGTCGACAGAACTAAGAATTTTAATCGCTGATTTTGGGACCTATGTCATTATCGACTATCTTTTTTTCATCAGCTCGAAAATAGCACCACCAGCACCACCAGCATCAAGGTAGGCAAATTGACCTGGGTCATGGACAATGAGCTTGGCGCCCTGGGCAGTGAGGCTGGCAACAGCACCATCGACGTCATCTACGTACCATCCAATATGGTGCACGCCCTCTCCCCAGGTATCTAAAAATCGGGACTGTACAATTCTGCCTTCAGTGCACTGTACAAGTTCGATTTCCAAGGGGCCCACGTGGGTAAAGGCCATTCTTATCTTCCAGGGTCTTCCTTTAGCATCAACCCCACCATTTTCACGGTAGGTCCAGGGGCCAAACCCGTAAAGTTTTGACCAGGACTCTACTACCTTATCGATGTCTTTGACCGCCCAGCTAACTTGTGCTATCGTTGCCGGTTTAACTTTAGTATCAACCATGTGACCATTCCTTCCTTAAGATTTTCGGCTTAATAGATATACCTCTACTCTTCGATGCCGCTGGCTTTGCCGCCGCGATGAGAAGGCGGGCCAACCAACTGTCCTCCATCTACTACGATCGTTTCACCGGTTACATATTTTGCCAGGTCCGAAGCCAGAAAGAGCACAACGCTGGCAACATCTTCGGGTTCTCCTAACCGGAGCAACGGCGTTCTCTGTGTTGCTGCCTCGCCTACAGCCGGGTCTTTCCACAGCATTTCACTCAGCCGTGTCTTGATGACTCCGGGAGCGATGGCATTCACCCTGATTCCCCAGGGACCCCATTCCTTGGCCATTACCTGTGTCAGCATCATGTAAGCTGCCTTGGTGACACAGTATATATTGAGCTCACCCGCTCTGAATGCTGCAGTTGAGGCGGTATTAATCATGCAGCCGCCGCCCTGTTTTTTCATGACCTTAGCTACCATTTGGGCAAGGAAAAAAGGGCCGCGCAAGTTCACGTTAAATGTTGTGTCCCATGCCCACTCCTCTGCATCAATCAATGGGCCATGATAGGGATTGGTGCCTGCGTTATTAAATAGGATATCAATCCGACCAAAATCGTTAATAACCTGTTCGACCAGCTTCTTTGATTCTTCAATCTTGGCAATATGGGCACCCACCACCATGCTTTTTACACCTTTAGCCCTTATCTTCTCAGCTACTCTCTCTAACTCAGGCACTTTACGGCTAGCAACTACAACGTCTGCCCCGGCATCAGCAAATGCAAGGGCAGTTGCCTCACCAATGCCGCGACTGGCTCCGCTTACCAGAGCCACCTTCCCCTTGAGTGATATTTTTGACATGTCCATTGCAACTCTCCTTTCTTATTCTGTGTCCACTTTTATATCTGTCAGACAGGCAAGACGATAAGTATTCACATCCAAGCAATTGGCTCTACCTAGCACCTCAATCACCCCAAGCATGGTTTTGGTTCCTGGGTTCATTGCTTATCTGATAGAAGGCCCACTATGTCTTGAACAGCGGCTCTACTATCAAAACGGTTACCCCTTCATGATTTTGTAGCTAGTGTCAACTGGAGGCATTTTCTCAGCCGCTATGTGTCCATAGCTTTTCAAGTCAGCTTGATGAGGCTCTTTCTCCCAGCCGGGGATGGTAGCAGACCTCATTGCCAGTGCTTTGTAAAAATCCCAGTCGGCCTCGGCATAGAACATCATCTTCTGCGCTGCCAGAGAGCCTTCCGCGTGAATCTGATGGCTTAGGTGCCTGCCATTAGTAATATCGTATAGATAACGGATGGCCTTCAGTCTGGCTTCGGTGGGAATGCCGGCTTTCCCCGCCAGGTATTTCTCAATGAATGGACGCTCCTCTGGATTCATCCAGTCCCGATAAGAAATGGGGTCGGCGGCAATGCCACCGCAGATGTCCTGAGCCGTCTTACACATGTCGTGGTAGTTGTTAGCGTACATGTACTTGGCGATGTTAACATACATTCGGTTAGGGTTGACCAAATCTGATTCCTTTTCTTTTTCCGGGTACTGGCAGGCCGCCATGACCATGGCTTTGAACCCTTCGGTAATCTGCGCCATCCAGGAGAGTTTATCACGAATGTGAGAGTACCTCTCCAACCCGTTGTACTCAGCCATCAGTGCCGATATGCCTGTCAGATTCTCTAGCGTCGGTATCATGCGGCAGCAAGCAAATAGACGGTGAAATGTAGCGAAAAGGTAGGCGATGTCCCTGGAGAATTGCCATTCCTGGCACAGAAATACTCTTTCCCAGGGTACAAACACATCATCGAAGACAATCATGCATTCGCCATCTCCAACTCCGTGACGCGATGCTATCGGTGTCTCCCAGTTTGTTTCCTCGTTACTGAGTCCGTGGACTTCCGGGTCGGCGGATATCAGCGTAATTCCCTTGGCGTTGAGTGGCGTAGCAAATGCCACGGCGTAGTCTTTGTCTTCTTCACCCTGATAACGGCTGGGAATTACGAACGCTTCGTTGGATGAGGGAGCTGAACTGATGTGGTATTTGCAGCCACGCACTATAATGCCGTCATTCTTCTTGTCAACCACGCGGACGTAAAAGTCCTTATGCTGTACCTGCTTGGAGGCGTGCAGTCCCCTATCTCCTTTGATATCTGTCTGGGCGGTGGTAAGGCCGATATCCGTCTTCTGAATGTACTTCCGGTATGCCTCGACTCGCACCGTATAGTTG